>JADMIO010604093.1_pt1 | contig 29495 bp, 28 predicted proteins | sample 8958161 | NCBI WGS metagenome assembly JADMIO01 (sample SAMN16585339, study PRJNA669376) | soil metagenome | isolation source: Crop rotation soil | place: USA: Cullars Rotation, Alabama | collected 2011 | reverse complement strand
GGCGGTGGGGGCGACATCGCGGGGGCCGCGGTCGTGCTGGCGGTGCTGGTGGTTGCCGTCGCGGTGGTGGCGGCCGTCGGACTCATGGCCAGCGAAGGCGCGCGGTTCGACGGCATCGTGCAAATGGCACCGGAGCAACCCGTGCACCTCCGTGATCGCTCGGGCGGCGAATGGATCGTGCCGCTGGGGGCTCTGACGCCCGGCGATGTGGCCGTCACCGTCGAAGCCAAGGTGATGGACGACGAAGGGTACGGCGTGCGCCGCCTCCATCGCGTGCTCGACCGGCGCGGCGCGACCTTCAAGCTCGATTTCGGCCGGACTGCCTTCGAACGCCCCGAGGCGACCACCGCCGACGGCGGACCCGCCGCCCACGTCCAGATCGGCTACTTCTTTGCCCCTTGGTTCGGACTGCTCGCGACCGCGGTCCTCTCGGGAGCATCCGATGGTCTGGGCGGCGCCATCACCCGCCACCAGCTCGGCCTGGAAGCGCAGTCGTTGCCGGCCGCCCTCGGCCCCGTCCACTTTGGCGCCTACGCAAACGGCGGAATGGCCTTCACGGCGACCTCGTCCGGGACGGGCGCCGCCGAATACGGCACCGGGTTCGGGGTGGGCGGCCTCGCCGAGATCGACCTGACCGGGCGCATGGCCCTCGTGTTGCGCGGCGGGGCCGACCTCGCCCACTTCGACACCGGCTGGTCGCCCGCCGCAACGGTGGCCGCTGGGGTGGCGATTTATTGATGGGCCCTCCCTTCGTCGAGCGGCGCGGACCCCTCATCCTAGCCTTCTCCCCGCGAGCGGGGAGAAGGGACCGGAGCGGAGCGGACGGGACCGGATCGCACCGCAGGAGACCAGCGATCGCGCGTTAGAAAGGCCAGCTTCGGGCGACGGGAATTCCGTATCCGCGCGTCCGGCGAGCGCCAGACAAGCGGCCGTTAGCGCGGTCCGAGCGGCGGCGTTCAAGCCGCGCGTTCAGCCGGTTCACCTCCGTAGTATCGCGTTATCGGCGCTCGGGTCCGATTTCGTGCGGGCTTGAACGCCGCGGCCCGCACATCCACCAGGGCCCGCACGATTGCGCTCGCCGGACGCGCGGATACGGAATTCCCGTCGAAAGGCGGCGCTCCCCATCCGCCCTCTGCTCCGGTCCCTTCTCCCCACTCGCGGGGAGAAGGTTAGGATGAGGGGTCCGCAGCGCTCGGCGCCAGGAGGGGTCCGCAGCGCTCGGCGCCAGGAGGGGTCCGCGCCGCCCCAGCAGGAGGTCCGCCCCTCAGCGCAGCGCGCGGCACGCCCAAATCTGGCGGCGGATCGCCCCCGCGTCCAAACCCTCGCCGATCAGCACCAGCTCGGTGCGAGGATCCTCCGCGCCCCATGCCTCGCCCAGGACGAGGCTGGTCCGCGCGCCGGCGCGTTCGAGGAAGGCGCGATGGGGTTCGCCCGCGAGGCGAACGAATCCCTTGGCGCGCACCAACGCGGCTCCCAGGCGATCCACGAAGGCGAGCAGTGGCTCGGCGAGCAGGGGAGCCGGATCGCTGTACGCGACCGCGGCGAGCTGGCTGTGGGCGTGAGGATGGGCCTGCGGCGATCGCGGGGCCGGTCGGCGAGCCCCCACACGGGGGTCGAGCAGCCAGGGCACGAGCTCGGCGGTCCCCTCCTCGGTGTCGGGGAAGCTGGCCCGCTCGGCGCTGGGATTGCGTTGCGCGAGCTCGCGGTGCAGCGCCACCACAGCCTCGGGCGCCGCCAGGTCCAACTTGCTGAGCAAAATTCGATCGGCGGCTTCGACTTGCGCGCGCGCCTCCTCGTGCCGCAGCAGCTGTGCGACGCCGACCTCGGCGTCGACAACACAAACGACACCCGCCGCCACGGCCGGCGCGCTGTCCGGCGGCAGGTTCTCCAGCCCGTCGAGGATGGACCACGGCTCCGCGATCCCGGTGGTCTCCAGCAACACGAGATCGGGGTGCGAGCGCCGGTTCACCTCGGCGATGGCGTTCCACAGCTCGGACTGCACGCGGACCTCGTGGCACACGCATCCACCGGCCAGCTCCATGACGTCGCCCGACCGGCTCTTGATGAGGCGCGTATCGATGTCGATGCGCCCCAGCTCGTTGATCACCACGCCAATCTTTCGATGGTGCTCGCGGGCGAGCACCCGATTGAGAGCGGTGGTCTTCCCCGCGCCGAGGAATCCCGTGAGCAAGATGAGAGGCGGCAGCCGGTCGTTGGACAAGGCGGGCGATATTAGCCGCCGCTCGCACGCCGCGCATCCCCCACCCGCATCGGGCGCATCCGCCGGTTCGCGCGCGCGTCGTCCGGGGTCAGTCTTCGTCGGGGGGAGCTTCGGGGCCCCGGGACTTCGTCCCCCCCGCGGCCGCCGGACGATCCTGCGGGAACGCCTCCGGCACACAGCGCGCCACCGCGGCCGCGATCTCCGGCGTCTCCCGGTCGAGATCGACGGCGCACGGCCCGCGCAGCGCCTCCAGCGCCCGCCGCGCGTAGTACCGAACGAGAGGAAACGGGTTGGCGACTTGCCGCGCCACGGCCGGGACCGCCCCCCGCAATCCCGCGCCGCCAGCGACCGACAGCGCCACCGCCTGCTCGTGCGCCTTGCCGCGCGCGAGCGACGCCTCGATCGGCCGCGCGTCCAACGAACCATAGAGCTCGACGAGCGCGGCCCGATCGTAGCGTTTGCCCCACCAGCGCTCCATGGTTCCGGTCAGCTCCGCCACCGTCTTGTCGGCATGGCAGAGGGCGCACTCGAGGGGGCGATCTCGCTCGACCCGCACCGGGTCGTCGGGCGAGCCGATTCGATGATACCGAGTCAGCGTGTAGCCGAGCCCCATGTTCTTCCGCGGCATGTGGCAGGCGATGCAGCTCCCGCCTGCCCCATTCGGCTCGTGATGCGCGTGCGCCTGCAAAGCGGCCGGTGCCCCGTATTGTCCGTGGCATCCCAGGCAGACCCCATTGCCCGCCACCGTGCCGAGCCGCTCGAGCTCGCCCGGGCGATCGACGCCGTGCGGGTCGTGACAGGCGACGCAGGACATCCGGCGCGCGCAACCGCCGAGCAGAAAGTCACGCGCCTCGCCCGACGTGATCGAGCTACCGCCCGGATTGTGGCGACGCTGTCCGCCCTCCCACGTGAACGGGTACCGCGAGAACAGCACCTGATGGCATCGCGCGCAGACGCGGTTGACCTGTTCGGCCCGCGTCACCTCCCGAGTCACTTCCGGCCGCGACGTCAAAAACCCGCTCCGCGGCGCGAAGTCGGGCAGCACGCGTGGGTCGTTCACGTGCTCGCGCGATCCACCGTGGCAGGCCTCGCACCCGATGCCCACCTCGACGAGATGCCGCGCCGAGAAGCTTCGTCGCAGCTCCCCGATGGCCCGCGACATTGCCCCGCGCCGATCGCCGCCCGCCGCCTCCGCCACGGGCTCCCCGCCCACGGCAGACAGCTCCTGGTCGACCGCTCGCAAAAGCGACGCCTCCCCCTGGGTCCCCTGCGCCAGCTCGAACTGCCAGCGACGGTCGGCCGGCAACAACCGGTCGACCACCTCACCTTGGTACGCAGGCGCACCGCGCCCGTGCAGCTCCCCCCACGTGCTGTCGAAGTACGGCGTGGTGTTGTGGCAGAAAATGCAGGTCTCGTTCCAAATCCCACCCGCGCGCAGCCCCGGTCGCTCGCCGACGAGCACGGAGTAACCCTTGAGCCGAAAGCTCGGCGGCTCGAACACGTACGAAATGGGCAACAGCAGCTCGGCGTCCGGAGCACGTCCCGGCACGGCGATGGCCGATGCGGCCGCCGATTCGGACGCCACCTCCACCCCCGCGTAGTCCTCACGTACGCGCCCACCGATGATGCGGGTGACCCGATAGACGCGATCCGCCGCACCAGACGAAGACAGCCGCACGAACCGGACGCCGTTTCGCTCCGATAAATGTGCGGTGTCGTCCTTGAAGCGGAACACCGCCCCCTCGTGAAACGGCGCGCGCACCTGGGCCGTCTCCGGCACCCGGGTCATGAGGTGCATCGGCGAGCTGCGCCAGGCGGCAAAGATCTCAGCATGGCAACCGGCGCAAGCGGACGATCCGGCGTAGTCGGCCCGAAGCACATTGCTGCTGACGCGCGGGGCCGATGGGCCACCTCCTCCGCTGCTGACCAGCGCCTGCGTCGCGGGATGACGGGCGCTGCACCCCAGCGCGACGGCCAGCGCCCCAGAAAGCCCGAGGCCGCGAATCACGCGTCCACGATGTCGGGCGCCGGTCATGACCCGGCAGGTTAGCCGAACCGGCCGCAAATCCACCGCGCAACCGCGAGGGTTCGGCAGGCCCGCCTCCTCGCCGGCTTCGAGAGGTGGATTCGGGATTGCCGCCGCCGAGGTCGGGCCGTAGGCTTTAAAGTATGGCTGCGCGCGAAGCTGGGGCGCGGACAGACGGCGCCGTGGACGAAGACACCGGTGGGCGTACCCGACGGCGGGCCGTCAGCTTCGAATACCGCTCGCGGCTGCGGTTGGCGGGCTTGCCTCTCGTGCACGTGGTGCGCGGGATCGACCCCTCGACGGGGCGACGGCCGCCAGCCGTTGGCCTCATCGCCGTTGGGCAGGTGGCCATCGGCCTCATCGCGGTTGGGCAGGTTGCCGTGGGGGTGATTTCCCTCGGGCAGGCGGCGATTGGTCTCGGCTGGGGCATCGGCCAGCTTGCGTTCGGCCTCATCGCCGCCGGCCAGGTCGCGGCTGGCGCTCTCGGCGCCGTGGGCCAGATTGCGACGGGGCCCCATGCGCTGGGCATGGCCACCGACGCGGGCCTGTGGGTGGCCCTGGGATGGTTGATCGCGGGAGCCTGCGTGTTCGCCGCGGTGGTGGCTCGGCGCCAGCGGCTCGGCGTGCTGGTGCGGCAGCTCGTTCCCGCGCCCATCGCCAGCGTGCGCGACGGACGTGCCCACGTCGAAGGCGAAGTGATCTCCTTCGATCAGCTACGCGGCCCACTCTCGAGCCGCCCCTGCGTCTACTGGCACGCCGTCGCCGTGGGCCCAGGCGGTCGTGTCCACGAACGGGCCGGCGGCGACGTGACGATCTCCGACGGCTCCGCCAGCGCGCGAATCGATTTTCGCAGCGTCGTCACGTTCATCCGGGGCGACGATTACCACGAGATGGTCGGCCCCGATTGGGCGCTCCATCTGGAAACGGCTCTGGTGCGGGGCGACCGCGTGCATGTGGCCGGCCCCGTCACGTTGAGCCCGGACCCGGCGGCTTCGGGCGGCCACCGCTCGGGCGGCATTTCGCCAGTGTTTGCCGGCCGGCCCGACGAGCCGGTCGTGGTCACCACCCGGAACCCGCATTCCATCGGTGCGGCTCTGCGGTTCGGCGCGGGGATCGCGGCGGCCCTGGTGGCGAGCGGCGCGCTGTCGTTCGCGGTCTGGATCGCGCTGGCGGCCGCTCGCTGAGGGCCCGTCCTGTCGTCCTCAGGGCATCTGCCCGGGACGCGTCACGGCCCGAAGGTGCGCGCGCGTCGCGGTTACGAATCGCGTGCCGTCCTGAACCTCGACCTCGACAGCGACCGGGCCGACCTCGGGGGCATAGGTGGTGCGAACGACGCGAACCGGATCCGTGCGAGTCACCTCGACCACGACGCAGCCGGGAAACCGGCCGGCGGGATCGAGCGACACGTCCTTGTCGACCGAAACGATCTTCGCTTTCCCGCCAGCGACCAGCCACTCGGCGCCGAGCACCACCGGATTGCGGATGACGTAGTCACCAATCCCACCACCTTCTGTCTGCGCCACGCCGTCACCGGTCACGGCGTAGGTCAGCTGTTCGACGCCGGTCTGAACGATCGCCGTTTCGCCGGTCCGTTCGAGAACACTATAGATGGCCAGGATGTTCATCCCGTCCTTCTCGACGTCGTAGGCCCACTTCCATCCGGACATGAGCGGATAGTAGTCGGCGGCCTTGAAATCGCGCCGCGGCGCCGCCCCGCTACCACCCGCGCCCGTCGCACATCCGAGCGGGGCGAGCGCGCCCGCGAGCAGAGCAAAGGTTGCCAGACGGCCCCACACAGCGGCTCGTGACATCATCAAATTCATCGAGAATGGAATCGGTGGATTCGGGCAAGATCTCAACAATCTGAGACGGCTTTTCGCGAACCGCCCGACCGCCGGGGCTGATCGCCGCCCACGGCCGTGGTACGACGATTGCACAACTCGGAGTGTTACCGATGCCTGGCCCGGCGCAACGTTCCACTGCCTTGGCGGCTTCTCTGGCCGCGATCCTCGCGGTCCTGTCACCAGGCCGCGCCGAGGCAGCGCCCGCCCCTACGGCCGCGCCCGGCGAGTCCGCCCCCTCGGGGCGCGCCGCACTGCTCAGCGAACGCGCGCGGCTCCGCGCGGAGCTCGACCGTTTGAACGCCGAAATCGATCGGCTCAAGCGTTCGACCGGCGTGAGCGACCGGTTGCGCGACCGATTGGCCGACGCGGAGGGGGTCGCACGACGCCTCACTCAGGTCGAAGCGCAGCTCGGCATACGCGCCGAGCCCCCGTCGGTCGCGAAGCCGTTGGCAGAGCCTACGGCCCTGCGCGGCGACGGGCCGACAGACCTCGATGCCAAGGCGGACATCTTGGCCGATCAGTCGCGCCGGCTGACGCTGCAAGCGGATGCGATCACGGTTCGTGCTCACGCGCTGAAGACCCGGCAGGAGCTGCGTCGCCGATCGGCGGACCTCGATCGCGACCCGTTCGCTGCCATGGAAGGATCGAAGCGACGCATGGCCAGCGCCGTGAACGCCAGCGGTTCGGCGTCCGAGGCTCGGGGCGGAGGGGGTCCGTCCGTCCTGGGCCCCTCCAGCTCGCCGCCGAAGAGCAGCGATGCGACTCCGACATCGGGGCCCGGGCTAGGAGCGGTCGGGGCGCCATCTCCCATGGGCGGCGGGACGGTCGGCACCACGTCGCAGGGCGCTCCGCACGGGGCGAGCGGCCCCGCGCCGACCTCGACGTCTGGGGCCACGACCGGAACGTTCGGCGGAGGGACGGACGCCGCCACATCGCCTCTCACGCTGCAGCTCCGGGACGTGCTGGACACCGCCACCCTGGCGGAGATTCGACGGCTCGAATCACGCGGCCCCAGCGGGACGGCGCCGGCGCTCGAACGCGCGGCGGCGGCGTTGCGGGCCCGGGCAGCGGAGCTGGACGCCCGCGGCCAGCAGATGCGGGCCCAGGCGCATCCGGCGGCGCGCCCGGCGCCCAGCATGACGCCGACGAAGTAGCGACGCGCCGGCGAAGGCTTCGCCTCGTTTGCTGACGGAACAGCGCGCTGCCTTCCGACGACGACGGTCAGCGGATGGTCGGGGGCGGCGGGTCGTATATGCTGCGGGGAGATGCCGGTCCTCGGGCGGACGACCCTCGCGGTGTCGCTGATCGCGGCGCTCGCCCCCGCTGCCGCCCGCGCCGAGGGTGGCGCCGACGACGCGCGCTACCTGCTGCGCGGCGAGGCGGGCATCGAATATGACAGCAACCCGCACCGGCTGGAGAGCATCGGCGGCGCCACCGCGACCCCCATCGCCGGCTCCCCGTTGGCGCGCCTCGTCCTCTCCGGATCGCTCTTCGACGTGGTCGCCGACGGACAGTCCCTCACCCTCGCCTCCACCGCGGCGGCCAAGCTGTTCGAGGCGGCCGACGCGCGCAGCGAGAACGTCCTCATCGCCCAGTCGTCCGGTGTTTGGCAACTGGCCCTGGGCGAACGGACGCGCCTCCTCGCCTCCGCCGTCTATTACGAAGCCTTCCAGGCCAGCTCCAGCGATCCGGTGCGCGACGCCGAACGGCGCGACTTTCGCTCGCTGGCACCCCTCCTTCAGCTCGGGCGCTCACTGGCCGCCGGCCTCGACCTCACGCTCGCGGGCGGGTGGCGATTTCTGGTCTGGAAGCCGGATCGTGATTTCGATTTCAACGGTCCCACCGCCGGCCTTCAGCTGACCTGGCAAGGACCATCGACGGCCAACGCCGACTGGGAGCTCGGCGCCGGCGCCAGCTTCGAGCATCGCCTCTTCGGCGGCCCCGTTCTGGCCCTCGCCCCCCTCTGCTCTCCCCCTGGCCTCCCCTGCCCAGGCGCCGCCACGCGCATCGACGAGTTCGTCACCAGTCACGTCGAAGTCACGCGCACCGGGGCGGCGCTGGCGGGCCTCGGCTACGCCCTGCAGTACAACCGCTCGAACAGCTATGGCGAAACCGTCACCCGCCACTTCGCCATCGTCCGCTTCGCCTTCCCGCTGCCCGCCGATTTCACCCTGGCCGCCCGCGCCGAGATCCTCTACGCGACCTACCGCGACGCCCTCCCCGTCTCCGGCGCCGGCAACCAGTTCGTGAGCATCGACTACGAGAGCCGCTCCAGCGCCCAACTCGATCTCTCCCGCCCCTTCGGCGACCACCTCCGCCTCGCCCTCCGCTACACCGCCTACTTCAACGAGCTCGGCTCCAGCTCCGGCACCTACAACCGCCAAACCGCCCTCCTCTCCCTGTCTTACACGCAGGAGAACTGAGCCAAAAAAGAAGCGCCGCACGAACCGAAGCTCGTGCGGCGCCGATATTCCCACGGGAGCGTGGGCTTCGCCCACGCGGCCCACCTTGCGAGCGCAGGGGGGGCCCGAGGGGGGGCGAGCCCCCCCTCGCCTGGTTACATCATTCCGCCCATGCCCCCCATGCCGCCCATACCACCGCCGCCACCCGGCGCCGGCGGCGGAGCCTCTTCCCGCGGCCGCTCGACGATGAGCGCCTCGGTGGTCACCAGCAGCGACGCGACCGACGCCGCGTTCTGAAGCGCCGAGCGCACCACCTTGGTCGGGTCGATGACGCCCGCCTCGACGAGGTCCTCGAACTCGTCGGTGGCCGCGTTGTACCCGAAGGCGCCTTTGCCTTCGCGGATGCGGTTGACGACGATCGAGGGCTCCTTGCCGCCGTTGAGCGCGATCTGCCGGCACGGTTCTTCACAGGCGCGACGGACGATGGCGAATCCGACCGCCTCTTCGGTGCTGAGCCCGTCGACCTTCTCGATGGCCGACAGCGCCCGGATGAGGGCGACGCCGCCACCCGGAACCACACCCTCTTCCACCGCGGCGCGGGTCGCGTTGAGAGCGTCCTCGACGCGGGCCTTCTTCTCCTTCATCTCCGTCTCGGTCGCCGCGCCCACGCGGATGACGGCCACGCCGCCCACCAGCTTGGCCAGCCGCTCTTGCAGCTTCTCGCGATCGTAGTCGGAGGTGGTGTCCTCGATGATGGTGCGGATCTGCTTTACCCGCCCCTCGATCTCCGCCTTCTTGCCGGCGCCGTCGACGATGGTGGTGTTGTCCTTGTCGATGCTGACCCGCTTGGCGCGCCCGAGCTCCTTCAGCGTGAGACCGTCGAGCTTGAGGCCGAGATCCTCCGTGACCGCCTGTCCGCCCGTGAGAATGGCGATGTCCTTCAGCAGGTCCTTGCGGCGATCGCCGAAGCCCGGCGGCTTCACCGCCGCCACGTTCAGCGTCCCACGCAGCTTGTTCACCACCAGCGTGGCCAGCGCCTCGCCCTCGACCTCGGCGATGATGAGCAGCGGACGACCGGCCCGCGCCACCTGCTCGAGGATCGGCAGCAGGTCCTTCATGCTGCTGATGTTCTTCTCGTGGATGAGGATGTACGGGTCGTCGAGGCGCGTCTCCATGCGCTCCGCGTCCGTCGCGAAGTAGGGCGAGATGTAGCCGCGGTCGAACTGCATACCTTCGACCACGTCCAGAGTCGTCTCGATCGACTTGGCCTCTTCGATGGTGATGACGCCTTCCTTACCGACCTTCTCCATCGCCTCGGCGATGATCTTGCCGATGAACTCGTCGCCGTTGGCGCTGATGGTGCCGACCTGCGCGACGTCCTTCTGCCCCTTCGTCGGCTTCGAGACCTTCTTCAGCGCCTCGACGATCTTCTCCACGGCCTTGTCGATGCCGCGCTTGAGGTCCATGGGGTTGTAGCCGGAGGCCACCATCTTCGCGCCCTCGCGGAAGATGGCCTGGGCCAACACCGTGGCCGTCGTGGTGCCGTCGCCCGCGGTGTCGGAAGTCTTGGAAGCGACCTCCTTCACCATCTGCGCGCCGAGGTTCGCGAACTTGTCCTCGAGCTCGATCTCCTTGGCAACGGTGACGCCGTCCTTGGTCACCGTGGGTGAGCCCCAGGACTTCTCGATCACCACGTTGCGCCCGCGCGGGCCCAGCGTCGCCTTCACCGCGTCCGCGAGCGCGTTCACGCCCGCCAGGATGCGGTTGCGTCCCGCCTCGTCGAACAGAATCTCTTTAGCCGCCATGTCGTCTCCTTACTTCTCGAGCACGCCGAGGATGTCATCCTCGCGCAGGATGAGGTGGTCCACTCCGTCGACCTTGATCTCGTTGCCGGAGTACTTCCCGAACAGGACGCGATCGCCCTTCTTGACGGCCAAGGGGCGCAGCGTCCCCTTCTCGTCGTAGCGGCCATTGCCGACAGCGATCACCTCACCCTCGGCCGGCTTCTCCTTGGCCGAATCGGGGATGATGATCCCGCCCTTGGTCTTCTCTTCTTCGGCCACGCGGCGCACGATCACGCGGTCCTGCAGCGGACGGACTTTCATTCTCGTTCCTCCAATGGTTTCCAACAGCCAGTGTCTGGCACTCCCCGACGGGGAGTGCCAACGCGGCAATCTACCCGCAAAGCCTTGCGAGTCAACGGCTTGGCAGCTCAGCCTGGCATCCAGGAACAGTGTCTGCCAACGAAACATATCGTAGGGCAGCGAAATCATTCATGAATCTTGCTTTTCTACCGATGGATTGCTTAGGTTTAAGACATGGATCTGGAAAGCAACGTCGAGGTGTTTTTCCGCGACGAGGTGGACCGAGCCTTCAAGAAAGAAGGGCTGCAACCCGGCGCGCTGGTCGAGCACTACATCGTTCGACTGCTGGCGGCCTACGCCGCGCAGCCGATCGATGACGCGCCCCTGGCGCTGAAAATGGCAGCAGCCGCCGACGCGCCGCCCCGCGAGCGCCGCCGGCGCCTGCGCGACATCGGCGACACGTCCCTCTACGTCTCGGGGTTCTGGAGCGAGAGCCTCGAACAGGCCGCCGTGGACGTCGACTACTACGCGGAGATGGGCGGCAGCGCCTACGGCGAGCTCGCCCGCGGCGGGGCCGCCTGGACCGGCGATCCCTACGCGGAGGTCTTCGCCCAGCTGGCGGAGAACTTCACGCGGTTCGTGGGGGCCCTGGCGGTCGTCAGCCGGCGGACGGTGCTGCCGGCCAGCAACCAGGACATCATCCGCCTCTACCGACGTTGGCAGGCGACACGAAGCGCGACGGCGGCGGCGCGGTTGGCGGCGATGGGGGTGGTCCCGACCGACGACGGCGACGGTCACTTGCAATGACCGTCCCTCTCGAAACGCGGTCCTCGGTTCTGACCCGACTACAGATGGGACTGGAAGCCCTGTACCGGGTGGAGACGCGGCTGCCGATCGAGGACTTCGTGGTGGACGAAAAGACGCGCGAGCAGTCGGGCGCGGCCCGAGCGCCTCGGGAGCAGTTGCTGCTGCGGCAGGAAGAAGACGAGCTGGCGATGGCGCTCTTCGTCGATTCGGCGACCATCGAGAACCTGGAACGTCACGATCCGGCCGCCGGCCTGCACGATCGAAACTTCTCGGACTTCTGCCTCGCCGTCGAGGGCGTCAGCCATTTCATCTACGTGGCGTTGTGCGCGGCGGCGGAGCGCTCGGTGTCGCCGCTCGAGCTCGAGCTGCAGGCCGAGGTCGACAAATTCGTCTGCTGCGTGCTGCTGGCGGGCGGCGCCGTTGGGTTGCGCCGCCGCCTCTATCACGACGTGCGCTTCGCCGACGATCTCGATCACGACGAGCGCAGTCGATACCAGACGGCGAACGTGCAAGCCGATCGTTACGCCGCCGCGCTGGAGCGGCTCTTCGTCGACGACGAGCGCACGGACGCCATGCTGGTCGACGTGCGTCGGTTTTATCGAATGGGCCTCCCCGACAAGCTCGGACACATCGCCCGCCTCTGACGCCGGCGCCGTAATTTCTGCGGCGATCGGAAAAGAATTCGCGCGCAGGAATTGCACGCGAATCGCTGTGGCGCCCGTCGACGAACTCGCGTATCGATCCGCTCGAGAGCAGGATCGTGGACAGCGCGCTGACGGTTCATCGGCTGCATTTCGCCTTCACGGCGACGTTCCACTATCTCTTCCCCCAGCTCACGATGGGCCTCGCGCCGCTCATCGTGGTTTGCAAGCTGCTGGCCATGCGGCGCCACGACGAACACTGGAACGCCGCCGCGCGCCTGCTGGCGCGGCTGTTCTCGGTGAGCTTCGTGTTCGGCGTGGTGACCGGCATCCCCATGGAGTTTCAGTTTGGCACCAACTGGGCTCGGTTCTCGCGCTTCGCCGGCGGCGTCATCGGTCAGACGCTGGCGATGGAGGGGATGTTCGCCTTCTTCCTCGAATCGTCGTTCCTGGGCCTGTTTCTGTTCGGCGAGCGACGGCTCACGCCGCGGGCCCACCTGGCCACGGCGGTCGCGGTCTTCGCCGGCTCGTGGCTGTCTGGCTATTTCATCGTCGCCACCAACGCCTGGATGCAACATCCCGTTGGCTACGCCGTCGGCCCCGACGGGGCGGCCACGCTCACCAGCTTCTGGGCCCTGCTGACGAATCCCTGGGCCGTGGCCCAGTACCTTCACACCATGGGCGGCGCCGCCGTCACGGGCGCCTTCGCCTGCGCGGGTCTAGGCGCCTATTACCTGTTGCGAAACCGAGATCGCGAGGTGGCCAGCCGCCTGGTGCGGGTGGGTGTCGTGGTGGCGGCCTGCGCCACGATTTGGCAGATCTTCCCCTCGGGCGACACGCAGGGAAAGCTCATCGCGCACCATCAACCCGCGACGCTGGCCGCGATGGAGGGGCTGTTCCAGACGCCCTCCGCCGGGGCGCCCATGGTGATCGTCGGCCAGCCCAATACCGAGACGCGGCGGATCGACAATTCGCTCGAAGTGCCCCACGTGCTCAGCTACCTCACCTACCGACGCTGGAACGCGGAGGTGACGGGGCTCGACCGAATCCCCCCCACCGGTCACCCAGACAACATCGCTCTTCTCTACTACAGCTACCACCTCATGGTCGGGCTCGGGACCATCCTGCTGGCGCTGGCTGGGGCCGCGCTGCTCGCTCTCCTGCGCGGGCGGCTGCTGGGAAACCGCGCCCTGCTCTGGTGCCTGATGTTGTCGGTTCCCCTGCCCTACATCGCCAACACCGCCGGATGGACCACCGCCGAGCTGGGCCGGCAGCCCTGGCTCGTGTACGGGCTGATGCGCACGCCGCTGGGCACCTCGCACCACGTCTCGGCCGGCAACGGTCTCTTCTCGCTGCTCGGTTTCATGGGCCTTTACACCCTGCTCTCCATCCTCTTCATCCTGATCGCCGCCCGCATCGTGGCTCAGGGCGCCGAGCCGCACGCGAAAGTCTGAGGCAGCCGTGGCGACCCTCTGGTTCTTGCTCGTCGCCGCCATGCTGGTGGCCTACGTCGTGCTCGACGGATTCGATTTGGGGGTCGGCGTGCTCTACAAGCTGGTCGCGCGCACCGCCGACGAACGAAACCTGGTTCGCCACTCCATCGGGCCGGTTTGGGACGCCAACGAAGTTTGGTTGTTGGCGGCTGGCGGCACGCTCTACTTCGCCTTTCCCGCTCTCTACGCCTCCAGCTTCAGCGGCTTTTACCTTCCGCTCATGTTGGTGCTCTGGCTCCTCATCGGTCGCGCGCTCGGTCTGGAGCTGCGCGGGCACCTGCCCGAGCCGCTCGCCCAAGAGATCTGCGACGCCATCTTCATGGTGTCGAGCACGCTGCTGGCCATCATTCTCGGCGCTGCCCTGGGCAACGTGGTGCGCGGGGTTCCACTCGATGCGGAGGGATATTTCTTTCTTCCGCTCTGGACGCGCTTCTCGCCCTTCGATGCCGAACCCGGCGTGCTCGATTGGTACGCGGTGCTCTGCGGGGTGGTCACCTTGATCGCACTCGCCACCCACGGCGGGCACTACCTGGTCGTGCGGACGAGCGGTCCGGTGGCCGCTCGCGCGCACCGGTTGGCCCGCCTGGGCACCCGCCTGCTGCCGATTGCGACGCTGGCGAGCCTTCTCGCCACCCTGGCCGTCCGCCCCGGCGTGCTCGCGAACTTCAAAGCAGCGCCGGTCGGGTTGGTGCTACCCGCGGCGGTGGTCGTCAGCTTGGCGGTCATGGAGCGAGCGAGCCGGCGCCACCAGGAACAGATCGCGTTCGGTGCCTCCTGCGTCTATCTGGTCTCGATGCTGGGGGGCGCTGCCTTCGCTCTCTACCCGGTGCTCCTGCCTTCGTCGGGCGACCCCGCCCGCTCGCTCACCGTCGCGGCGGCCGCCACGTCGTCGTACGGGATGCGCGCGGCCATGGCCTGGTGGGGCGTGGCCGTGGTGATCGTGGCCTTCAGCTTCCGATACCTCTACCGCAGCTTCCGAGGGAAGCTGGCGCCGGGCGGCGAGTCAGACTACGGCGGCCACTGACCCGCCTGGGCCGCCTTTCACCCGAGCGTTCGCTCGCCGATGGCGACGTTGTCGATGAGGCGCGTCTTCCCGACGAAGGCGGCGACGGCCAGGACGCAGGGACGGTCGATGACGGGCACCGCCTCCAGCGTGCGCGCGTCGACGAGCTCCAGGTAGTCGAGGCGATCGACGTCGAGCTCCGCGCGCGCCGCGGCCACCAGGGCGACGGGGTTCTGCTCGCCGCCGGCCGCCCGTGTACGTGCGGCGAAGAGCGCTCTCGAGAGCGACAACGCGCGCAAGCGCTCCGCGGGAGACAGATAGGCATTGCGGGACGACATGGCCAACCCGTCCGGCTCGCGCACCGTGGGAATGCCGACGATCCGGATGCCCATGTCCAGGTCGGCCACCATGCGGCGGACGACCGCCAGCTGCTGAAAATCCTTCTCCCCGAACAGCGCCACGTCGGGCCGAACCAGGTTGAACAGCTTGCACACCACCGTCGCGACCCCTACGAAGTGCCCCGGGCGGTGCGGGCCATCGAGCCCCCGCTGCAGCTCGCGGACCTCGAGGTACGTCTGGAACCCGCGGGGGTACATGTCCCCCGGGCTGGGGACAAAGGCGAGATCGACGCCCGCCCCGGCCGCCTTGGCCAGATCGCCTTCCAGGTCGCGCGGATACCGCCCGAAGTCTTCGCTGGGGCCGAACTGGGTGGGGTTGATGAAGATCGACAGCACCACCCGCTCGGCGAGGGGACGCGCCTCCTCCAGCAGCTTGACGTGTCCGGCGTGGAGCGCACCCATGGTCGGCACGAAGGCAATCCGCTCGCCCCGGCCGTGCACGGCGCGGGACCAGGCGGTCATCTCCTCAGGGGTGCGGACGATGACGGGGACAGACGGGTTCGTGCTCATCGCGGGGCCGCTCAGTCGAAGGATTCCTGCGGTCCGGGGAAGCGCCCCGCGCGGACGTCGGCCGCGTAGGCGGCGAAGGCATCGGCGGCGGCTTTCCCCATTTCTGCATATCGCCGGACGAACCGTGGCTTCCAGGCCGGCTCGAGCCCGAGGAGATCGTGCATCACCATCACCTGCCCGTCGCACTCGGCGCCGGCGCCGATGCCGATGGTGAGGACCGGGATGGTCCGGGTGATCTCCGCCGCCAGCGCCTGCGGCACCGCTTCGATCACGATGGCGTAGGCCCCCGCCTCGGCGACGGCGCGCGCGTCCGCCAGAATCTGCGCGCGTCGATCGTCCGTGCGTCCCTGCACCTTGAACCCACCGAACTGGTGGACCGATTGCGGCGTCAGGCCCACGTGCCCCATCACCGGAATCCCGGCGCGTGAAAGCCGCTGTACGAGCTCCGCCACTTCGAGACCGCCCTCGACCTTGACCGCTTCGGCCCGCCCCTCCTTCATGAGCCGGCCCGCCGCCCGCATCCCGTCCTCGACCGAGGCCTGGTAGCTCATGAACGGCATGTCGGCGACCAGGTGCGCGCGCTTCACCCCGCGCGACACGATCCGAGAGTGATAGACGATCTCGTCGACGGTGACGGCCAGGGTCGACCGCTCGCCCTGCACCACCATGCCGAGGCTGTCACCGACCAGCACCACGTCGATCCCCGCCCCGTCGGCCAGGCGGGCAAACACCACGTCGTAAGCGGTCACCACCGCCGTTTTCTCGGCGGTGCCTTTGCGCGCCCGCAGCGTGGCCGTCGTGACCTTCGGGTCGGGACCGGACATGCCCTCAGGGTAGCACGCACGGATCCCGGCGGCTGGCGCGGGCCCCAGCCTTTCAGACCTCCATGCGCGAGAAGGTGCGGGTGGCGAACGCCCCCATGATCACCGCCGACAGCCCCACCACCGCCACGTCCAGCGCGAGCGGGAATCCGTGGTGTTCGATGCAAAGCCCACGCACGGCATCGACCGCGTAGGACATCGGGTTCACGAGCACCGCTGCCCGCAAGCCGCGCGGCAGCCCGGCGATGGGATAGAGGGCGCCCGACAGGAAAAAGATGGGCTGAATGACGAAATTGACGATGCTGCCGAAACCCTCGAACGACTTCATGCGGGCAGCCACCGTGATCCCCAGGGCGTTGACCGCCATACCGAACAGGCCGAGGATCGGCAGACAGGCCAGGGCGCCCAGCACGCTGAAACGCGCGCCGACGAGCGGCGAGAGCGCCAACATGAGCATCGCCTCGATGAGCGCGGTCGAGCATCCCGCCAAGAGCTTCGCCGCCACGATGGCGCCCCGTGGAACCGGCGAGACCAGCAGCTCCTTGAGGAAACCGAACTCCCTCTCCCAAACGATGGAGATGGCGGCGAACATGCTTCCGAAGAGCACCGTCATGACGGCCAGCCCGGGGACCAGGAAGGAGATGTAGTCGACGCCCGAGCCGCTGCCGGGCAGCCGCACCGACCCGCGCAGGCCGAAGCCGAAGGCGAGCAGCCAGAGAAAGGGCCGGGTGAGGCTGGTGACGAGGCTGCGCCGATCGCGCAGGAACTTCACCATGTCGCGGCGCCAGAGCGCGTAGATGACTTCGATCATGGGGAGGGGCCCTTCTGTACGATCCTACCGCCGTCGCGCCATCGCGCGCAGGCGCGCGAAGCTCCCTTCGGCGCCCTCGACCCGGATTTGCCGTCCGGTGAGGGAGAGAAACACATCGTCGAGGGTGGGACGCCGGACGCTGATCCCTTGCAGCGGAGGCCGGTCCTTCGTGAGCAGCTCGACGATGAAGGCATCGCCTTCGGCCACCAGGAACGTGAGCCCCCCTTCGGCGGGGACGCTTTCGATCCCGTACTTGTCGCGTAGCAACCTGGCCAAGGTTTCGGGCTCGGCGCTGCGCGCCGACACCATGTCTTTGCCAACGCCCTGCTTCAGGGCGGCCGGGGTATCGAGCGCCACGATCTTGCCGTGGTCGATGACGGCGATGCGATCGCAGTTCTCCGCTTCGTCCATGTAGTGCGTGGTGAGGAACAGCGTCGTGCCGTAGGTCTGGCGCAACCCGCGCAGCACCTCCCAGGTTCGCGCGCGCGTCTGGGGGTCGAGCCCCGTCGTCGGCTCGTCGAGAAACAAAACGTCCGGGCGGTGCACCAGGCCACGGGCGATCTCCAGCCGGCGCTTCATGCCGCCCGAAAACGTCCGGGTGAGATCGCCGCGGCGGTCGTGAAGATCCACAAACTGCAGGGCTTCGTCGATGCGCGCCACCCGCTCGGCCCGCGGCACACGATAGGCGACCGCGTGCAGCATCAGATTCTCGAACGCGGTGAGACGGTCGTCGAGCGACGGGTCCTGGAAGATCACGCCGATCTTTCGGCGAACCTCGCCGGGCGAAGCAGAAACGTCGATTCCGGCCAATCGAGCGGTCCCCGAGGACGCCTGCAGCAACGTGCATAGGATCTTGATGGTGGTGGTCTTGCCGGCCCCGTTCGGCCCCAGAAACCCGAAGATCTCGCCCGCGCCGACGGAGAAATCGATGCCGCGAACGGCCTCCGTTTCGCCGTAGCGCTTCGCCAGCCCCTGCACCTCGATGGCGGCGGTCATGCGTTCTGAAACCGTCGCAGGCGAATGGGGGGCGTGCTGTCTGGCCTTGCGCCTGGGGGCTGCTCGGCGCGCGACCGCGCGGCGACCACGATTTCGTGTCGCGGCGCCAGCGCGCAGGCAGGGTCGGTGGCTGCCGCGTCACCGGTCAGCGCGAACGCCTGACAGCGGCAGCCGGCGAAGTCGGTCTCGCGCTCCGGGCACGAACGGCAGGGGTCGGGCATCCAGCCCTCCCCGCGAAAAGCACGAAAGGCGGGCGAATCGTGCCAGATGGCCGCCAGCGGCCGCGCGCGAACATTCTCGAATTGCAGGCTCGTGATGGAGCGCGCCTGGTGGCAAGGCAAGGCCAGCCCCTCGGGCGTGACCACCACGTAGCGGCGGGCCCATCCGTCCATGCAGGCGCGCGGACGGTCCCCATAGTAGTCGGGCCGCACGAACAGGATCTCCATCCGACCGCGCAACCGCTCGCGCGCGGCTCGTGCCGTCTCGCGCGCCGCCGCCACCGCCGCCCTCGAGGGCAACAGCACCTCGCGATTGGCCAGCGCCCACCCGAGATACTGGGTGTTCGCGAGCTCGAGCCGCTCCGCCCCCAGGCGTTCCGCCAAGGCGACAAACTCCCCCACCCGCTCGATGTTCCCCCGGTGCAAGACCACGTTCAGCGTCAGCGGAAGGCCGAGCGCGCGCGCCGCCTCGGCGGTGGCGAGCTTCGCGGCCATGTCGTCGCGGCCGGCGATCCAGGCCGCGCCGCGGGCGTCCGTGTCTTGAATCGACAGTTGAACGCTGGCCAGCCCCGCGGCCGCCAACCTCGCCAGCCGATCCGCGTCGGCGGGGATGCCGCTGGTGATGAGGTTGACATAGAGCTCGCGACGGTGCGCCTCCGCCACCAACGCTTCCAGGTCGGAACGAACCAGCGGCTCGCCCCCGGTGAAGTTGACCTGCAGGGCGCCCAGCGCGGCGGCGTCGGCGATCACCTGGCGCCAGCCTTCGGCGTCGAGCTCGGGCGCCTCCCGTGACAGCTCGGTGGGGTTCGAGCAGTAGCCGCAGGCCAGCGGGCAGCGATAGGTGAGCTCCGCGACCAGCGTATAGAGGCGTGGGGCTTCCGGGCCGGCGAGGACCGTCATGTTCCCTCCCCTTCATCGCCCGACGTGATCAGAAGACCGCGGCTCGCCAGCTCGCGTAGAAAGGCCAGCACGTCGGCGGCAATTTGCTCGCGCGAGGCGCCCCCCGCCACCTCCGCCAGCGCAGCGGTCACCTCCCCCGGCGTGGTCTCTTCCCGGCAAGCCAGCGCGATGCCAGCCGCCGACGCCGACAGCTCCAGCCCGCGCTCTGGGTAGAGCAACACGTGCTTGCCCGAGCGCTCGTCGAAGCGCAGCCGCACCTTGGGCGCCAGCCGCACGCGCGTCGCTGGCCCGATCACGTTCCCGCTCCCGGCCCCTCCGCCTTCACCGTCGCCGCGTGGACGCAGTCGACGAGGTGCCAGAGGATCTCCGTCTTGCGCACCAGCGCCGCCACGCACGCCTCCTGCAGCGCCCGTGAGGTGGCGTTCGCGACCACGAACGCCAGCGCTTCCTCACCGTCGCGCCGCGCCCGCGGCACGCGGCCGCGAAAGTAGGCGAGCGCCTCCGCGCCCACCCAGGGATAGTGCTGCTCCCAAGCGGAGATGCGTTTCGACATGAGGTCGGGCGCGAACATCTCGGTGAGCGACGACGCCACCGCAACGACCAGGGGGCTCTCGCGGCAAAGCGTCACGTAGGCATCGCAGGCGAATCGGACGCCCGGCAGCACGCGACGGCAGCTCGCCACCTCCTCGCGGTCGAGCCCCACGGCCTCCGCCAGCCGCAGCCAGAGCGCCAGTCCGCCCGTGGAAGGATCTTCCCCGTCGTGATCGTGGATGCGGCGAATCCAGAGGCGCCGGAACGCGGGATCCTCCGACTTGGACACGATCACCGCGTCTTTGATGGGGATGCGCGTCTGATAGTAAAAGCGGTTCAGCGTCCAGGCCTGGAGCTGCTCGCGCGTCAGCCGCCCCTCGTGCATGAGGCCGTGAAAAGGGTGTTGGTCGTGGTAGCGACGCACGCCTTCCTCGCGAAGGCGGGCCACCAGCTCGTCGGCGGACCAGAGCGGGGCGACGCCGGTCATCGCGGCGCCAGGTCGATCTCCATGCCGTCTCGAGCGACCTCGACGCCGGCGTCCGCCACCAGCCGCCGCTCTGGGCTGTCCTCTCGCAGGATGGGGTTGGTGTTGTTCACGTGAATCAAAATCTTGCGCCCCGGCAGGCCCCGCAGGAAAGCCAAGCTACCGCTCGGACCGCCCACCGGCCAATGCGCCATCTCTTCGGCCCGTCGGGTTCCCAGCCCGGCCGCGATGAGCTCGTCGCTGGCCCAGAAGGTCCCGTCGAAGAAGGTCACGTCCGCGCCGGCCAACGCCTGGGACAGCTCCGGCGACGGCCCCGCCACGCCCGAAAAGTAGGCCACCCGCCGGCCCGTCGTTTCGTCCCGGATCACCAGCCCGACACTGTCCTCCGCCGACGGTGTGCGCAGCCGCTCGAGGTGTAGCGGCAACTTGCCGGGCGCGGCCACCGCCGTCACGCCCAGGCGCTCGTCGAGTGGCACCTCGCGCCCGAGCTGGAAGGCCCGCCAGGTCACCTGCTCCGGAAAACGCTCGAGCGTTCGATAGAGCACGTTGCCGCTGGTGAACCCGGCCCGCACGGACTCGCTCGCGAACACCACGATGGGATGCGATTCGCGCAGCGAGAGCAGCCCCAGACAATGATCGAGGTCGCCGTTCGTGAGCAGCACGCCACCGATGGGCGAGTGGCGGGCCTGCCGGGGCCAGAGCCCCGAGAACGATTCGATCTGGGCGCGAATCTCCGGCGAGGCGTTGATGAGGAACCAGCGCTCTCCGTCGGCGCTGACGGCCACCGATTCCTGAGTGCGCGGCCGCAAGGCCGGATCCCCCGCGCGCGCCGCGGCGCAGTTGCGGCAGCCGCAGTTCCATTGCGGAAACCCACCGCCCGCCGCGGAGCCGAGAACCCGGATCTTCACGGGTGGGCGCTGCTAGCGCCGCTCGGTGGCGAGGCGCTCGTCCTGCGGCGCGGGCTTCCGGCTGCGCGGCGCGGGCGGGCCCCAGGGATCGCGGTCAGAGAAGTCGCTCTGATAGCCACCGATCTCGGCGCTCATGTTGATCTCGACGAATGCCGGCGTTTCCCACTTCATAGACATTGCCTTTCGCAAGCTCGGAGCAAAGGTCGGAGCCAAGGTCGAAGACGGAAGGGCTATTCTCCCGCGCCCCCTCGGAGAGTCAAGCGGCGCCCACGTGCCGCGTGTTATCCATGGCCGCATGTTGGGCACCGCCAGCCGTTTGAGCAAGCGTTCCTCCATCCTGCTGATTTTGAGCGCCGCCGGCGTGGTCGGTGGCGCACCGCGCCCAGTCCGAGCGGCTGAGGTCTACGTCAGCACCGAGGAAGGCGGCGAAATCGCCGTCGTCGACCCGGACCGCGGAGAGGTCGTCGCTCGCGTCCCGGTCGGTAAGCGCCCTCGTGGCATCAAGCTGTCGCGCGACGGCAAGACGCTCTACGTGGCGCTATCCGGGTCGCCGCGCGGCGGCCCGGGCGTGGACGAATCGAAGCTTCCCCCGGCCGACCGCTCGGCGGACGGCGTTGGCGTGGTGGACCTCGCTACGCGCAAGCTGGTGCGCACGCTCCCGAGCGGCGTCGATCCGGAGTCGTTCGACCTGTCGAGAGACGGCAAGACACTCTTCGTCTCGAACGAAGAGACCGCCGAGATGAGCGTGCTCGACCTCGCCAGCGGCAAGGTCAAAGGCTCCGTCAAAGTGGGCGACGAGCCAGAAGGCGTCACGGTTCGCCCCGACGGGAAGGTCGTCTACGTCACCAGCGAGCAAGGCAATCAGGTCACCGCGGTGGACACCCGCAAGCTGACCGTGGTCGGCCGGATCGAAACGGGCCCCCGCCCGCGCTCCGTCGTCTTCACGCGCGACGGCAAGACCGGCTTCGTCACCTGCGAAAACGGTGGCGTGGTGACGGTGTTCGACAGCGGCAAGACCGCCGTCATCGAGACGATCAAGATCGAGCCGGTCGCCAAGACGCCGCTGGGGCCGCGTCCCATGGGCGCTGCGCTCTCGCCCGACGGCAAGCAGGTGTTCATCTCCAACGGACGCGGCGAATCCGTGGCCGTCATCGACGTCGCCAACCGGAAAGTGCTCCGTCTCATCGACGGCGTGGGCGCCCGCCCCTGGGGCATCGCCGTCAGCCCCGACGGCAAGCGCGTTTATACGGCGAACGGCCCCTCGAACGACCTCTCCGTGGTCGACCTCGCCTCTGGGAAGGTCGAAAAGCGAATCAAGGTCGGCGGGCTCCCCTGGGGCGTGGTGGTCGCCAGGGGGAAGTGACGCGCCCGCGCCCTCACAGGGGGCAGCTCGGAATCGAGCTGATCCACTGCCCGATGAGATCGACCGCCGCCTGGTCGATGACGTAGGTCGCAATCTGCGGCATGCGAGCGGTGCGGCCGCTGCCCGGGTCTCGCGGCGTGTTCATACGCAGCCAGAGGACCGAGGTCATCGGTTTACCCGGATCGAGATCGACCGCGCCGGCCACGTTCAAGTCGCCCTTCTCGGGTGGGACGGCGCACGCGTGCGTGTCTTTGAGCGGAATGTCGTAGCGCAGGTCCAGGTCGGCGAAGTCGCCGTCGGGCCGATGGCAGAACGCGCAGTTGGCGTGGAGGTACGATCTCGCCCGTTCCTCCACGGTGCCGGCCGGGTTGCTGCCGGACGGATACGGCGAGGCGAACGCGGCGGCGTAAGGCAACGCGGGCGGGTTGTCGAAGGCGCCCAGCGCCTTCAGGCGGTCGATCTGATTCACCCCGCCCACCACCCGATTCATCTGCCGTGTCTCGGGGCCGAGCGTCCAGCCCCCCGTTGGGGTGTGGCACTTCGTGCAGTTGAAGCGGCTCGGATAGTGCCAGGCGACGGTTTGCGCGCCGGTGTTGAACATGGCATCCCGCTCTTCGTCGGGCACCAACGTCGCCTCCGTCTGGGCCTCGTTCCATTGGTAGCTGAAGCCCGCCCATTCCGTGGGGAAATGAACGAACAGCCGCGTCTCGACGAGCTTGCCGTCGAAGAGAAAGCTTTTCACCATCACGGTTCCCACCGGCAAAACCCACTTCCCGGTGTCGGCCGGCCCGTGGCTGCAGGCGGCGGGCTCTGCTGCGCAATCGAGCACGTGAATCTGCTTCCCGGGCGGCAGCGCCATTCCGCGCTGCTTGTCGGCCTTGTCCGACCAGAGCGGGCTGTTCACTTCGTAGCGGACGACAGTGGGCCCGATTTCGGTTGGGCGCGCCGGATCCATGCATCCGGTCTGGGACAGCTTCTCGGCCGGATGATCTTTATCGACGGGGGGCAGACAGGTCTGGGCGCTCGTGCCGGCCGCGCCACCCGGACCCGAGCCCCCATTGGCGCCGACTCCCCCGATACCACTGGGGCGTCCACCGGTCCCGGCGGCTCCGCCGGAAGACGAGGTGCAGCCGACGGCAACCGAGGCGACCACAGCGCCAAACGCAAAAAGAGTCGGGTAAACACGTACTCGGCGCATGCGAGCTCGCGGAATCCCTTTTAGCACCGACAGGCAGGGGCCAGGCCAAATAACTGGGGCGCCCGCGGGCGCCGTTGTAGACTCCCGGTCTTAAGGCGTCCGCCGGGCAGACTTGCCGCGGTGCCCATCTTCTCGTCCATCGGAGGTCGTGACGAATGAAGCTCCTAGGTTTTCCGCTGATCATTCTATGCGCTACCGGCGTCCCCGTCGCCTGCGGTTCTTCGCCGTCCGGGAGCCCGGGCACGGGCGGAAACTCCGCCGGCTCGACCGGCAGCGCGGGAACGGGCAGCGCGGGGACGGGCACCGGCGCGGCGGGAACGGGCGCCAGTGGGACCGGAGTCGCGGGCACCACCGGCGGTACGCCGGGCACGGCGGGAACGACAGGCACCGCGGGAACGGCTGCCACGACAGGACGCGGGGGCTCGAGCGGGGGCACGGCAACCGGAGGCAATGCCGCCGGTACGACCGGGCGAGCCGGAACCGGCGGGAGCGGCTCGGGGACGAGCGGCACCACGGGAACGGCGGGAACGGCCGCTACGGGCCAGTCAGTCCTGGAACGTAACAAGAACCCCTCGCGGGACGGCCACTTCCTCCAGCCGACGCTGACGAAGGCCATGGCAGGCAAAATGGCCCGCGACACCGGATTCACCGCCACCTACACCGCCGATATGTGGGCTTCGCCGCTCTATATCGAGAACGGGCCTGGCGGAAAGGGCGCCTTCTTCGCCGTGACGACGGCCAACAACGTGATCGCCTTCGACGAAACTTCGGGCGCGGCGCTCTGGACGAGAAGCATCGGCACCGCAGCCACGGGCGGCGGAGGCCAGTGCTCACGAGCCATCAACCCGCTCGGGATCTTGTCGACGCCGGTGATCGACGCACAGACGCGCACGATCTACGTGGCGGGCGCGATTGGCGATGCGACCGGCATCACCGGACACATCGCGAGCGCGATCTCCATCGAGGACGGCACGGTTCGCGATGGCTGGCCCGTCAACGTCGGAACCGCGGCCAACTTCGATGCCAAGTACCACAACCAGAGAAGCGCCCTCTCCCTGGTGGGAGGCATTCTCTACGTGGCTTACGGCGGGTTCGTCGGCGACTGCAACAACTACCATGGGCGCGTCGTCGCCATAAACACGAGCAATCGAATGGCGGCTGGTTGGGCAACCGGCGGCGTCGGTGAAGCCATCTGGGCGCCCGGCGGGCTGGCCTCCGACGGGAACGGGGTCTTCGCGGTGACCGGGAATCGCACCATGGGAGACTCGGCGACCCATGCCGACAGCGAAGAGATCGTGAGAGTCACCGGGATGGCCACCGTGGCGCGCGATACGGCCAACATGTTTTTCCCGAGCTCTTGGCGGAACATGGACAGCAGCGACGCCGATTTCGGCGTCATCAACAGCGTCTATGTGGAGGTTGCCGGCGCCACGCCCTCGACGATCCTGGTTGGATTGACCAAGGACGGGCACATGTTCCTCCTCAACAGCAAGAACCTGGGGGGCATGGGCGGTCAGCTGGTCGACTTTCAAGTGGCCAGCGGCGCCATGTCGATCTACGGCGCGCCGACGGCGTACCGAACGGCCATGGGCACGCACGTGGCTTTTGCCGCGAAAAATCCCTCCATGTGTCCCGCAGCAGCGGGTTCAGCGGCCGTTGTTTCCGTGCTCATCCCCGCGGGAGCGCCACCCATGCCACGCGTCCAGTGGTGCGCGCCGATGGGTGGCGACCTCACCGGCCCGATTGCGACGACGACCGATGGGACGACGGATGCCGTGGTTTGGTACATGAGCAACGGTAAGCTGACGGCGGTCGACGGCGACACCGGCACGTCGGTGTTCACCAGCACCGACACCTGCGCGGTGACGCGATGGACGTCTCCCATCGCCGTGAAGGGACGGATCGTGGTCGGCGGTACGCGCCAGCTCTGCTCCTGGTCGCCTCACTAGGCGCCGGGACACGCGCCCTACCCGCGGGTCTCTACCCGCGGGTCCAGTGGCTGGTGCCAGCTCGCGCGTTCTCGATCACGTCGAGGAGATCGCGCCGATGGTCCGCGTTGCCGACGAAGTCGAGGTCGGAGGCATTCACGATCAGCAGCGGGCCTTCGGTGTAAGAGAAAAAATACTCGGCGTAGGACTGCGCCACTTCGGCCACGTACTCGCTGCGGATGGGGCGCTCCTCGGGGCGGCCGCGCTTGCGGATCCGCTCGACGAGCACGTCGGTCCGCGCCTGCAGGTAGACGACGAGATCCGGCGTCACGGTGCGCACCTTCAACATCTGGTAGATGCGGTCGTAGAGGGCCATCTCGTCGGCAGATAGATTCAGCAGCGCGAACAGGCGGTCCTTGGCGAAGATGTAGTCGGAGACCACGCCGCCCCGCGAGAACAGGTCGCCCTGGGCCAGCGCCCCCTGCTGGGTGTAGCGCTGCAGCAGGAAGAACAGCTGGGTGGACATGGCGTGGCGCTGGCGGTCTCGGTAGAAGTCACCGAGAAACGGATTGGGCTGCGCCTGTTCGTCCAGCACCACGCGCGCCGAAAGCGACTCGCCCAGGATGTTCGCCAGGCTGGTCTTCCCGGACCCGATCGGCCCCTCCACGGCGATGTATCGGGGACCGGGCGTGCGCACCGCTTCCACCTATAACCCGCCGGCCCGTCCGCTGGCTACGGGAACGCGATGAGCACTTCGGTGCGGACCGACGTGGTCTTCGATCCGCGCGGTGCCACCACCCGCAACTGCGCTTTGACGGCGGCTTCGGCGCAGCGGGCAAAGGTCTTCCCGAGAGCGGGCGCCTCCACGACGACGCGGCTGACCCGCCCCCGACCGTCGAGGGTCAGCTCCACCGACATACGCACACTCCCCTTGCCGGCGGACTCTGCGAGGCAGTCGTCGAGAAGGCTGGCCTGCGCGCGCCAAGCGGCATCGATCAACGGCGCGGGGATGCCGCCCGAGCTTTGCACCGTGCCCACGGCGGCGATGCGGGCCTTCGCCCGCGACCGGCCGCCTCCGCTTCCAGGCGCGGGCGGCCCCGGTTGCCCAACCCGTGCCACCGGGACGAGATGCGCGGCGGCCACGGCGGCCCATCGATCGGTGGGGCGTCGGGCCAGGAACTCGCGAAAGTCCGCCTCGGCATCGACCGGTCGACCGTCCACTTCGGCGGCGAGGCCCATGTAGTAGTAGACGTCCCCCTCCGGCACGAAGAACAGGTCGCCGCCAGGAGTGGCCCCAAGATTGAGCAGCGCCCCGCCCGGATCGAGGGCCAGCGCGCGGGCGATCATCTCCCGGGCCGCCGTGGTCCGTCCGCCCCGGTCCAGCGCCACGCCGAGCCCGTAATACGCCAGCGCCAGGTCTTGCGAGCGGGGCCGGCGCTCTCCCGTGGGCTCCGCCAGCGCGACGGCGACGGCGTCGCGGTAGCGGGCCTGCGCTTCGCTCAGTCGGCCGTCGGCCATCAGAACTTCGGCCAGATTGGCGTACAAGTCCGCGGAAGCCGGACCTCGGTCGAGGGCGGCTTGGTAGGCAGCGGCAGCTTCGCGATACCGGCCGCGCTGGACTTCGACCGCGGCCGAGCGCACCCACGCATTGGGCTCGTCGCCGGCCGTGGCGGATGCCGGTGCGGCAGAGGCAGCCGCCTGAGACCAAAAGGGAACCCCGGAATCGGCGCGTGCCGAAGTCGCCCCGCCAAACCACCCCGCCAGAAAGCAAAACACCCCCGTTCCAACTGCCCGCTGACCCCACCTGACCGTTCGGTAACGCCCGGCCGTTACTCGACGCGCCGCAGTGTAAGGGTTCCTAACTATTAGAATACCTTGACCTTTTTTTTCCGGTTTCGGGCTACTGTCCGCCCATGAGCGCGGTGGACAGTCCCGGTTCGAGCTCAGGTGCCATCCTTCTGGAAGAGAGCGGCGCGATTCCGGTACCGGCTTCCCTGCTCGGAAGCACCGCGTCGACCAGCAGCCAGGCTCAAGACCAGGAAGAGGATCTCCTGGTTGCCCGGTGCCTGGAGGGTGAGGTCGAAGCCTTCCGCCCGCTCGTGCAGCGTTATCAGCGCGTCGCATTCTCGGTGGCCTTCCGAATGTTGGGGAGCCGCGCCGACGCGGAGGATGTGGCGCAACAGGCGTTCGTGGATGCGTTCAACGCCCTGAGTCGGTTCCGGAGCGAGGGCCGCCGGCACGCCTTCTCAACCTGGCTCCTGCGAATTGCAGTGAACCGGTCGAAGGACGTGCTGAAGTCGAAGCGACGAACCGAGGAGCCCCTCGAGCGCGAGGTGCCGAGTGGGGAGGCGGCCTTCTCGTACCATCCGCCCACGCCCGAAGCGAATGCCTCATCGGGCGAGCGGCGGCAGCGGCTCGAAGCCGCGCTGCTCGAGCTTCCGACCAAGTACCGCGAAATCCTGGTGCTCAAGGACGCTGAGGATCTATCCTACGAGGAAATTCGTGCGATCCTCCAGCTTCCCATCACCACGCTCAAGATCCGCGTCGTCCGCGGTCGCGCCATGCTGCGCGAGATCGTCGAGCGTCGCGGCGTAACGTAGTGAACGACACCACCCACCCTCCGCCAGCCCCTGCTTTCGACCGGTTGTCCCACGAGCTCGGGACGTTGGGTGAGGTCGAACCGCCGCCGGCCTTCGTGGCCCGCGTGATGACCCGCATCGCCGAGCCGCGCATGCCCTCGGTATGGCAATGGCTGCGGCAGCCGTTCTCGGTGGAGATTCGACTCTCGCCACTGGCGCTGATCGGGATCGCCCTGGCGCTCGCCGCTGCGTTCGTATTCATCGGCGCCACGATCCAGTAGCGGCGCCGCCTGGTTCGCGGGGGCGCGACGCCCCCGCGCGAAGGTCATCAGGGAAGAGCGCCGATCTCCGCCGCCGTGAGCGCGCGCTTGTAGACGCGGAAGTCGTCGATGTCGGCGTCGAGGTACGGGTCGGCAAACTGCGATTTTCCGATGAAGTTGTTCGCGGTGTTGCCGAGATCCGACGGCCGCAGCGTCATGCCCGTGTTGCTGCCCGCCGAAACGTGATCGATGTAGAGGGTCCCCGTATAGGTCGCGCCGGCACCGAGCACCACCGCGACGTGGTGCCAGGCTCCGGTCGAGAGCAACGCCGGCGTGGTCATGTTGATCGCCTGCTCTGCCCCACCATTCGAGGTCTTGCTGATCGCGAACCGGGGCGCGCCCGAGCCCGCCGCCTGCGTGGTCAGGAAGGCATACCCTGTCGAGCTGCTGTTGCCGAAGTCGAACAGCCGCTGCCAAACCCGGTTCGTTCGGAGATAGACGCGCATCGACACCGTCATCGCCGTCCCCGCCCCCATCGCCTGAAAGCTCGCGGGGACCAGCAGGTATCCGCCATTGTTCGAATCGGTCGCGGAAATCGACAGCACGTGCATCGTGCTGTCGATCGTGGCCGTGCCCGTCCCAACAGAGGTCAGCGTCCCGCTGTGGCCGTGGCCCGAAGAATCGGCCGCCGGTCCTTTGGTGGGATCGGTGAACTGGTACCAAAGCACCAGGTCGGGATCGAGAGGCGGGGACGTGCCTCCGGTGCCCGTCGTTCCGGCGCTGCCCGTCGTTCCCGCGCTGCCCGTCGTGCCGGCGCTGCCCGTCGTTCCGGCGCTGCCCGTCGTTCCCGCGCTGCCCGTCGTTCCGGCGCTACCCGTCGTTCCGGCGCTACCCGTCGTTCCGGTGCTGCCCGTCGTTCCGGCGCTGCCCGTCGTTCCGCCTCGTCCCGTCGTGCCTGCCGTCCCGATCGTTCCGGCCCCGCCGGTCGAACCGGCCGCACCCATGCTGCCCGCAGTTCCGGTGGTGCCGGCGGCCGCACCTGTTCCGGCGGTACCGGTCGTACCGCCCC
>JADMIO010941416.1_pt1 | contig 29500 bp, 30 predicted proteins | sample 8958161 | NCBI WGS metagenome assembly JADMIO01 (sample SAMN16585339, study PRJNA669376) | soil metagenome | isolation source: Crop rotation soil | place: USA: Cullars Rotation, Alabama | collected 2011 | reverse complement strand
GCTCTATGTGCGGGAGGCTCGACGAATGGTTTCGGACGTGGTGATGAATGAAAACCACTGCCGGGGGAAGCTGGTTGTAGAGGACTCGGTGGGGCTGGGCTCATACGGGATGGATTCGCACAACTGCCAGCGGGTGGTGATCGACGGTCATGTGAAGAACGAGGGCGATATGCAGGTTGGCGGATTCCCTCCGTATCCGGTATCCTTTCGTGCGATTCTCCCGCGCAAGAAGGAGTGCGACAACCTGCTGGTGCCGATCTGCCTGTCCGCCTCGCATATCGCGTATGGCTCGATCCGGATGGAGCCGGTCTTCATGGTGCTGGGGCAAACGGCGGCGATCGCGGCAGACCTTGCGCTGAAGCGCGCGTCGGCGGTGCAGGATGTGTCGTACGCGGACCTTAGGGCGGCCCTAATCGAGACGGGTCAGGTGCTGGAGTGGCCCGCTAAGACGAAGAATCAATGATCACGAACGACAAAATACTCTCGGATCTGCGCGCGCACTGCATGGCCAAAGAGGGCGCGACTGAAGACTATCCATGGGAAGACCATGTGGGATGGAAGGTGAAAGGCAAACTGTTCGCCATTGGCGGCCAGGATTCCAACCGCGTGACGGTTAAGGCCTCGCTGGTGGACCAGGCGGCGCTCACGCAGCATCCGCACATTGAGAAGGCCGCCTATGTGGGACGTTTTGGGTGGGTGACCGTGACCATTGTTGACCGCGAGGTGCTGGATCTGACCAAAGACCTGATCGACGAGAGCTACGAAGCCATTGCCAGCAAGGGCAAGAAGACGAAGAAGAAAGGCCAATAATCCATGAGCGATACATTCTTGATACTGCACGGCTGGGGCGGCAACAAGCCTGAGCACTGGCAGGAGTGGCTGGTTGGCGAGCTGCAGAGGGCGGGCAAGCGCGTCCACTACCCCAAAATGCCCGACCCGGCCGCCCCCTGCCTGGCCGCCTGGCTTACGCGGATCAACGACGAGGTGAAGACCCTGTCCGGCGGGTCCGTCACGGTGCTCTGCCACAGTCTGGGCGCCATCTCCTGGATGCACTATGTGACGGCGCTGGAGACACAGATCGCCGACCGCGCGCTGCTGGTCGCGCCGCCGTACGTCTCGCACGACTTGCCGCCTGCCGACACGCCGCCCGGCATCGAGGGCTTCTTCCCCGTCCCGCTGGATGCCGCTGCCATTCGCCGCGCCGCCGCCCAGACCGCCATCATCTTCGGCGAGAACGACTGCTATGGCACGGAAGACCAGACCAAGGCCTATTCGGATCGGCTGGAGGTGCCGCTGCACATGCTCGCGGGCGCCGGCCACGTGAGCCCTTACTGGGGTTACGGCGCTTGGCCCTGGGTGCTGGACTGGTGCCTCGGCAAGGCCGAGCTGCCTCCGCAGCCCAACAAGTAAGGAGCGACGATGGCCTTCCAATACGATCTGGCCCGATTTATCCCTTTCCGGGACCTCACCGTCTGCGAGCGCGTGAGGGCGATCAAGCGCGAGGAGCTCTGCCGCCACTACAATCCGGACTTTCATATCCGAACGGTCGACGATCCCGCGCAGTTCTACTTCGATTTCGCCCTGGACATCGTCAGCCGGATTCGGCGGGCAGCGGATGAAGGTCGGCCGTTCATTGGCATCTTCCCCGTCGGCCCGATGCCACAGTACACCTTTGCGGCCAAGCTGATCAACGAACAGAACATATCCATGCGCCACGTCCACACCTTCAATATGGACGAGTATGCCGACCAGGACGGCAATACGGCGCCCATCGACTGGCCCGGCTCGTTTCAGAAGGCCATGTGGCAGTCGTTCTTCAGCCTGATACGCCCGGAGCTGAGGCCGCCGGAAAGCCAGATCCATTTCCCGACGAAGGAGGCCATCGGGGACTACGGCCGGCGGATCGCAGACCTGGGCGGAGCGGATGTCTGTTACGGCGGCATCGGCTGGTGCGGCCACATCGCATTCTGGGAGGCGCACCTGGGCGACGAGTTCGGCGAAGACCAGGAGGCCTATAAGAAGGCCGGTCCGCGATGCGTTGAGCTCCATCCCATGACCATCATGCAGAACGCCCTCCACTCGTTCGGCGGGGACTGGAGCTGGGTGCCGCCAAAGGCCAATACCATCGGCCCGGCGGAAATTCTGGGCGCCAAGCACCGCTCCTTCTGGCTGGACGGTGACCTGGGGGGCGGCGTCTCATGGCAGCGATTCATTGCCCGGCTGGTCGCCCACGGCCCTGTAAACACCTACGTCCCCGGTTCCATTCTGCAGACGGCCCGAACCGATTACACCATCCTCGGCAACGTGGCGGACGATGTCGAGATACATATGGCGTGATCTTAGCTCACATCTTGGCCGTATAATGGGATTGGATGGAAAGGAGGATAGAGAGATGACTCTGGAGTTCGAGGTTCCGGAAAAGGTCCTTCATCAGTTAGACATGACCACCGATCAGCTCGATCTTGAGGTGCGGATAATGATCGCTGCGCGAATGTATCAGCGCAAGATTGCGTCGAGCGGCAGGGCCGCAGAGACAATGGGCGTGCCGCGTGCTCTCCTCCTGGATCGTCTCGCATTATTAGGTGTCCCCTTATACGATCCGCCGCAAGCAGAGCTGGAGCGCGACATAGCAAATGCCGGGTGAAGCGGTTGTAGATACGTCTCCGCTGCAGTATCTGCATCAAATTGGTTTGCTGGGACTCCTCGCGCCAATGTTCGATACCGTACTCGTCCCGCTGGCCGTAAGAAAGGAGCTGGAAGCAGGACATCAAGCCGGGCTTGATCTGCCCGTCATCGAGGATCTGCCTTGGGCCCTAGTGTTCTCGCCACAAGCACGGTTAGCTGAAACGGGCGTTCTTGGGGAGGGTGAAGCAGAGGCAATTTCGATCGCCAAGGAACGATCAGCGCTTGTGGTTCTTGACGATCGCGAGGCTCGTGCTATTGCAGTTTCGCTGGGATTGAGCCTTACGGGCACTCTAGGGATTCTCATTCGAGGAAAGCGAGAAGGCTTGATCAGCGAAATCAAGCCCGTTATCGACGAGCTGCAATCTGTGGGATTTCGCGTTACAGATGATATTGCCAGATCGGTTCTTTTGCTTGCCCATGAGGCTATAGAGACCTAATGCTCACGCAGGCCGATCTCGACTTCTTCCACGCCAACGGCTATCTCATCATGCGCGGTCTGATTTCAGGGCGTGAGCTTGAGCTGCTTCAAGCGGCAGCGGGACGGGTAGTTGAAGAGGGGATTGGGCGTGTAGGCGAGGCGGACCACCGATATGCCAAAGGACCGGATGGGCGCGAGGTCTACTGGCGGTCCGAGCGGATGTGGGAGCGTGACGAGGTTTTTCAGGCTGTTACCGTCAACCCTGACCTGCTTGAGAACATCGGCCAGTGCGTGGGGCAGGCCTTCTATCCATGGAACGACTCACTGGTGGTAAAGCTGCCGAACGCCGGCGCTGCCGTTGCCTGGCACCAGGACCCGCCCTACCGAAATGCCGATCGTGAAACCACCTTTGCGGTTCCCAACTTCACGACCGACGTCTACCTCGACCATTCCGGTCCGGATAACGGCTGCGTCTACGCCATCCCCGGGTATCACCTGGTGGGTCATGTCGACATGCGGTCGCACTCCGAGGTGGATCTGTTTGCGCGAGCCGTGCCGCTAGAGATGGAGCCTGGAGATGTGCTCTTCCACTGTCTCTCCACGCCCCACGGTTCGGCGGCAAACCTCTCCAGCTCCACGCGCCGCGTATTTTACGTTCACTATCTGGCGGAAGAGGTATACCAGGATGGGTACGCGCTGGAGGCCTGGGCCAAAGAGAAGCCGGGATGGAACAACGACCGGGCAAATCAAGTCGAGCAGATGGTAACCGTTCGCTGCCAGATGGGCTTTGAGTCTCCGGCGGCTCGGGAAACGCTTCAGTTAGGTGCGGAGGGTTTCGAGTTTTGCGGCAGCCCGGTGACACCCAGGCGTCACTGGGCCGACCTTGCTGCGTCAATCCCAATGCAGCGGCGTCATCAAATGAAGAAACTGCTCGGCGGCTCCGCCGCCGCAGCCGGACGTTGAAGTCCACATGCGCGAACGGGGACTGAAAATGGCCGGACTTGGAATGGAGACTCGTCCTTCGGACGCACCGCACCACCGCTATCTGTCCGGCAGGACAGGTTTGAGGATGCCAGACAGGGATTTCCAATCCCTGTTCTCGACGAGGCTGAATGAGATGAGCACTGTTTCACGCACCTATTCAATCGCATTAGCGCTGACCGCGAGTCTATTCGCCACGACGGCCAACGCCCAAAACATGCGGCCCGCGATTCCTCTCGCCATGGGCGCGACGACCCATTCCACGTTCGACAGGGCCGAGCAGAAGGACTACTCCATCCAGATCAATCCCGGCACCTACTACATACTCGTCGACACCCGGAGATCGGACGGGGAGATCAGCAATATCCAGGGAAAGATTCAGCTGCTCAAGACCAATGGCGTTATTGTCGAGCCGAATCTCATGTTCATCAACGAGATCGGGATTGTGTCGCGGAACGTGGTCCGCTATGTATCTACCAGGCCGCTGGCCGCCCGGCTCCGAGTCTCATTCGAACAGGGACCGATGCTTGTATGGCTGACGGTTATCCCGGCCGTCAAGTGGAGCTTTGTGCCGTTCGCATCTGGCAAGGGCGAGCTGAAGCCTCTGGGAATCGGAGCGGCCAACGGCAAGGGCGGCACGCTGGATGCGAAGGAGTGGGCCTACCACACCATCAAGCTGCCGGCCGGCAAATGGACGGTAATGCTCTACGGCAAGCGCACGGACGGCCAGAGCAGCAACGTTCAGGCAGACCTGGAGCTTCTGGATGAATACGGGGCCAAGGCCGACCCTGCCTGGAAGCTCAACCTCAACGAGATCGGCGTGGAGGCGCGGCGCGACAAACCACTCGTTCTCAGCAAGCCCAAGACGCTCATATTCAAGGTGATGACGCAGAACGCTCCGCTGGAGTACACCATCGATATTGAGAAGGGCGACGGCTGATCGCCATGAGCGAAGAAGCAGATTACGGGAGCTATCTCACCACACTTCTGCAGCTCGGGCAGACGCTCAACTCCACACTCGACCTCTCGCAGGTCCTCCACATCGCCATCGAGCAGGTGGTCGACTTTGTCAAGGCGGAGCGCGGCTTCATACTCCTCGTAGAAGAGGGAAACAATCGCGTCTGGGGGAAGGCCACCCGGAATATCGACCCGGTCGCCCTCGAGATGGCGCTGACCGGGAAAGATACGTCCAACCAGCCGCAGATCAGCCGAACGATTGTAGAGACCACCCTCAAAGGCCGCAAGGCCGTGGTGTCGCTCGACGCTACCGAAGACCCCCGCTTCGCCGACCGGACCAGCGTTAAGCTGGCAAGCGTTCGCTCGGTCCTCTGTGTGCCACTGTTCGCTCAGGGGCGAGTTCTCGGCGTAGTCTACCTGGACAACCGCGTGAAAACGGCCATCTTCGATGACAGCCATGTCGAGATGCTCACCGCCTTCGCCAACCAGGCGGGCGTCGCCATCGAGAACGCGCGGCTGTACGACAATCTGCGCAAGTCGATGGAGGAGCGGCTCCGCCTTCAGCAGGACCTGCACGAAAAGGAGACCCAGCGCCTGGCGCTCGAAGAGGCAAACCGTCTGAAGTCAGACTTCATCGGGTTTGTATCGCATGAGCTGCGGAACCCGCTCACCACTATCCGAGGGTATGTCCAGACGATAGCGGCCGATCCGCGCATGGATGAGGCTTCACGTAAGGAGTTCTACGAGACGATCGAGGCGGAAGCCGACCGCATGCTGGACATGATCAACGAGCTCCTGGACTCGGCACGCATGGAGGCCGGTAAGCCGCTAACCCTGAATGCGCGGCCGGTCCAGCTAAAGCCGATGCTGGAAAAGCTGGCTCGATCCCAGCGCTTCTACAAGTTCTGGACGGAACGCCACGAGCTGGTGGTGAGCATCGACGATCTGCCTGAGATCGTCGCGGACCAGGACAAGATTCACCAGATCGTGGGCAACCTGCTCACCAACGCCATCAAGTATTCGCCCAACGGCGGCGAGATCGAGCTCTCCGCCCACGCCACAGACGACGGCGTTGAGATTTCGGTGTCGGACCAGGGATTAGGAATGACGGATGAACAGTCTGCCCGCCTTTTCCGCCAGTTCGAGCGGATCGAGCGGTCCGAAATTGAGCGCATCCCCGGCACCGGGCTGGGTCTGTTCCTCACTCGCCACCTGGTAGAGCTGCACGGCGGACGCATCAGCTGCGAAAGTCATCCCGGCGTCGGCAGCAAGTTCACCGTCTGGCTGCCGTTACACCCTCGGGCAGCACATCACGCGGCATGAGCGCAGATCAGCCAGACCGTCCGCGTGCAAAGAAGCCAGAGCCTCCGACTAACCCCGCTCGCCGCGTGATTTCCGCACTGGGCGGCGCGCTTGAGTATCTCGTCACCGGAGCGCTCATCCGACTCTTCTGGCTTTTTGAGAGCACTATCGACATCCGCGCCTGGGGCACCGAGAACCTTCGGCTGCTGAAACGGCAGGGCGAACATCCGCTGGTGGTGATCTGGCACGGGAAGGGTTTCGTGCCGATCGCCTACTTCCACCATGAGAACCTCTGCCTGTATGCCAGCACAGACCGCGATCCCAACTATGGCGGGGTACGCAAACTGTTCCGTTCGCTCATGCTGAAAATGGTCGAGCAGATGGGCTACCAGGTAATGGACGCCTCGAGGTTCTCGAGCGAATCCCGCGGCGTGCTCAAGTATGTGGAGACGCTGCGATCAGGATCGGGCGGAGCCATCGCCGCGGATGGACCCAGCGGCCCCATCTTCCACGCCAAGCCCGGCGCCTGCTTCCTGGCCAAGAAGACGGGCGTCACGCTTCTTCCGGTCGGATCGGCGATATCGGCGGGAGCCAGGCTCGACCAATGGGACCACTTTGAGGTTCCGCGCATGTTCTGCCGAGCCGCAATCGTCGTGGGACTCCCGATCCATATCGCAGCGGACGCGTCCGATGATTCGCTCGAAGCGGGCAGGCTCGCGTTGGAGCACGCCCTGAATCGATTAACGCGAGAGGCTGAAAGCAGGATCGGTCTGCACCAGAAACGACCACTCCGGGCGGAAGCAGCGGGCTAGAACTGCCGTAATAGAAATGCTGCGGCATAGGCAAGTGCGCCCAGCGCGCCGACGATCAGCAAGGGATAGGCCAGAAACCAGAGCACCGATGGCGCAAAGACCGTCAGCAGGACCGCGAGGAGAACCAGAACGGCCCCGATTATGGCGAGCCGTCGCACCCATCCGGATCCGCCCCCGATGACCCGAAGGTGGTCGGCTGGTTCGGGGACACGGTCATCCGGCGGCTCAAGATCCATCGGATTTGCCCTCCGCCGCGGCGAGCTGTTCTCGCAGCTCAAAGATCGTCTGCTCGCAGGCCGAAATCTCGAACGCCTGACGGCGCATACGGGCCGCGATCACTCCGCCGTACATGGCCACACCCCAGAAGGCGAGGATTTTTAGCCCCTCTCCGCCGAGCACGGAGGGCTCCATGGGCCGGTCAAGCGACAGCACGGCCACATACAGCACGTTGACGAGAATCGCAATGAACAGGCTCATCAGCAGGCCGTAACGGATACTGTTGGAAATCAGCACCATGAAGTATGCAAAGAAAAACGGACTGCGGCTGAAGCCCGTATACCGGATAGTGAGCGTTATGACGACCATGTCCACCGCGACAGAGAAGTACTTGTAATAAGGCGGACAGCTCCCGGCGCGGAAAAGATAGAGGCTGTGGATGAGATTTACGAATGCGGCCGCGCCGAAGACCATCCAGAGCGCCGCCATAGCCTGCGCGCCGTATATGGCCCGTTGCGAGTACAGGACCGCGGTGAGAATAGATATGCCGATCCAGCGGGCGATCGTTTTGCTCCGCTCGATCTCCAGTTCGTCATCAAGAGGAAACACAGCAAGAGTATATGGCGCGCAAACCGACCTGTCAACCAACAGGCATTAAGAGAATAAAGAAGGTCGTGGGCGCGGCAGCCGGAGCCGGGCTGGCGCTGGGGCTTGCCTCCCTCACTGTGGCCTATCTTGGCACGCACCCCCGCCGCCGTCCGCTCGCAGGCTCACCGGCGGACGATGATCTGCAATATGAAGATTTCGAGTTCAGCTCTCGCGACGGCATCCGACTCTCCGGCTGGTTCATCCCGTGCCCCGGCGCTCGCTCGACCATCGTGCTCTGTCACGGCTTTCCAAACAACCGTTCCGAGATGCTTCCCTGGGTCCGAATGCTCAAGGACGTCGACGCCAACCTGCTCCTCTTCGACTTCCGCGCCATGGGACTGAGCGAGGGCGACCTCTGTTCGATCGGCAGCGAGGAGGTTAAGGACTTATTGGGCGCCCTCGACTATCTGGGGTCCAGAGAGGACTCGGCAGACCTGCCGATCGGTGTGTTCGGCCTCTCTATGGGGGGCGCCGTTGCGATTATGACGGCCGCGATGGACAACCGTATCGACGCGGTCGCCACGCACGGCGCTTACGCGACCCTGGACCGCGCCATCCACCAGCGCAGCCGGCTCTTTCTCGGTCCGCTCCATCCGGCGCTCGCGCATCCGGTGAAGTGGTGGGCGCGCCGCTGGTCGGCCATCCATCCCCGCCTGGTCTCTCCACTGGATGTCGTCGGCAAAATCGCCCCGCGCCCTGTGCTCATTCTGCATGGAGGCCGCGACATGATCGCACGGTCAGCCGATGCGCGCGACCTTTACCGGAGCGCCAGCGCCCCCCGGCGGCTGGCCATCTTTCCCCGATCGTGGCACGTCAAGATCGACGCGAGCGAGCGGGCGGATTACGAGCGCACGCTCGTTCAATTCTTTCGCTCTTGGCTGTCCTGATCGCTGGACGGCTCAACCAAGTTGATCACCTGCACATTCCGCGCCTGGCATACAAAGAGGCAAGGAATGCGTCGCCGGGAATAGTCCGTCTGATGCCATTCCATTTCACGAAGCTCTGCTCAGTCAGGTCTATCAGATTGTTGACTTCTGACCGCGTGAATGATCTGCTTACATCGTAATCGGCTTCGTGTCTAGCCTGCTGAAGTTGAATAATAGAGTCTGCGATATCTTGAAGGTCTGAGGGGAGTTGCGTGCCGCATAAGCACTGGCTGAGCTTTCCGCCTCCTTGCTTGCTTATTTCCACGCATGTATCTTTGAGCTCGCGATGTTCCACAGCTCTTCGAAATCCAGCCCGGAGCTGCTCGCGGCCTGGGCCGGTAATCATTCTACTTGCAGCTTCAGTTGAGAGGAGGTGAAACAAAGCATAGTAGGAAGCCGAAACGGCGCGCCTCAAACTTGACTGTCTTGGCCGCCTTGGCTCGTGTCGCGCAAGTAATCTTGCTTGTTGGAGTAGATCCTGGTGCAGTGACACCTTTACTACACCTCGGACAAGGCGCGGAAGCGCAGGTAAACGATCGATTCTTCGGCCACCTTGGACAGCGCCCTGCGTACGCGAGTCCGAATTTCAGCACAGGTTTTTGCTGTCAGATCGGCGTCGTTAAGTATTGCCCAAATCCAAACACCCCTGTCACCGCTCCAATCGGAACCAGTCTCGATATCCCAACGCTGCACTGTTACAGGCAAATCCTTTATGGCTTTTAGCGCCTTTTCGATGGTCTCTCTAAACTCGCCCGTTTCCATTACGACAGCCATTGGCAATACCTCCGATTATTCAGCTGCTACAATATTGTACCATTCGCACTTTTGCGCACAGAGCAGCGACCCTCCCCTTCCTTGCGTCATATTGCCTGGGCCCGTTGATGTAAAGGAAATCCGTCGCCATTCGGCCAATTGCAGGTGACACAGTATGACGATTTCAAGGTCCAATCGGAATCACTCCGGCTCTATTACCGTCATCACCGGCAGCATGTTCTCCGGCAAAACGGAGGAGCTCATTCGCCTGGCTCGACGCGCCATGCATGCTCGGCGAAAAGTGCAGGTATTCAAATCCGCGCTGGATACCCGGTGCGACCATACGGTCATTCGAACACACGACGATATTCGGTTCAACGCCGCGCCGATTGTCGATTCAGCCACGCTCTCGGCGCAAATCGCGCCGGACACCAATGTGGTGGCGATTGAGGAGATACAGTTCCTGGACGAAGCCGTGGTCGATCTCTGCGAACAGCTTGCCGACCGCGGGGTCGAAGTCCTCGCCGCCGGACTCGACCAGGACTTCCGCGGACTCCCCTTCGGATTCATGCCCCGCCTTCTGGCGCTGGCCGACAACGTGGTGAAGCTTCACGCCATCTGCAAGCAGTGCGGCGCGGAGGCCAGCCGGACCCAGCGGCTGATCGACGGCCGGCCGGCGGCATGGGGCGATCCTACCATCCTCATCGGCGCCGCCGAAAGCTACGAAGCGCGCTGCCGCCACTGTCACGAGGTCCGAGATGTGCCCGGCAGGGCTCCAGTTCGCGCGCGACGGCCCCGCAAACGCCCGTCACCTGTGACGAACGGGGCCGGCGGCCACGCATTCCTTTTCGATCAGGACGGACTCCTGCCCGCCGAACCGGCCGGGGAGGGGTAGTCCGAAGACGCTCGCGACACCCTGCTGTCCGCTCGTCCCGACCAGACGCCTCTCGTCGGGTAATATCTCAGGGCACCATCCGCGAGCGCTATGAAACGATCTCCCCTTATCATCCTCTTCATCACGGTCGTCATCGACCTGCTGGGCTTCGGGATCATCCTGCCGCTGCTGCCGCTCTACGTCAAGCAGTTCAACGGCACTCCCGTCCAGGCGGGCTTCCTCACCGCCAGTTTCTCCATCATGCAGTTCATCTTCTCGCCGATCTGGGGGAGACTCTCCGACCTGCACGGCAGGCGGCCGCTCATCCTCTTCAGCCTCTTCGGCTCAGCGGTCACTTTCCTCATGTTTGGCCTCGCCAGCAACCTCTGGATTCTCTTCGCCGCGAGAATTCTGGCCGGGATAGCCACGGCAGCGAGCCTTCCGACGGCGCAGGCCTATATCGCAGACGTGACGCCGCCTGAGCGCCGTTCCCGTGGGATGGCGCTGATCGGCGTGGCATTCGGCATCGGTTTCGCCTGCGGCCCCTGGATCGGCGGCGCGCTCGGAAAAATCAACCTCGCATATCCCGCGTTTGCCGTGGCCGGATTGGCCGTGCTGAACCTTATCTGGTCGTCCTTCGCCCTGCCGGAGTCACACCTGACGGAGCGGGACGAGGCGCACGCCCGCAAGGTGGAGATTTTCAACATACGGCGGTTTGCCTCCGTATTCCACAACGCAACTCTGGGCGAGCTGCTCACCGTTTTCAGTGTGGCGACATTTGCTTTCGCACTGATGGAGGCCACCTTCACCTGGTTGGTGCTGCTCCGATTTATCGAGCCGCGATTTGGCGCCCATCTCACAGGGGCCGCGCTGGAGACCAAGACTGCAGCCACGGTCGGGCCGATTTTCGGGATCGTGGGGATTACGGCGGTCTTCTCACAAGGCGCGGTCATGGGCGGCTTGGCACAGCGGGTGGGCGAGATGCGACTCATCTGGCTGGGCTCGATCATTCTGACAGGAGCGCTGCTCGGAATCGGGACCACGCATTCGCTCACCATTCTCGCCGTTCTCGCAGCCTGCCTTGCAGCGGGCAACGGAATGATGACCCCGGCGCTATCCAGCCTGATTTCCAAGGCAGCCGGCTCCAATGAGCGGGGCGGTGTGATGGGCGTACAGCAGGCGCTCGGCAGTTTCGCCAGAATCATCGCGCCACCGCTAGGAACTTGGCTCCTGGGTGTTCAGATTTTCACCAGGTTCGGCAGTCCCTATTTTCTCTCGGCCACCGTTATGGCAGTCGCGTTCTTGCTCAGCCTCAACCTCAAGCCGGGGCCGAGCGGAGATGTGCACGTGGAAGCTGCCGGCCATTAGCCTTTGACACCTCTCTGGTAACCGCGATATAATCTGCTCGGTTACCATCACACTTCGGGGCGCGGCCTTGGATCAATCATTCCAATTCATAGAGATTGTCAATCGCCTCAAGCGCGGAACGCTGGACGGAAAGCTGCTCTGGGAGCACACCGGTACGCTGGAGCACGAGTACGTAACGCCCCTGGACAGCGGAAGCCGGGCTCTGGTGGCCAAAGCGCCGCACGGCCAATCTGTGATTCTCACGATGATGAACGCGCAGGGCGTCCAAACTCTTTATCTCGACTCCGACCGCACCCTGTCCGAGCTGCTGCGGCTGGCGCTGCTCCAACTCTTCGTAACCGTGCGCGACACGCTCGTCCACCATGCGGCCACCCAGGCGCTCGATGCCGTAAAGCACCTATAGTCCGGCAAAGAAAAAGGGCCGGGCAGATGCCCGACCCCGTCTGCTCAGCTTGATGTTCTAGAAATGGCCGCTGATGGTAAATGCCCAGCCGTTCAGCGCGCCGCCGCCCGTGCTCAACCCCATGTATCGCACATCGAATGAGGTGTTGTGGGATAAACCGTACCCAACGCCCAGGTTGTAGGCAAAACCCGTCTTGCCTTCCGAAAGGTCGTGGGAAATGCCAATCCCGGCCCCTGCCATCGCGCGGAAATGGTGCGTCTGATAGACTCCGTTCAGCATGATCGGCACACTGTACAGAGAGCCGGAACCATAATAATCAACGCTTAAGTTTCCGGTGATCCGATCGACCGCGTTGTATACGGTTCGGTCTACGCCAATGGTGAACCAGACATCGCCTTCCTGCGCTCGCGAAGCTTCGCGTTCCGGCACGAAGAACCCGGCCCGAACGTTCCAATCCCGCACCAGCTCATTATTGCGCTGCGCGCTTGCAGATGCTCCCGCAAGTGTCAGCATAAGCGCGGCGCACCCGAAAATGCTCCAAGTCCTCTTCACGACCTATCCTCCTTTGAAAGCAAACTCATCCAATGGCACGGCAGAATCTGGTCGCGCGGCTCTATCCTTGTTGCGAACCACGCGGGGAGAAACTGCTTGACCACGGCCGTATATCAAGCCGAATTTGCTGGAAATAGACTCAAGCAACAGGCTCTTCAACCCTATTGCACACCCGGACAGTCACTTCCTGCCTTCAGCACAAAATAATCGCCTGCCTATCGATCTCGATTTGCGGCGCCCACCAGCCGCCGGACCAGGCCAACGTCAATCGGGCCGCGAATATCTTCGCCGGACTTGAAACTCGATCCGACAATGGCTCCGTCCGCCGTTGCCAGCGCCGCCTCCACGTTCGAGGCGGATACACCGCTGCCGATCAGAATCGGTGTGTGCGGGGCTCCCTTTCTCGCCAACTCGACCAACTCCAGGGGCGTTGCGGCTCCCGTTGCGGCGCCGGTAACGATCAGGCGGTCGGCCAGCCCGCGCTCGATGGCATCGCGCGCCTGATCCGGCACGCCATATTCACTCGTGAGCGGAGCAGAGTGCTTTACGTTGACGTCCGCCCATATCTCCACATCGGCGCCGAGCGCGCTCCTTAACGCCACCGCGCTTCTCGCCGCGCCCTCGATGATCCCCTGGTCTGTAACCACTGCGCCCACGTAGACGTTACACCGCACGAACTCCGCTCCGCACACGTGCGCAATGGATATGGCGGCCTCGACATCGTTTCGCAATACGTTGATCCCGATGGGCAGCCCCACGACCTGTCTTACGGCGAGCACGGCCCTCGTCATAGCCGCTACGGTCACGGCGTCGACGCGCTCTTTATGAAAAGGCGCGTCGAAGAAGTTCTCGACGATGATGCCGTCCACACCGCCGGCCTCCAGCGCAGCGGCATCCTGGACGGCCCGCGCAATAGCCGCCTCAAGGTCGCCCTGGCCTATCGCGCAGCCTGGCAGCGGCAGAAGGTGAACCATACCAATGATCGGCCTGGCGGCCTCAATGCTCATGTTCGTGCTCGCCGCCGTGGAAGTGCGGGTGGGAGTGGTACAGGTCGCCGTGCCAGTGGCCGTGCTCGTGGATCAGGTTGACGCGGGTAAGTAGATCTCCGTTGGACAGGATCTCCCTTGCCGGCCCGACCGCGGCGACCTCATGCTCTTCGCTCAGCACGACGACACGATCCGCGATCACCGGGACAAAGGTGAGGTCGTGAGTCGCGGTAACAATCGTCTTGCCCGCGCGATTGAGCTTCACGATCAGATCGACCATCCACTGCTGGCTGCGCGGATCGAGCCCGCCGGTCGGTTCATCCAGCAGCAGCGCATCGGGATTCACGGCCAGGACTGAAGCGATGGCGACCTTTTTCTTCTCCCCTCCGGAGAGCCTGTATGGCGGCCTCTCCAGCAGATGGGCGATACCAAGCGTCCCGACAAGGTCTTCAATCCTCTGGTCAATTTCGTGGCTTGGGAGGCCCATGTGGAGGGGCCCGAACGCAATCTCTTCGCGAACAGTCGACGAGAAAAGCTGTGAATCGGGATTCTGAAACAGAAACCCCACCCGTCTTCGGAAACCGTGGGCAAACCGTTCGTCGTTGAGAGCCCGCTCTGTGAGCTGGTCGCCAAAAGACCGAACCGTTCCTTCCGCAGGGAAAGCCAGCCCGTTCAGCAGCCTGAGCAGCGAGGACTTTCCGCTGCCGTTTGCTCCCAGGACCGCAACCTTCTCGCCGGCCTCGATCCGCAGGTCCAGTCCGCGCAGGGCCTCAATTCCATCCGCGTAGCCGAATGAAACACCGGTCAGCTCGAAGGCAGCGGCGACGGCAGCTGGTCGCTTGCGCGCTTGCGCGGCGGTCGCAGCGCTCATATCAACCGATCCTCTCTGCCGCGAAAACTACCAGCGCCACTACCGTCGTACTGGCCACGCAGAGTGCATCGCACGCGCGGAGGTTTGAGACGGAGAGCGTGAGCGGCTCGCCGCTCCATCCACGAGATAGCATCGCGAGATGCACCTCTTCAGACAGCGCCGACGACCTGGCCAGCAGGGCGCCGGCTGTTCGGCTCACAAACCTCCGATCGGCAGACGGGGCAGCCTGACCGACCGATCGGCTCTTGCGGGCCGTGAACATCTCACATGCCGTGTGCGCCGTGACGGCAAGGTAGCGGTATGTCATCATCGCGACCACCGTGAACGCCCTCGGGACAAGCAGCGCGCGCAGCCCGCGCAGCAACTCCGTCCACCGCGTCGTGAGCGAGACGAGCAGCACCAGCGATACCGCCGTCACCACCCGGAGAAGCAGGAGCATGCCGAGCTCCAATCCGGGGCGCGTAATGGCGACCATCGGATGATTGCTGAGAACCAAGAGCGCCGGCCCGGGCGTTACTACGTTCAGCATCACGGGAATCACCGCGCCGGCCATGAAAAGCGGTACTCCCATCCAAACCCGGCCAATAAGCTTAACGACGGGCACCCCCGAAGCGGCTCCTATCGCAAGTGCAAATACGTAGAGCAATGCGACCGCCGGCCAGTGCTTCATCGTCGATACAACGGTGACTAGTGCCAGGCAGCAGACTATCTTCACTCGGGCGTCCAGCCGCTGCAGCATTCCGTCGGCTCGGGCGGTACTCTCCGCCAGGAGCATCTCTTCCGCCATGCCGGCGAATGTATGAAGGCTCTTCGCCAGGAATGTCGGGCGCATGCGGCGAGTGTGCGGGGCCATCGATTTGGCGGCAGACTGAGGCAGCAACAGCCAATTTGGGAAGTCCCCGGGAGCGACTGTCATTTCATTCAGGCGCGGGCTGGTGGTCTCGACCGATTCACATCGGCCAACCGAAAGCAGGCGGGCCGCAGCCAACCCGACCAGGAGAATCAGTCCAGCTCCGGCAGCCGCCGCGGCACCATACAGCACCGGACCGCGGTCGCTCAGGTAGTCCGGCAGAAGATTGAAGCCTTTCCAGGAGTGTCCTTCGGCAGCCGCCAGCCCGGATGGAACATACCCCGCGCGCTTCTCAACCCCCGCCGAATCCCACTCGCCCCATGCCTCTCCCTTTGCGAGCAGCCCCAGGGGAGAGAGCGCGGCGGCCGCCGTCAGACCCACCCATAGCAGTTCGCGCCGCGGCCGAACGGCTGAGATCGGCCTGTCTGAACCGAATAGGGCCACGCCCGCCGATAAGAGGTACCGCACTGCGAGCACTGTTACCACCGCCTCGGCACCCCCGGCGATCGTCAGGTGGGCCGCCATGATGGCGGGAAGCGTGACCTTCAGCCCGAATGGGAAGTAGAGAGCGCGGCCGACAGCGTCGTGGAAGAGCACCGGCTGCAGCCCCAGGATGAGGGCGGTTAAGAGCGCCGCTGCACTGATGCCCACGTAGGCTCCCATGCCGGCCGCGAGGGACTGCCGGAGAGAGCTCCCGCCGCCCTTCCCCGCCGCAAGCCGATACGTGAGATAGCCGGTCAGCGGCATGGCGAAAGCCATGGTGAAACAGTTCGCGCCGATGGCGAGCACTCCGCCGTCGCCGAAAAAGAGCGCCTGAATGACCAGGGCTACCGTCATTCCGAGCACCGCCGCCCACGGTCCCAGGAAGATAGCCAGCAGCGTTCCACCGACAGGATGGACCGTGGTCCCGCCCGGAGCCGGCACGTTGAACATCATCAGCGTAAAGCAGAAGGCGGCGCCAATGGCCAGATAGGGCGTCTGCCGCGACGCGAACGCCTGCCTGGTCTTACGCGCCGCGACCGCCCATACGGGCAGCATGGCGGCGCCGGCGGCGATGGAAGTGGCAGGGCTGATGGCGGCGTCGGGAATGTGCATTCAGGAACGTTCGGGTTAAGGGGTCGTGCCATTTTAGCATAGCGCGGACCGGCGCGCAACCGTTGGCAGCACACCGTCGCCGTTAGGTCCCAAGGACCGGTAGCAGCGCCGTTAGGCCCGAAGGGCCGATAACAGCATAGCCCAGGGTATTGCCCTGGGGACGAGTGTGCGGCCGCGTCGCGCGATAGGTCTGAAAGACCGTAACAGAACTGACGTTTTTGTCTCGTTGACGTGTTGTTTCGGTCCTACAGACCAATCAGGTCCTTTCGTCCGACATTCCTGTGGCGAAACCCCAGGCTATGCTGTTGCCGGTCCTTCGGACCTCTATCCTCTCACAATCCTCCATTTGGCGGATGCGCTCGAGGGCGCGAGTCCCTATAATCGTTTCATGTTAGCTGGTCTCCTCGGCTGAAAGGAGCCGTTTTGCCATGTCAATCGAATCTCTTACGGTTAACGACAACCGTACGGGTAAGCAGTACGATCTGCCGATCCGCAATGGCTGCATCAACGCCGCCGACCTCCGCCAGATCAAGGTGGATACCGACGACTTCGGACTGATGAGCTACGACCCCGCCTACTTGAACACCGCATCCTGCACGAGCCGCATCACCTTGATCGACGGCGACAGGGGCATCCTCCGCTATCGCGGCTACCCCATCGAGCAGCTTGCAGAGTCTTGCAGCTACCTGGAGGTCGCCTTCCTGCTGCTTAACGGCGAGCTCCCCACGCCCGGGGAGCTGGAATCGTGGACCAGAGAGGTGACGCACCACACCATGCTCCACGAGAACACCAAGAAGCTGATGGAGGGGTTCCACTATGATGCCCACCCGATGGGCATGCTCGTGAGCACGATCGCCGCGCTCTCGACATTTCGGCCGGAGGCCAAAGATGTCGAGGAACCGGAGGTCCGCCGGCTCCAGACGCTGCGGCTGATCGGCAAGGTCCCCACCATCGCGGCCTACACCTACCGGCACAGCCTGGGGTTGCCCTACGTCTATCCGGACAACGAGCTGAGCTATACGGGCAATCTGCTAAAGATGATGTTCAGCATGGGCGAGCGGAATTACAAGGTGAACTCCGTGCTCGAGCGCGCTCTGGATGTTCTCTTCATCCTGCACGCGGACCACGAGCAGAACTGCAGCACCAGCGCCATGCGGGTGGTGGGCAGCTCCCACGCCGACCCGTATGTTTCCGTGGCCGCCGCCGCCGCCGCGCTCTATGGACCGCTGCATGGCGGCGCCAATGAGCAGGTGCTCCGCATGCTGAACGAAATCGGCTCCAAGGAGAACGTGCCGGAGTTCATCCGCCGGGTAAAAGACAAGGAAGTCCTCCTCATGGGCTTCGGCCACCGCGTCTACAAGAACTACGATCCGCGCGCCCGGATCATCAAGAAGATCGCCGACAGCGTCTTCGAGGTGACCGGCCGGAACCCGCTGCTGGACATCGCGCTGGAGCTGGAGCGGATCGCACTGGAGGACGAGTACTTCGTCAGCCGCAAGCTCTACCCGAACGTGGACTTCTACTCCGGTATCATCTATCAGGCGATGGGCTTCCCGGTCGACATGTTCCCCGTGCTGTTCGCCATCCCGCGCACCAGCGGTTGGCTGGCCCAGTGGGAAGAGATGATGCAGGATCCGGAGCGGAAGATCGCGCGGCCGAGGCAGGTGTACGGCGGCAGCGACGTTCGCGACGTGCCTCCGCCGCTTCGGCGAGCTGCTTGACGATCTCGATAGGTCAAGGATAGAATAAATATCGTGACCCGATACAGAAGCAATCACAGCAACGGCACAGGTCGGAAGCGCCCACGGCTAATCCCGTGGGCCGCCGCCCTGCTTCCGATGCTTTCATTAGGCCTTGCAGCAGCCGTCGCGCAGACCGACGACTCCGAGAGCGAGGTGATCAAGTACGCCAAGACGCCGGCCACCGACGCCATCGCCCATCTGCAGAAGCGGCTCGATTCGGGCGAGGCGAAGCTCACGTTCGACCCGGTTCACGGCTACCTGCCCTCCGTGCTGAAGAGCCTGAACGTGCCGCTTTCGTCCCAGCTGCTGGTCTTCTCGAAGACGAGCTTTCAGCGCGACCTCATTTCGCCGAATGCGCCGCGAGCCCTTTACTTCAACGACGGCGTCTACATCGGCTGGGTGCAGGGCGGGAAGTATGTGGAGGTCTCATCCGTCGATCCGCAGCTGGGGGCCGTCTTCTATGTGCTGCCGCAGGAGAAGGTGGAGAAGCCGAAGTTCGTCCGGCAGCAGTATGAGTGCCTGCAGTGCCACAGCGGGAGCATGACCAACGGCGTGCCCGGCCACATTATGCGGTCTGTCTACGCCCGCGCGGACGGCCAGCCCGACTTCCGCGCCGGCACCTTCCTCACCACCGACCAGAGCCCCATGAACGAGCGGTGGGGCGGCTGGTACGTGACCGGCACCTGCGGCAGGCAGCGCCACATGGGCAATGTATGCGCCAAGGGTGAAGACGCTTCGCTCGACATGGAGACCGGCACGAACGTCACCGACCTGAGCAAGTTCGTCGACGTCTCGCCCTATCTCACAAGGCACAGCGACATCGTCGCCTTCTTCGTGATCGAGCACCAGACGCACATTCAGAACCTGATCACAAAGGCCAACTACCACACGAAAATGGCCCTGCAGTATGAGGATATGCTAAATCGCGAGCTGAAGCGGCCGCCCGGATACCACTCCGAGAGCACGGACAGCCGGATCAAGAGCGTCTGCGAACCGCTGGTGAAGGCGATGCTCTTCTGCGGGGAGACGAAGCTGACCGATCCCATTACGGGAACCTCCGGATTTGCGCAGCAGTTCCAGCTGCAAGGGCCGAAGGACAAACTGGGCCGCTCGCTTCGCCAGCTCGATCTGAAGACCCGCCTGCTCCGCTACCCGCTCAGCTGGACCATCTACTCTGAAGCGTTCGACGGGCTGCCGGACGCGGCCAGGAACTACGTCTACCGCCGCCTGCAAGAGATCCTGACCGGCAAGGACGCCAGCCCGGACTTCAGCCACCTCTCCGACGCCGACCGCAAAGCCATCCTTGAGATCCTGCGGGAGACGAAGGCGGGGTGGACGGGGTAGCTCTGGTCTCACGCAAAGGCGCAAAGCCGCAAAGAAAACCGCAAAGGCTTGTCCACAGATTTCGCAGATTTCACAGATTGGGAATTCGTTTGGACGGTATCAGAGGATTGATGCGATTTGGACTTTGGAGCCGTTGACGTCATTCCGACGGTAGGAGAAATCCGCCTCCGCGCTTGTGGAACTCACGCCGAATGAACAAATCGCCAACCCGGTGAATTCCAGCCGTTCGCGAGCCGGCGAATGGAATTCGCGCCTAACGAAAGTCACCAAGTCCACCTCCGTGGACTGACCGACCGGCGAGAGTCGTGACAGCGGGCCGGATTAGGGGGCTTTTTGGAGTCCTTGGCCGGTTTTGGGGTGAATCTCACGCAAAGGCGCAAAGGCGCAAAGAACAGCCGCCAAGCACGTCATGCTGGAAGCATCCGCTTTTGACGTGTCGTCGTTTGGCCCAGGCGGCGTGCGTCACCACCGGAATGGAATTCCTCGGCTGGGTGGCGTTCCGCCGATTGTCGATCCTTCGGCAAGCTCAGGACAGGTTCTTCATCGACAAACTGACGTTCTCCTCTGCTCGGATGCCGCGTTTGGTCCTTACCGTCCTGGGCGCGCGGCGGTGCTGTATTCGGTTTTCAAGCTTCGATCAGTTGGTGTCACGCTAGCCCTTTATTTGCGCCTGTTTTGTCGGCGTTTTAGGATTCGCGGCCTGTTTATCGTGACTCGGCGAACGGGTTACCACGGAAGAAGAGCTGAAGAGGGTGAGGAGGCTGAGACCCTAGTTGCTCGAAGCAATGCCGCAACTAGGGAACCCGGATGAAGAGGTGAAAAGGCCATGCGGCCACTGCTTCACGCTCTTCGCCCGGTCCTGTTCACTCCCGGCTGATCTGAACCGCCAATAGTTTTTGTATTACTACGGATCACGGTGCACGGTTGACCACTTGCGTTAGCCCAATGCCATTGATTTGGGATGGAGCGGAAGGCAACCAATCCCTTCCTGACCACCCAGGCATCCTGCTTCACCTTTTTGCTCCGGCCGCCTATGCTTTTTGTACTCCCTATCCCTCGGATTGGTTGAGGGGCGAGTCGTGAGTCGCGAGTCGTGAGTCGTAAGGATTGCTGCTCACTTCTCGTTGATTCTGACTTCCCCGCTTCATTTCGGTGTATCCGTTGGACGAGTAGCCTGCGATGGGCTTTACGGTCGATGTTGGAGAGCGGCATGGCTCTCCGGTCGCCGCGGAGGACCGGAATTGAATTACCGGTCCGCGTTACGAAACCGGTATTGAAATACCGGTCTGGACTACGAAATCGACCTTCGTCGATTGAACGGCGAATGGTCGTATTGCGGCGTCGCCTTTGCCCTTTGCTTTGGCCGGTCGCGGCCCGGCCTTTGCGGTGTGTGTTCCGCGCGGTGCTCCTTTCGATTGGAAACTGGGAAATTGGGAAACTTCGGATCCTTGTTGTTTGCGCGCTTGTTATGAGGTTAGACGACGCGTATTGGAAAAGGTTTCATCAATTACTAGAAATTTCTGCATTAGTTTTCGACTGACTAACCTTCACTTTTTCACGTGTAAATCGCGATTGCTGAGGGGAGCGTTCGCGGCGTGTGCAGCGTATGCTGTACGTACCTGAGCCCGATCTGATAGTGGCTCAGCTGCCGCTGCTTCTTTCGGTCCACGAAGCGCCTTAAGCCGCGCTTGCTAAGCCATGACCCCGTACCAAGGAGCCAGACGTATGCCACACAGATGGCCAGGATCAACCGGTCGACACGCTCGGCTGCCCGGATCCTGGTGTGCTCCAGACGGAAGCCGCACTCCTTGAAGTCTCTGAACATCTCTTCAATGTGAAAGCGATTATTGTATAGCCTGAGCACATGCCCATCGGCCGGCAGGTCGGTAAGGATGTACCACGGCTCGTCGTACTGATCTTCACAGCTCCAGCCGCAGACCAGGTTGATCTGTTGAGCGCCGATCTTCGGAATTGAGAGCCCGGTCACGAAGCACTTCCCTCCTTTCATCAGGCCGTTCATCACGGCCCACTCCTGCGCATGGCGAACCCGGTTCTGCTCGTCGGACAACTTGCGGTCTCTGACGGCTCTTAAGCAAAAGTTCCATCTGCGCTCCAAGCAGTAGGTGATCATGAAATTGGTACTGAATTCCCGGTCGCCCATCAGCACGACCCGTACATCCGAAGGGAGCAGGCGGGCCACCTCGTCGAGCAGCTGCTTCCAATCCCAGAATGCGCAGTTCATGACATCTTCCTGTGTGAGCCAGGCAATCGGGAGCGCACGCCCGCGGTAGGCAACGGCGACAAAGAGCAGGTAGATGCGCCGCTCGATAAATGTTCCGTCGATGATCAGGCGCACTCTTCCTCCATTAAACCGGCTGAGAAGGAGCCTGGCCACGGGAGCGTAGACCCGGACGGGGTGGACATGGTTGTTCTTGACCAACCGCTCAAGTCTTTGAGTTGCGCTGCCGATGCGGATGGGAAGGGGCAGCACGGCTGCAATTCGAGCTAGCTGGGAGTTACCTGCAGCGAAGAGACCGTAGGCCAAAAGGCAGATGTTCTCGCGCTGAGGCTTGGAAGCGTCAAGCAGCGGACGGACAGAGTTGCGAAAGCTATAATACGTTTGGCAGAGGGATTGCATCGACATCCTCACTCGATTTGTTAGGCGGCGAAACCTACGAGTGAGGTCGATTGCATACCCCCTGCCAATTTTGCTGGGGTCAGAAAAAGTGAAGGTTACTCAGAGTTTTCGACGGCACCTGGTTTGAGCCTGGTGACTGGGTTTTGCGGGGGTGGTTTGGGTGCGGGTGGGGAGGAGTGGATGGGGAGGATGTCAAATTGGGCAATTGGGACCGGGGAGCGGGTGTCTGGTGAAGCAGGCGCGAGGGTTGGACCGATCGGGGCCGCGGAGCGGTACCGTCTCTGCGAATTGTCTAGCGAGGCTAATTGGGCAGCCCGCTCTGCCTATTCCACCGCTGTGGGGAGCTGAGCCGTTAGGACCCATTCAGCTCCTTCAGCGCCAATAAGGATGAGCAGTTGATGGCGTATTCAGACACGTACGCAATACACCGTGACATCGACTACCTTTTTCGCCAAGCAATGGGGCGCGCCGTCAGGCATTCGTGCGCCTTGGTCTGCGCAATTGTCATGGCGCCAGCAGCCTTATGGATCGGTCGACCAGAATCGCTATTTCAGGTCGCGCGGAATGCAACTCTGAATCGTGATTCGGGACAATGTTGGTTCGTTCGGAGCAACGGTTTGCGCGCGGAAATTGTTCGGCGTGACCTCGCAACAGCAGCAACCCAGGTCGTATTCACGTCTGCACCTTCAAGCGAGTTAGATTTTGTACCAAATGCTGCATTTGACAAATTGCTCATTATCGAATGGACGTACAATTCACCGGGTTGGACCCACTTCTACAAGGCCCATGTGGTAATTGCCCGGCTGGACGGGACAGATGCCCACGAGTTAATCGGCCCAAAGGATTTTCCTTCTGCACCAGTTTGGGTGAGTTCAAACCGAATTGGGGTGCTACTTGACGGAGTCAAAACGGCGACTGTTGACATACATACGGGTGTGCGGGATCAACTCGGTTTTGCGGGCACGGACAGACTTTCGCGCGGATATACTGGGGCCGGATCGTTGCCAGTCCTGTTGAAGCACCTGGAGTTGCTTGGGATTAAAGATAAACGCGTGAGCAAAAGAAGTCCGGACCGCCTCAGCATCAGGTCCTCGGGACAGGGGCAAGACACTGGAGCGGAGCGGGCAATGATCCGCGCTTCAGGACTAGTTCAGTACCCCGCTGACTGGTTAACCACATACGATGGCTTAATTCACCCGGCATCAAGCGAGACAAGTCTTTGCAACACAGGTAAGTTGTATGCGAGTACGTCATTGATGCCAGGCAGGGCGGACAAGCGGCCGGAATGGATTGTTCAAATCGTGCGAACAGTTGACCAACGGGTTTTATGGTCCATAAACCTGGAGAAGGGCTCCGCCATTAGGCTGCATTGGTCGAACGATGACTCCGCGCTATGCTTCACGCTCGACGGCACAAAACGAACCGGGGGAGTGTATTACTTCGACATGTTTGCCCGACGATTAATTCGCATTGGCCCGGGACAAAACGGCTACATCCGGTACCCCGCCGGCCGAGGCAAGCGCACTGACGCAATTGCCGGGAACTCGGCTATGACATATCTACGCGGAGCCGATCAGCTGCGGACGAAGAGGCTTAATTGATTAAGTTCATTCACGAGGTTGAGCAATGGGAGTTACAAACAATTACAGCCTGAACGGCCAGATCATCGGAGAGAAAACCACCGGCGGCACACGGACGGACTACCTGCGCGATGCTTTGGGCTCGGTCGTCGGGACCGTCAATCAGAGCGCCCAGGTGGTCAATACCTATCGGCATAAGCCGTATGGCGCACAGCTCGCTAAGACAGGGGTGGGAGCTGACCCGGCCAGTGACCCGCAACCCATCCCGGGTGGGAGGGCCTCATTATCGTTATGAGCCCATGCGGCAGGCGGTGGCGGCCGCTATTGTTTGCCTGCCTTCTCTTGGTAATTCTAGCTGCCTGGATCTACACGGCTCTACTACAGTCGAACGGCGTCGTGACGGTCCGCTCCGCACGCCATACTAGAATGGAGGACGGCGCGTATACTTGGCTTGATGATGAAAGACTCCTCTACCTGCGCGGCAGCCGCGGCGTTGAGCAGCAAACTTACGACTGGCGAATATGGCGCCGCGGTACTGCTCAGGATTCGCCGGTTCCAACTCTCACAAATGCCTGGCGCCGATACCTTGGCGATACTACGTCCGTCCAATTCTCAAGCGACGGAAGCTGGGTATGCTGGGGGGTCCTGCCTCCCCCCGACGCAGAAGGAATCACCCGCGCTGGGACCTGTGCGTGCCAGGTACAGAGTGGACAATGCTATCAATGGTCTTTGGAAGGCGATGTCACCGCGGCAGAATTCACCTCGGACGGTACGTTCATAGAGGTCCATCGAACGGAGCATAAAACAATCGCCTATTGCGTACGTTTGTTGCCTACGGGCATCGTAGGACCAAAGGTTGCGTCTGCGGCGAAAGTTTCGGCAGCCTTTGTTACCATGCAGCTAACTCCTGAGCCAGCCTGGTGGTCGGATACCATACACATTTACGAACGTGGATGTCCCGACCGTTTAGGACCAATCAGGCGGCCCGAGCCGAAAAGACTGTCCGCCAGCGAAATGAGGATAGTAATGCCTGGCAGATTTCGGGATGCTGAAGCAGCCCTGTCTCCATCAGGCAGCAGCGTAGCGCTCATTGGTATGCAGGCAGTCAGCCCGGGTTTCCTCCAAAAGACTATCGGCCTAATAACTCACCGGCGGCCCGGTCCCGACTATTACAGCGCCCTCCTCGTCTCGAAGTTCAAACCGAACGCACGGGCACGAATGTGCGCTCAGGGCTTGCACAACGAGAGGGAAGACCCAATCGATGACACGGCTCCAATATGTCCGCGAGCTCTTAAGTGGCTGCCGTCGGAAAAGGCGGTGAGCTTCGTATGGGAAGGCAACCTATGTTTGGCGCCTATCAGCGGTGACCTCTGAAGCAAGAGAGGTCAAAACCTCTACGGCGAGAGTCAACGTTATGGGGGCCATTCTGAGCCCGCGGCTTCAGCGCCGGGTGTGAGCAGAACGACGTGTTTCTGCATTTCAGCGTCCGTGATTCGGGCTGAGAGGAAGCTGCCTTAAGAAAAGGGATACGCATTCCTCGGACTAAGGACGAAGACAAGAGGCTCGCTCCAATCGCAGGGTGCACCTAAGTTCGGCCCGGCGAAGGCGAATCGTGGCCGCGTTAGTGCAGCTAGACCAAGTTCCCGCGTTTCGCGGTAGATTAACGGGAAGAACGTTTCGGCTGGTCTCTACCCGTCATGCAGCTTTCCAACCTGACCCCAGAAACCCGGCTGCGCCTGCATCTGGCGAAGGCGAACGAGTACTGGCGCGCCGACCGGCTCGACCTGGCGCTGGCCGCCGTAAAGGCCGCGCTGGACGTGGGGCTGCACCCCGGCCACTGGTACAGCTTTCAGCGGACTGTGGAGGCGGAGTGGGGCGCGCGGCAGCAGGGGCGGCGGATTCGGATTGAGGAGCAGCTGGCGCTGGAGGCCGATTCGGCGCAGATAGGAGCCTACTGGCCGCGCCTTGCGGAGATCGCTTCGGAGGCATTGCATTCGGTGACGGGCGCGCTCGGAATTCATTGGGGCAAGTCGGTCCTGCTCACCTTTATCCCGAACGAGGAGTGGATGGAGTTCACCCACTCTCGCTTCGGTTTCTATACCTGGCGGACCGAGTGGCACAAAGTCTGCCTGCCGCCCTCCGCGACGATGGACGTCGGCACCTTCGTGCGTGCTGCCCGGCACGAGATAACGCATGCGGCCGTAAACCAGCTGGCCGGCGAGAATGTGCCGCGCTGGCTGAACGAAGGTTTGGCAGTGAACATGGAGGGCGCCTCCCTTCCGGGTTTTCACGGACGAAAGATGCGCCTCAATGAGATCTCCACCGGATTCGAGAGCTTTGAGGTAGAGATCGGCAGCGGGCTGTCCCACGAGTGCTATGCCCAGGCGGCGGCGGTGGTGGGCGGATTGATTCAGCGGCATGGGTTATCTGCTCTGGCCGCCGTCCTTCGGCGAATGGGACAGGGCATTACTGTAGAGAGAGCGGTTGAGCGCGAATTGGGCGAGCGATTGGAGGCGGTTGAGCAGCGGTGGTTGAACGGCGGCAGTTGAACGGCGAACAAGCGACTACATTAACGACCCTCCGCCAGACCAACCAACCGTCCGCAACGCACGTATTCCCCCAGGATTGGGGGTTAGGGGGCCGAACGGAGAAATGTGCGCCGAGATAGCTGCGTTTCGCCCCCTAACCCCCAATCCTGGGCGAATACCACGATAATGGCACTGCGATTAGGAAACGGGACTAACTGCACATTGCTAAGGTTAGGCCGCGTCAGATTCACTCCTCCGCGGCCAGCTTCTGCATCATTTCGATCTCTCGCTTCAAGATCAATGGTTCGCAGATTCGCAGGGAGAGGTAGTACATGAGTACGGCGTAGCCGATGGCGAGAGGGACCGTGAGGATGAACCAGATGCCACTCACGAAGAAGGATGGGAGGAGCAGGGCAGCCAGGATGGGGATGAGCAGCGCGGAGGCCGCAAAGAAGAAAGCCAGGTACAGAAAGCTGTACGAACAGCTGCGGCCGGCCGCCTGCTGACGGACTCTCCAGCCCTTCATGACTATTCGGAACGGGAACTGCACGGAGACGATGTTGCCCATGGAGATGAAGATGACCAGCGCCAGCGTCATCCAGCAGACCAGCGGGCCGAACATGGCGAGCGCGCCGGCCAGTGAGCTGATGATCACCATGAACGCCACGTTCACCACGCTGAGGCCGGTGAAGAACGCGAGGTTCTTGCCCATCAGCATGTAGCGGCGCCGGACGGGGAATTGAAAGAGGATGAGCGCCGCTCCGCCTTCGGTGCCGAATATGTTGCAGACCATCTGCATCTCGCTCAACATCACCATGCCGCTGGCGCCCCAGGCCATCCCCGGGCCGAAATTCTCGAATGCGTGCCGCCCTTGCGGCCGAATGAAGATAAAGACCGCGACCACCAGCATGTAGCCCAGATTCATCATGGTGATGCGGAAGTACGGGTCGCGGAAAAAGTACTTGAACTCCTTGGCGGCAACCGCCTGGACGGCGGCTGGAAGCCGATCAAAGAGGGATGGGCGCCGAGAATCTGCCGCAGCCGACGCCTTTGTCGGCGCCAGGCCCCCACTTTCTGGGCGTGAAGCGGCCCTCCCTCGCGTGACGGGCGTCGATGCCGCTGGGGCGGTCTTCTTTTTCGCGCTGAAGCCGACGGTCTCGCCCTCAAAGACCTTCTGAATCACCCAGCCGGCCGCGTAGATTGTGGCTGCCGAGACGACTGCGAGGGCGAGCAGGTAGACCAGCGCGTCGAGGTATTTTCCCTGGCCGGCGGCGTAAATTCCTCGGGCAGCCAGGCCGGGAGGCAGGTAGTTTACGATCTCCCAGCCGGTGCTTTTCACGAAGGCGCGCCAGTCCACCTGCATCGCCTGCCGAGAGAGCGATTGAGAGAAGATGTAGTATCCGATCCATAAGAGCGGAACGACCACCATGGCGATGTCCCGGAACCGGCGGCTGCGGAGAATGCCCGCGCTGGCCAGGATGAGCCCCTGGCTGAGCGAGAGCGTGTGGAACATGAAGAGGATCAGCGGTATCACCACCGCCAACAGGCCTATGGCGCCGTGCGTGAATCCGATCACGATGGCGATGAGCGTCGGGATGACGAAAAGGAGGGGGAAGTCCAGGAACGAGCCCAGAATGGCGCCGGTGAAAATCTGGCGTACGGAGAGCGGGAAGACGAACAGCTTCGTGATGTCGTACGACTCGTTGAGCGCGTAGCCCAGAAGCGGCACCACCAGCCACCAGAGGTAGATTGCCAGCAGGACCGCCCGGAGGAGGTGCGGCTGCCACTCCGTCGGCAAATTAAAGAAAGCGACGCCGATGGCGAACGCTACACCCACCGCGATCGGCAAAAAGACCGCCAGGGCGAGGATGACACCCAGGATGGCCGACATCGACTTGCGGTAGCCGCGCAAGAGCAGCTTCCACTTCAGCCAGAAGAGTATCTTCAGGTATTCGGCGGAGCTCTGCCGCTCTACAGCCAAGAGAGAACCTCGTCTTCGGTCTTGGCATCCACCAGCTTCAGGAAGATATCCTCCAGGCTGGAATCGCCGCCCGCCTCAAAGTTGCGGCGGAGCTCCGCCATGGTGCCCTCACCGACTATTCGGCCCCGGTTGATGATCGCAATTCGCGTGCAGAGCCGCTCGACCACTTCCATGACGTGCGAAGAGAAGAAGATGGTGGTCCCATGCTGAGTCAGCTGCTGGAGTGCGCCGCGGATGCCGCGCAGGGAGACGGGATCAATGCCGTTGAACGGCTCGTCCAGGAACATGACTTTGGGGCGGTGTATGATGGCAGAGGCGAGCGCGGTCTTCTTCTTCATTCCCATGGAGTAGTCGACGATCATCTTGCCCCTGGCCTCGGTCAGCTCCATCAGGTCCAGCAGGTCGTCCGTTCGGCGACGGGCCTCGTCCGCGGTAAGGCCGTACATTCGTCCGGCGAACATGAGGAATTCCTCGCCCGTGAGCCGCTCGTAGAGGTTGGTCTCTTCCGGCAGGACCCCGATGCTTGCCTTGATCTCCAGCGGCTGCGCTTCCAGGTCGTAACCCGCGACTACAACGCGGCCGGAGGTGGGGCGAAGCAGCCCGCAGAGCATCTTGATGGTGGTCGACTTCCCCGCCCCGTTCGGGCCGAGGAAGCCGAAGAACTCGCCCTCGCGCACCTGGAGGTCGATATTATCGACCGCGCGGAGGTCGCCGAAAGTCTTGGTGAGACCGCGGGCGATAACGCTGTACCGATCCGGCAGAGGAGCCGGGGCAGGCTCCGGATCCAGCACGGACGCGGGCTCAACGGGAATTACGGTTTCCTCTTCCAAAATGGGCGGTCTCCTGATCGGCGTAAATCTGATAAAATAGGCCGAACGTAGCTTCGGTCGAAACCCCGCACTTTCCTGCGAAATACTATGTCGCGGCTCGCGGGGACGCTCGCCCTTCCAGTGCAAAGCGATTCACCAGCCGGCCTGGATTGGAAGGGCG
>JADMIO012763303.1_pt1 | contig 29502 bp, 25 predicted proteins | sample 8958161 | NCBI WGS metagenome assembly JADMIO01 (sample SAMN16585339, study PRJNA669376) | soil metagenome | isolation source: Crop rotation soil | place: USA: Cullars Rotation, Alabama | collected 2011 | reverse complement strand
CCACGCCCGCCGCGTCGCCGTCCGGCACGCCGCCCAATCCTGCGCCCGGCGCCACCAATCCCAACGCGGGCAATCCCGCCGCCGCACCGGGCGCGACGACGCCGACTGCGCCGCCGACGGTCACCGCACCCGGCACGCCCACGGGCAACACGCCGGTCCCGTCTTCCGAAGGCACCGCGGCGCCCGCACCGGGCGCCGAGTCCGGACCGTCAACCGCGGCTGCGGCGCCCCCGGCCTCCAGTGGCGACGCGGTCGACACCACTGCGCTCGAACCAAAGGACGTCGCGTTCTCGTTCGAAGGTCCGTTCGGCACGTACGATCGCGCCGCGCTTCAGCGCGGCTTTCAGGTCTACAAAGAAGTCTGCTCGGCCTGCCATTCGCTGAACCTCGTCGCCTTCCACAATCTTTCCGACGCGGGCGGACCCGGCTTTACCGAGGCGCAGGTCAAGGCCATCGCCGCGGGGTTCCAAGTTCCCGCCGACCCCGACGACACCGGCAAGACCTTCAACGATTCCGGCGAGCGTCTGACGCGCCCCGGCATCCCCGCCGACTACTTCCCGTGGAAGTTCGAAAACGAAAAGGCCGCGCGCGCGGCGAACGCAGGCGCGCTGCCGCCCGATCTTTCGGTCATCGTGAAAGCGCGCGAAGGCGGCGCGCACTACGTCTATTCGATCCTCACCGGCTTCGGGCAAAAGCCGCCGGCCAACGAAACCATGGCCGACAACATGAACTACAACCCGTACTTTCCGGGACATCAGATCGCGATGCCGCCGCCACTTTCGGATGGCGTCGTCACGTACTCCGACGGCACCAAGGCGACGGTCGATCAGATGGCGCACGACGTGGCCACGTTCCTGTCGTGGACCGCGGAACCGAAGATGGAAGAGAGAAAGCGCATCGGCTTCGGCGTCATCCTCTTCATGCTGGCGCTGTCGACGGTGCTCTATCTCGCCTACCACCGCACCTGGCACGGCAAACACGACGTCGACGTGGCCTAACCCTGACGTCATGGCCCGCACACGCGGGCCTAGCCGCGATTTGTCATGGCCCGCAACAGCGGGCCTAACCCCCATTTGTCATGGCCCGCGCACGCGGGCCACCTAGTTGGTGTGCTCCTTCGCTTCCATCACCCGAACAACAAGAACCTTTTCTGTTCTTGTCTATCCACCCATCGCCGCGCGCCCACCTGGATGGCCCGCTGTTGCGCGGCCCATGACAGCCAGGGTTCGGTTGGCTAAAACAACCCCATGACCAAAACCGTGCTCGGCATCATCGGCGGCTCCGGCGTCTATCAGATCGAGGGGCTGCAGAATTCGCGCTGGAAGCGCATCGACTCCCCGTGGGGCGATCCCTCGGATGAACTGTTATTCGGCACGCTCGAAGGCGTCGATATGGTGTTCCTGCCGCGTCACGGCCGCGGCCACGTGCACTCGCCCACCACCGTCCCCTATCGCGCCAACATCGACGCCATGAAGCGTGCGGGCGTCACCGACATCATCTCGGTTTCCGCCTGCGGCTCGTTCAAGGAAGAACTTTCCCCCGGCACCTTCGTGATGGCCGATCAGTTCATCGATCGCACCTTCGCGCGCGAGAAAAGTTTCTTCGGCAAGGGCTTCGTCGCGCACGTCTCGATGGCGCATCCGGTCTGTCCGAAAATCATGAAGGCGCTCGGCGAGGCCGCGCGTGCGGAGGACATCCCGCACCACATGGGCGGTACCTATCTCGCGATGGAAGGCCCGCAGTTTTCTTCCCTCGCGGAATCGAACCTCTATCGCACCTGGGGTTGTTCGGTGATCGGCATGACCGCAATGCCCGAGGCGAAACTCGCGCGCGAGGCCGAGCTTCCCTACGCCATCGTCGCCATGGTCACCGATTACGATTGCTGGCACCCCGACCACGACCACGTCACCGTGGCCGACGTCATCAAGGTGTTCACGGGAAACGCCGAAAAGGCCGCGCGCCTCATCAAGGCCGTAGCCCCCCGGCTTGGGCCGGACCGCAAGCCGAGCCCGCTGGGCATCGAAACCGTGCTCGACACGGCGCTCATCACGTCCCCCTCGCACCGCGACCCCGCGCTCTTCAAGAAACTCGATGCCGTCGCAGGGCGCGTGCTGAAAGCCCGATAGTGTTGTAGAACACCCCCAAGTGGGCGGACCCGCGCAAAGCGGGGAATGTGGGCGTATTTTCAAGGGCGTAAGCGTAGCGTGCGCGTACCGTTGCCATTTCGCGTCGAGGAAAGCGGTATCCGGTTTCCCGAAGGCGTCGACGACCCGTCTGCGTTCATCAAGAACGTGGCGCTCGCCTTGCGTGCAAAATTGCGCCGGCGCCGCCACTACATCGTCGCCTTCGGTGTCGAGTTCGAGCTCAAGGGCGAAAAGGTGCCGCTCCTGATCGATCACGACAGCTGGGCCTTTATCGATTTCTCCGACAACTCGCCCGCCATCCGTCAGATCATCATCGAACGCTTGCGCCATGCCGAAACGTTTGAAGACGCCGACGCCATCAAGGTCGCCAATGGCGTGCCGCATCCGCCGCCGATCACCAACGGAGCCAACCTGATGAATTTCGAAAACGTCATTCGCTCCATTCCGGATTATCCGAAGCCGGGCATCGTCTTTCGCGACATCACCACGCTTCTCGGCAACCCGCGCGCCTTCCGCCGCGCTGTCGATGAGCTGGTGCAGCCGTACGCGGGCGTGCGCATCGACAAGGTGGCGGGCATCGAGGCGCGCGGTTTCATTCTCGGCGGCGCGGTCGCGCACCAGCTCTCGATCGGCTTCGTGCCCGTGCGCAAGAAGGGCAAGCTCCCCTGGAAGGTGATCGGCGTCGATTACGCGCTCGAATACGGCAACGACCGCGTCGAGATTCACGAAGACGCGGTGAACGACGGCGACAACGTGCTTCTCGTCGATGATCTCATCGCCACCGGCGGAACCGCGTTCGCCGCGATCAAGCTCATCGAACAGGTCGGCGCCAAGGTCATCGGCTGCTCCTTCGTCATCGACCTTCCCGAACTCGGCGGCGCCGACAAACTCCGCGCCCTCGGCAAGGACGTCCGCTCCCTCGTCTCCTTCGAAGGGCACTAAGAAAGATTCCCCTCGCCCCCTTCGGGGGAGAGGGTCAGGGAGAGGGGGTGTGCGGCAACACCTTGGACGACGATTTTTCCCCGTTTTCCGCCCGATCACGAAATCGTGATGAGAATTTTCACCTATCGGTCTTGAAATTCCTACCCCCTGTTTCCCACCTCAAATGCGTCCCGGGTGGCGAGGGCGCGGTGCGCACCGTTCCACTGTGGCCCGGGACCGGCGTTTGCGCCTCGGCGGGAGTAACGGCCCGCCGAAAAAGGGCGATGGCGGGGTGGAATCCGCCCGCGTCCCGGCGCGACGGCAAGGTGTGGTCCAGCCCGCCGAGCGCCCCTGGGCATCGGGAGCCGGCGGCGGGACAGGCCGCATGGGTCGCGTATCTGGGTCTGTCGGGTAACCAGCCCACGCAGATCCCGCCCGCAAGGGCGCCAGGGTACATGGACCCCACCGCGCCGAAGACCGCCGGGTGCGAGGCGCCGGCAACGGCACCTTTCTTTCCATGCGTTCCGCCGGAACGGCGCCTCGCATTCCCTCGCGCTTCTGGCGCGGGCCGATTCAAACCTCCGGGTGGATGGTCCACCGCGGAGGTAGACGTGCTTGGCAAGAATGAATAGCGAGAGGCGATGAAAACACAGGCGCACATTTTCTCCCCCCGTTTACGGGGGGAGTGCCCGCGAAGCGGGCGAGGGGGGGAGCCATACGCTCCGTCGCCTGCTCCCCCCTCCGTCTCGCCGCTAACGCGGCTCGCCACCTCCCCCGTGAACGGGGGAGGAAAGATGCAGCCATGAAGATCAACGGCCGCGCCTATCGCACCATCTGGGAGCTGCCCAACCAAAAGGGCGTCGAGGTCATCGACCAGACGAAGCTTCCGCATCAGTTCGTCAGCGTCGAACTCACCTCGATGGACGATGCCGCGCGCGCCATCCGCGACATGACCATTCGCGGCGCGCCCTTGATCGGCGCCACGGCCGCATACGGCATGGCGATGGCGCTGCGCGACGATGCATCCGACGAAAACCTCGACCGCGCGCACGATCTCCTGCTCGAGACGCGCCCCACCGCCGTCAATCTGCGCTGGGCGCTCAAGCGCATCTGCGATGCCGTGCGCAACCGCCCGCGCGACGCGCGCTTCAACGCGGCATGGGACGAAGCCAAAAAGATCGCCGACGAGGATGTCGAGGTCTGCCGCCGCATCGGCATGCACGGCCTCGCTATCCTGCGCGAAGCCTACGAGAAAAAATCTGCGCGCGGCGACACTGCTCCGCTGAACGTGCTCACCCATTGCAACGCCGGCTGGCTCGCCTGCGTCGATTGGGGCACCGCACTCGCGCCCATCTACATGGCGCACGATTCCGGCATTCCCATCCATGTCTGGGTCGATGAAACGCGCCCGCGCAATCAGGGCGCCTCGCTCACCGCGTACGAATTGGGCGCGCACGGCGTGAACCACGCCATCGTCGTCGACAATGCCGGCGGCCACCTGATGCAGCACAACAAGGTCGATGTCTGCATCGTCGGCACCGATCGCGTCACCGCGAACGGCGATGTCGCCAACAAGATTGGCACGTACCTGAAGGCGCTCGCCGCGCACGATAATCAGGTGCCGTTCTACGTCGCGCTGCCGTCGTCCACCATCGACTGGGAAACGCAAACGGGCGCCGAAATCCCCATCGAATACCGCGCCGCGACCGAGATCACGCACATGACCGGCCGCATGCCCGACGGCACGGTGGCGACGCTCGCCATCTCCGCGCCGGGTTCGGATGCGGTGAATCCCGGCTTCGACGTGACGCCGGCGCGGCTTGTGACGGGCTTCATCACCGAAGCAGGGGTCTGCGCGGCGAACGAAGACGGGCTGCGTGAACTGTTTCCCCACGAAAACACCTCGCCCCCTTCGGGGGAGAGGCAGCGAGCCCGCAAAGCGGGCGAGCGGTGAGGGGGTCGATGTGATAGGACGAAGCGGAACGAACACCCCCTCACCCCAACCCTCTCCCCCGAAAGGGGAGAGGGCGTTGGAGCGCAAATGAAATCCCTTTGGTCCTATAAAGCGCGCACTGTTTCCCAGCGCCGTCATCGCCCGGTGCGAAGCGAAGCGCAGCATCCGGGCGACCCAATTTCGTTTCTCTCTCAACGCAGCGAAAATGGGTCACCCGGATCGCGCGCAGGAAAAAGGTGCGCGCGACCGGGTGATGACGGCAATGGCAATGCGTGAGGTCCGTCAATGAAATCCCTCTGGTCCGATAAAGAAGCCGCAGAGTACGTCGCGCGCTACGCCGAAAAGGGCGTCGCCGAAGACATGGCGCTGCGCGTCTACACCACGCGCCTTTTGGGCGGCGATCCCAACATGGTGCTGCACGGCGGCGGCAACACGTCGGTCAAGACGGTGATGAAGGATACCATCGGCGATCCGGTCGATGTTATCTGCGTCAAGGGTTCCGGCTGGGACATGGGCGACATCGAGCCGCCGGGTTTGCCCGCGATGAAGCTCCACGAGCTTCGCCGCTTGCGCAAGCTCGACAAACTCTCCGACGAGGAGATGGTCAATTTCCAGCGCATCAATCTCCTCGATGCCGCCGCGCCCAACCCCAGCGTCGAAACGCTGCTGCACGCCTTCCTGCCGCACAAATTCGTCGATCACTCGCACTCGTCGGCGGTTGTCTCGATCACCGATCAGCCCGACGGCGACGCGCTCTCGCGCGAGGTCTTCGGCGAGAACATGGCCTACGTGCCGTACCACATCCCCGGCTTCACGCTGTCGAAATGGGTGGCCGACGCGTACGAGAAGAATCCGAAGGTGCAGGGCATCATCCTGTTGCGCCACGGCATCTTCACCTTCGGGAACGACGCGCGCTCGGCATACGAGCTGATGCTCGAAATGGTCACCCGCGCCGAAGACAAGATTTCGCGCGGCGCAAAAACGATCCGCCAGGTCGCGCTGCCCAAGCATCTCGCGCGGCTCGAAGACATCGCGCCCATTTTGCGCGGCGCGGTCGCACTCGAAAACGACCAGGGCACGGGCCGCGCAAAACGTCAGGTGCTCGATTTCCGCACTTCACCCGCGATCCTGAATTACGTGAACGGCGCCGAGCTTTTGCGTTACTCGCAGATCGGCGTCGCCACGCCGGATCACACGATCCGCACCAAGGATTGGCCCGTGGTGTTGCCCGCGCCCGAGGCGGGCAAGCTCGACATCTGGGCCGAAGACGCGCGCGCCGCGGTCGAATCCTTCGTCGCGAAATACAAGGATTACTTCGCGCGCAACAATCCGAAATACGGCGGCAACAAGAAGATGCTCGACCCGTATCCGCGCGTCGCGCTCGTCCCCGGCCTTGGTCTTTTCGGTATGGGCGCAAACGCAAAGGACGCCGCGATCTCGGCCGACATCGCCGAGAACACCGTCGATGTCATCACGGCCGCGGAATCGATCTCGTCGTTCCAGTCGATCTCCGAAGCCGACATGTTCGAGATCGAGTACTGGTCTCTCGAACAGGCGAAGCTCGGAAAGAGCGTGGAGAAACCGCTCGCGCGTCAGGTCGCCGTCGTCACCGGCGGCGGCTCGGGCATCGGCGCCGCCACCGCGCGCGCGTTCGCCAAGGCCGGCGCCGAGGTCGCCATCCTCGACCGCGATCTGATGGCGGCGCAAAAGGTGGCGCACGGCATCGGCTTCCACGCGCTCCCTGTCGAATGCGACGTCACCAAACCCGAAAGCGTCACCGAGGCGATGGAGGAGGTCGTTCGCACCTTCGGCGGCCTCGACATCGTCGTGTCGAATGCGGGCGCCGCGTGGCAAGGCCGCATCGGCCACGTCGAGGACGAAACCCTGCGCCAGTCGTTCGAGCTGAATTTCTTCGCGCATCAAACCGTCGCCCAGGCCGCGGTAAAAATCATGGTCGCGCAGGGCACGGGCGGTTGTCTCTTGTTCAACACCTCGAAACAGGCGGTGAACCCCGGCAAGGATTTCGGGCCCTATGGCCTGCCCAAGGCCGCGACCATGTTCCTGGTCAAGCAATACGCGCTCGACCACGGGAAGGAGGGTATCCGCGCCAACGCGGTCAACGCCGACCGCATCCGCACCGGTCTTCTCACCGACGACATGATCGCCGAGCGGGCAAAGAAACGCGGCCTCACCGAAGCCGACTACATGGGCGGCAATCTTCTGGGCCGCGAGGTCACCGCGGAAGACGTCGCCGACGCCTTCGTCTTCCTTGCGCAGGCGCAAAAAACAACCGCCGCGGTGGTCACCGTCGACGGCGGCAACATCGAAGCAAGTCTCCGATGATCACGCCCGTGACACCCTGGTGGTCGAAGCAACGCCACGCCGACCGGCGCGCGTTTCTGGACGCGCGCGCCACCATCAAGGAAGCGCTGCGCCAGTATTTCAAGCTGCGGCGCTTTACCGAGGTCGAGTGCGGCCAGCTTCAGGTCTCGCCGGGCAACGAAACGCACCTGCACGCCTTCGCCACCGAGTCCATCGGCACCGACGGCACACGCACCTCTCTTTATCTCCACACCTCGCCCGAATTCGCAGCCAAGAAACTCCTTGCGGCCGGCGAGACGCGCATCTTCGAATTCGCGCGCGTCTTTCGGAACCGCGAACGTGGGCCGTTGCACGCGCCCGAATTCACCATGCTGGAATGGTATCGCGCGGGTGTCGAGGTTTCGATCATCCGCGATGAAACCGCGCGCGTCGCCGCCGCTGGCGCAAAGGCGATCGGCGCCAAGACCTTCAAGTATCGCGACCGCGTTTGCGATGCGGCCGCGGACGCCGAAGAACTCACCGTTGCCGATGCATTCCGCCACCACGCCGACATCGACCTGTTGCAGAGCATCGCCGCCGACGGCGTCACAAATCGCGATACATTGGCCGCATCCGCCCGTGAAACCGGCATCACGGTGACGCCGGACGACACCTGGTCCGATATTTTCTCGAAAGTGCTCACCGAAAAGATCGAGCCCCATCTCGGCCTCGGCAAGCCGACGCTCCTGTACGAATATCCGCGCGCCGAAGCCGCACTCGCGCGCCCGCTCGCGCGCGACCCGCGTCTCGCCGAACGCTTCGAGCTTTATATCTGCGGCGTCGAACTCGCGAACGGCTTCGGCGAGCTCACCGACGCAACCGAACAGCGCGCGCGCTTCGAACACGAGATGGCCGAGAAGAATCGTCTGTATGCGGAGCAATATCCGCTCGACGAAGACTTCCTCCACGCGCTCATGCACATGCCGCCGGCATCGGGTGTGGCGCTCGGATTCGACCGCCTGGTGATGCTCGCCACCGGCGCGTCGCATATCGATCAGGTGCAGTGGACACCGTTCCCCGCACCCGCCTCGTAAGGCCACGCTCGCGCTCGTCAACAATCGCGAAATTGCCGCGCTGCTCTGATCGCGCACAAATCCACCGATTCAAACGCAGCCTTGACCATTCGCGTTCATCAACCCGGCGAACGAATTAACGGTGCCGTGCGTTTTCCATCACACAGGCAGTCCACCGGGGGGTCTCAACAACCCAGGAGATCATGCGATGAACAGAACAACTCTCATGTCGGCCTTGCTGCTCTCGGCCGCGTTCGCGCTTCCGGCTTCGGCCGCGGCGCCGGCCGGCGCATCGGGCACCACGGCTGCCGGCGCAACATCGCCGACGACCGCAGCAACGCCGGCGCCCGCCGCGACATCGACCACGCCGACGGCCCCCTCCACACAGTCGACCGAACCGACAGCCGTCCCGCCGAACGCGGGCGACACTTCGCAGCAAGCGGCTCCGACCGATGTGACTGCGTCGGGCACCGCGACGCCGGCTCAGCCGACGACCGCGGGCGGCACCGAAACGACGACGACCGTCGACTCGACGACCACGCCGCCGACCACGACGACCGCCGGCACGACGACGTCAACGCCGTCCACCGACGCGACGGCTTCAACGACGATGCCGTCGTCCGATGCAACGGCCTCAACGCCATCCATGACGACCACCGCCAACGTTCAGGGCGGCGGCGCGGGCGCCATCGCGCCCGTGAATGCGCAGGTGGGGGCCACCATCGTCGGCGCCAACAACCAGAAGCTCGGCACCGTCGCCGGGCAGAGCGCCGAAGGCATCCAGGTCGCAACGACATCCGGAAAGCAGGTCACCATCAATCCGGCGCTTGTGTCGGGTTCGGGCGATCAGCTCTCGGCTCCGTCCGTCGACCGCAAGGACCTGATGGCAATGGCCGCCACGCAGCAGGGCGACCAGCAGGCCGCGGCGCAGGCGAGCACGCGCAGCGCGTCCTCGCACACGCGTCACCGCAGCCATATCGCGTCGACGCACAACCGCCCCACGCGCGTGCAGACCAGCGCGCCGGCGACGGAAAACATGAACGGCGACAACGGCGTCACGTCGACGCCGCAGGCCGCACCGGCGGCGCCGGCGCAGCCCGAGGCCGTGCCGGAACAGGCTCCGGCGCAGCCCGAGCAGCCCGCGACCAATCCGGCCGCGCCGCACTAACTGCCGTTGCATGACATGAAGGGAAGGCCGCGCGCGTTGCGCGGCCTTTTCCTATTTGGACAGCGCCTGCGAAAGAATCGGCAGGCTCACATCCATCCGGTAATCGACCGAGGAATGATCGTCCGGAAATTCCTCATACGTGTGCGGCACGCCGAACCGCTCCAGCGCGCGATGCATGCGCCGCGATCCATAGATGAGATTGTATTGGTCGATGTCGCCGCAATCGATGTAGAGCGCCTTCAGGCGCTTCAGCCCTTCATGGTGCGTCTCGACCAGCGATAAGGGATCCCACTTCAGCCACGCATTCCAGCGCGCGGGGATGAGCTCGCAGGTCTCCATGTCCACCGGCAGGCGCACGCCCATATACGCATTGGGATCGGGATCGTACGTCGCCGCCATCGCCAGCATCATCAGCACGTGGACGTCGTCGTCCTTCACCTTGCGCTTGGCGAAAAACGCCTTCAGCCACTTTTCGATCGAATTGCCGTCCTTGGCGAGCGCGCGCAGCACCCGCGGCATGTCGTAGAAATAGACAAGCTCGAACGCCACATCGCCGGAATGCGACGCCGCTGCCGACCAGAAATCGGGATGCAGCAGCGCATGCGCCATCGCGCCGTAACCGCCCGATGATTTTCCGAACACGCCGCGCTTGCCCGCGCCACCGCAGCCGAATTTTTGCTCCACCATCGGCACGCATTCGGTGCGCAGGAAGTCGTCCCACCGCCCCATCGCGGCGGAGTTGATGTACTGGTTGCCGCCCAGCTTGGTGAAGCAATCGGGAAACGCGATCACGCACGGCTTCATCTTGCCTTCGTGGATCAGACGGTCCGCCTGCTCCGGAATGTTCTCCTGAAAATTGCGCCAGTTGGTGTGCGCGGGCCCGCCCGCGGTGAAGCCCACCAGATCGACCAGCAGCGGCAAGCCACGCCCGCTCTGTCCGTGCGGCACATAGACATCGACAACGCGCTCGGAGGGATCCCCGAGCAGATTGTCCTTCAGCACCTTGCTGTCGATGGTCAGGCGATGAATGGTACCGGCTGGAGCGGCGAAGTCGCGCCGCATCAGCGGTACTCGTTGTTCAGCGTTTCCAGCGCCGCCGAACCCGGGCATAGGTCCTTCTCGCTCAGGCGATTGAGCGGCCGGTTCACGGTGTTCAGGTGCGCGTGCAAATCCTCGGGCTCGGGATCGAGATAGATCAGTCCCGTGACGATCTCGCCCTTGGCTTCGGCGGCTTGCAGATACGCCATCGCCTTGCCGCGGTCGTGCGGGTCGTATTCGGGCGAAAGCTTCGCCAGGCGAATGACCGATCCGTCGTGCTGTGTCACTTCCTCGACGGCGCCCGCGTCGTACTCCACGCGGATTTCGTCGCGGCCGGCGATGAAATCGAGCCGGTTCACCGCCTCGTTGTGCTCGCGCACGAAATCGTATGCCTTGGTCGAACCGGGATGGTTGTTGAAAGCCACGCACGGCGAAATCACGTCGATGAACGCCGGGCCCTTGTGCGTGATCGCCGCCTTGATCAGCGGCACCAACTGCCCCTTGTCGCCCGAAAACGACCGTCCCACGAACGTCGCGCCGATCATCAGCGCGAGACTCACGAGGTCGATCGGCGAATCCGAATTCAGCCCGCCCGCCTTCGACTTCGAACCCTTGTCGGCGGTCGCCGAGAACTGGCCCTTGGTCAGGCCGTACACGCCGTTGTTCTCGGTCATGTAGAGCATGTTCACCGCACGCCGCACGCAATGCACGAACTGGCCCAAACCAATCGACGCCGAATCGCCGTCGCCCGACACGCCCATGTAGATAAGCTCGCGGTTGGCGAGGTTCGCCCCCGTCAGCACGCTCGGCATGCGCCCGTGGACCGAATTGAAGCCGTGGGAATTGCCCAGGAAATAATCCGGCGTCTTCGACGAACATCCGATGCCCGACAGCTTCGCCAGGCGATGCGGCTCGATATCGAGCTCGAAGCAGGCCTGAATGACTGCCGCCGAAATCGAATCGTGCCCGCAACCCGCGCACAGCGTGGAAACCGAACCCTCGTAATCGCGATGGGTGAATCCCAGCTTGTTCGTCGGCAGCGCCGGATGCCGCATTTTGGGCTTCGCGATGTAGGTCACTGGTCCACCCCACCTCTCAACACCACGCCTGTCATGGCCCGCGCACGCGGGCCACCCATCCGGAGTGCTGCGCCGGTTGAAACGCCCTGAACAAAAAGACTCATTTGGAACGTGCCGCCGCCCGGTCTGTGGCGCACCGCTGGGTGGCCCGCGTGCGCGGGCCATGACACCGCAACGAACGTCATTCTGCGGCCTCGCGTTTCGGCATGTGGGGCTTCATCCGTTCGGCGATGGCCTCGATGATGAACCGCGCCGTGATCGGCGCGCCGTCCCAGTGCAGCACGGAAATGAACTTCGCCGGGTCGATGCCGCACTCGTTGCACAGAAGCGAGCGCATCTGCGCGTCGCGGTTCTGCTCCACCAGGAACACCTGATCGTGCGCCTGGATGAAATCGACCACTTCGTCCGAGAAGGGGAATCCGCGCAGGCGCAGCGCGTTGATGTGCATCCCCGCCGCATCCAGCGTGTGGAACGCCTCGTTCATCGCGGCGCTGGTCGAGCCGAAATAAATCACGCCCCACCGCGTCGGCGCCGTCGCCAACAATTTCACGGGTGCGGGAACCATCGTCTTCGCCGTCTCGAACTTGCGCACCAGGCGCTGCATATTGTCGGCGTAGGCCGCACCTTCCTCGCTGTATTTGGCATAGCGGTCGTGCGACGAGCCGCGCGTGAAATAGGCGCCCTTGGTCGGGTGCGTGCCGGGAAGCGTGCGGTACGGGATCGCGTCGCCGTCGACGTCGAGATAGCGGGCAAAGGGCTTCCCGCCCTCCAGCTCCTCGAACGAGATCAGCTTGCCGCGGTCGTACGCGCGCCTGTCGTCCCACTGGAACGGCTCGCACAGCCAGTCGTTCATCCCGATGTCGAGGTCTTCCATGACGAAGATGGGCGTCTGCAACCGCTCGGCCAGATCGAAGGCGAGCGCCGCGAACTCGAACAGCTCCTTCGGATCCTCCGGGAAGATCATCACGTGCTTGGTGTCGCCGTGGCTCGCATAGGCGCACAGGATCAAATCCGCTTGCTGCGTGCGCGTCGGCATGCCGGTGGACGGCCCGCCGCGCTGCACGTTGAAGATCACCGCCGGCACCTCGGCGTAATAGGCGAGGCCGAGAAATTCGTTCATCAGCGAGATGCCGGGTCCGCTGGTCGCCGTGAACGCCCGCGCGCCGTTCCACCCCGCGCCGATCACGGCGCCGATGGCGGCGATCTCGTCCTCGGCCTGGATGATGGCGTAGTTGTTTTTTTTGGTCTCGGGGTCGACCCGGAACCGCTTGCAGTGCTTGGCGAACGCCTCGGCCAGCGAGGTCGACGGCGTGATCGGGTACCACGCGGCGACCGTCGCGCCTCCGAACACGCAGCCCAAACCCGCGGCGTCGTTCCCTGACACGAAGATGCGGTTCCCCACCGCGTCGTCGCGCTGCACGCGCAGGCCGCATTGGTGGGCCAGATGTTGCTCGCTGTATTCGCGGCCCATGCGATAGGCCTTGATGTTGGATTCCAGCAGCTCCTTTTTTTTGCCGTACTGCTGGCCGATCAGCGCTTCCACGACCTCGGCCTCGATGCCGAACAGGGCCGAAATCGCGCCGACATAGATAATGTTTTTGAACAGCTGGCGCTGGCGCGGATCCTTGTAAGCGTTGTTCACGATCTCGGTCAGCGGCATGCCGATCGCCACGACATCGTCGCGGAATTTCGATTTGGGCAGCGGCTTCGTGGAGTCGTGGAACAAATACCCGCCGGGATCGATGCTCGCCACATCCTTGTCCCAGGTCTGCGGGTTCATCTGAACCATCATGTCGATGCCGCCGCGCCGGCCGAGCCAGCCTTTGCCCGACACGCGCACTTCGTACCAGGTCGGCAGGCCCTGGATGTTCGACGGGAAGATGTTGCGCGCCGTCACCGGCACGCCCATCCGCAACACAGAACGCGCGAACATCTCGTTTGCGCTCGCCGAACCCGAGCCGTTCACGTTCGCGAACTTCACCACGAAGTCGTTGATCGACTTTATCGGCATGCGGCGTAGCCCGTCTTCGGCGTGTCGATCAGGAATTTCTGCATGTCCCAGGCGCCCGTGGGGCACCGCTCCGCGCACAGCCCGCAATGCAGGCAAAGGTCCTCATCCTTCACCATCACGCGATGCGTCATGGCGAGCGCGGGCGACACGTACAGGTCCTGATCGGGATGCAGCGACGGCGCCGTCAGGCGCTCGCGCAAGTCCTTCTCGTCGCCGTTCACGGTGAAGGTGATGCAATCCATCGGGCAGACGTCGACGCAGGCATCGCACTCGATGCATTTCGGCGTGTCGAACACGGTCTCGACGTCGCAGTTCAGGCACCGCTGCGCCTCCAGGAAGCCGAGCTTCTGGTCGAAGCCGAGCTCCACCTCCATGCGCACGTCCTTCAGCGTCTCCTCGGGCGGCGCGTGCGGTACGCGATAGCGCAGATCGTTGGAGATATCGTTGTCATAGCTCCATTCGTGAATGCCCATCTTCTGGCTGGAAAGATTCACGTGCGGCGGCGGCCTGTCGTCGGCGACGCTTTTTCCCTGACACAGAAGGTCGATGGAAATCGCAGCGTCGTGGCCGTGTGCCACCGCCCAGATGATGTTTTTCGGCCCGAAGGCCGCGTCGCCACCGAAGAAAATCTTGGGGTTGGTCGATTGCATCGTCTTCGCATCGACAACCGGCATATCCCATTTGTCGAAGTCGAGCCCGACATCGCGCTCGATCCACGGGAACGCGTTTTCCTGACCGATGGCGACCAGAATGTCGTCGCATTCCATGTGCACATCGGGCTCGCCCGACGGCACCAGATTGCGCCGTCCTTTGGCGTCGTATTCCGCCTTCACCTTCTCGAAGGTGACGCCCGTAAGTGTACCGTTGTCGTGGGTGATCGCCTTCGGCACCAGGAAATTGTGGATCGGGATGCCCTCGTGCATCGCGTCCTCCTTTTCCCAGGGGGACGCCTTCATTTCCTCAAAGCCCGAGCGCACGACGACGCGCACGTCGTCACCGCCAAGGCGCCGCGACGTGCGGCAGCAGTCCATCGCCGTGTTGCCGCCGCCCAGCACGATCACGCGCTTGCCGATCTTGGTCGTGTGCCCGAACGACACGCTGGACAGCCAGTCGATGCCGATATGGATGTTGGCCGCTGCTTCCTTGCGGCCGGGGAGATCCAACTCGCGTCCGCGTGGCGCGCCGCAGCCGACGAAAATCGCGTCGTAATTTTCCGCGATAAGCGCCTTCATGCTGTCGATGCGCTGGCCGAGGCGCAGCTCCGGCTCCAAATCCGTGATGAAGCCGACCTCTTCATCAAGCACCGATTCCGGCAGCCGGAATTTCGGAATCTGCGTCCGCATCATCCCGCCGGCATGGGGATCGGAATCGTACAGAACGCAGGTATAGCCAAGGGGCAGAAGATCGCGCGCCACTGTCAGCGACGCGGGCCCCGCGCCGATCAGCGCGATGCGCTTTCCGTTTTTCTGCGTCGCGGGGCGCGCCAGCCGCGCCTTGACGTCGCCCTTGTTGTCGGCGGCGACGCGCTTCAGGCGGCAGATCGCCACCGGCTCCTTCTCGACGCGGCCGCGGCGGCATGCGGGCTCACACGGACGGTCGCACGTGCGTCCTAGAATTCCGGGGAACACGTTCGAGTGCCAGTTGATCATGTACGCGTCGGCATAGCGCTGTTGCGCAATCAGCCGGATGTACTCTGGAACCGGCGTGTGTGCCGGACACGCCCATTGGCAATCGACGACCTTGTGAAAGTAATCGGGGTTCGCGATGTCGGTGGGTGCCATCCCCGGCGCCGCCGCCGGTGCGGCGTGCCCATTGGACGAAGCAATACTCATGTCGAACGCCGGTCTCCGAAAGCTCCAGAGGATGCGTTGGTCCCGCGCTTTACCGGTCCCCCGATTCCCGGCAATCGCTGTTTTTCCTGCTGTCGTGCCCATGTCGGGCAACGCGCCGCAGCACGGCGCTTATACTATAAGTGCAGGAAATTCCGAGACATTCCGGTTCCACGGCTACCGGGGCCGGCGGCCCTTCCTGCAACACATTGACCCGATTGTATAATCTTCTCGGGTTCCGCCGCACCTCAGGCGATCACAGTGAACGCAGCCTGTTCAGATCCGGGCCGTTTTATTGCCGCGTTTCAAAGCTCATGTTCCCCCTGTATGTTCCATCAGGCCTATTCGAACGGCCTCTCAGGGGAGTCAAATCATGAAATTGCTTAGCGTCACTGGGGTTGCCTTGGCCGCGCTTATGGCCGGATCGAGCGCGCAGGCGGCCGATATGTATTCGTCGATCACCGGCGCCGACATGCTTCAGATCCTCCAGGAAGTCGGCTTCAACGGCACCTTGGCCAAGGACAACGAAGGCGATCCGATGATTACCGGCCGGATCGAAGGCTACAAGTACACGCTGTTTTTCTATCGCTGCAACAAGCAGCAGAATCCGGAATCCTGCCTCGACCTGCAGTTCCACTCGACGTTCACCAACGACACGAACGTCAACTACTCAGCGCTGAACGCGTACAACCGCGACAACCGCTTCGGTCAGGCGTTCTTCGCCCAGAACGGCGAAATCGGCCTCGACATGAGCGCCACCATTCAGGGCGGCGTCACGCGTCAGCACATCAAGGAAGTGGTCGACTGGTGGAAGGTCACGCTGACCGGCTTCCCGAAGAAGCTCAACGGCAACTGATTTTCCATGTGACCTAATCCCGGCGCGGCGGGGCAACCTGCCGCGCCGGTTTCGTTTCCGCCCCAACGGCGCCATTGCCGCGCAGCCACGCTCATTGGCATCCCGTGGCGAATACACGGCCGCCGGCGAAACTTTATTCCGGTCTTATTCCTGCTTGCCTGACCGCCTTGGGTGCGCCATAGCCCACCCCCGACCGGCCCCATTCTCAGGTCCGCCATGAAGATTCTCGTTCCCGTCAAAAGGGTGATCGATTTCAACGTGAAGGTCCGCGTCAAGGCGGACCAGACGGGCGTCGATCTCGCCAACGTCAAGATGGCGATCAACCCCTTCGACGAGATCGCGGTCGAAGAGGCCGTGCGCATGCGCGAGAAAAGCATCGCCACCGACATCCTCGCGGTATCGATCGGCGTTCCCCAGGCGCAAGAGGTCATCCGTACTGCGCTCGCGATGGGCGCTGACCGCGGACTGCACATCCAGACCGATCAGGACCTTCAGCCGCTCGCTGTGGCGAAGCTGCTCAAGGCCGTGGTCGAAGCCGAAAAGCCCGACATGGTGCTGATGGGAAAGCAGGCGATCGACGGCGACAACAATGCCACCGGCCAGATGCTGGCGGCCCTTCTCGGCTGGCCGCAGGCGACGTTCGCGTCGAAGATCGAAATCGACGGCAAAAAGGCTCGCGTGACCCGCGAGATCGACGGCGGTCTTCAGACCATCGAGGTCGATCTGCCCGCGGTGATCACCACCGATTTGCGCCTCAACGAACCACGATATGCCTCACTCCCCAACATCATGAAGGCGCGCAAGAAGACCATCGATACCAGGCAGGCGGCGGACTATGGGGTCGACATCGCGCCGCGGCTGACCGTCGTAAAGGTCACCGAACCCGCCAAACGCAAGGGCGGCGTGAAAGTCGAAACCGCGGCCGAACTCGTGTCGAAACTCAAAAACGAAGCGCGGGTACTCTGATGGCTGCGCTCGTCATCGCCGACCATGACAACAAGCATCTGCGTGACACCACTGCGAAGACGGTAGCCGCGGCACAGAAACTTTCGTCTGACGTAGATATTTTGGTTCTCGGCACCGGCGCGCAAGCCGCGGCGGACGCCGCAGCCAAAATCGCGGGCGTGCGCAAGGTGCTGCTCGCGCAATCCGATGCCCTCGGCCACGAGATCGCCGAAGCCGCGCAGGCCGCGGTCGTGCCGATGATGGCGAGCTACGACGCGGTCCTTTCGCCGGCCACCACGGGCGGCAAGGATTTCATGCCGCGTATCGCGGCCGCGCTCGACGTGGCGCCCATCTCCGACATCGTCGACGTGGTCTCTGCCGATACCTTCACGCGTCCGATCTATGCGGGAAACGCGATGGAGACGGTGCGCTCGGCGGACGCCAAAAAGGTCATCACCGTTCGCACCACGATGTTCGCTGCGGCGGGCGAGGGCGGCAACGCCCCCGTCGAAACCACCGCCCCGGGCGCCGATCCCGCCGGCGTCCATTTCGTTTCCGAGCAGATGGTGAAATCGGCGCGCCCGGAGCTTTCGGGTGCGAAGATCGTCGTCTCCGGCGGGCGCGCGGTGGGGTCGTCGGACGAATTCAAGGCCACGATCGAAAAGCTCGCCGATGCGCTGGGTGCAGCGGTCGGCGCGTCGCGTGCCGCTGTCGATGCCGGCTACGCGCCGAACGACTACCAGGTCGGCCAGACCGGCAAGGTTGTCGCGCCCGATCTCTACATCGCCATCGGCATCTCCGGCGCGATCCAACACCTCGCCGGCATGAAGGATTCCAAGGTCATCGTTGCCATCAACAAGGATGCCGAAGCGCCGATTTTCCAGATCGCCGACTACGGACTCGTGGGCGACTACAAGCAGATCGTCCCGCAGCTGATGGAAGAGCTGAACAAACAGAAATAGAGACAGGCCATGCCAAGCGGGTTCGATGAAAAGGACATCAAGTACGGCCTGGCCGGAATCATCGCCGACAAGACCGCGATTTCGGAGGTGGTCGAGGAAACGAACTCGCTTACCTACCGCGGCTACGCCGTGCAGGATTTGTGCGAGCACTGCCGCTTCGAAGAGGTGGCGTATCTCCTGCTCCGGGGCGAATTGCCGACGAAGGCGCAGCTCGAGTCCTTCAACAAGGACGAGCGCGCCCGCCGCGCGATACCGAAAAACGTTGCTGACGTGATCATGGCGTCCGGCGAGGCGCATCCGATGGATGTGCTCCGCACCGCGGTATCGATGGTCGGCGTGGACGATCCGTCGACGCCCGACATGTCGGATGCTGCGATGCTGGCAAAGGCGATGAACCTGCTCGCCAAGATCCCGACCATCGTCGCGCTCGATTTCCGCCGCCGCCACAAAAAGCCGGCGATCGCACCCAGCGCCGACCTCGGCTTTTCCGAGAATTTTTTCCAGATGTGCTTCGGCAGCGTGCCGGAACCCGCCATCGTCAAGGCGTTCGACATCTCGCTGATCCTCTACGCCGAGCACAGCTTCAACGCGTCCACCTTCACGGCGCGCACCATCACGTCGTCAATGTCGGACATCTATTCCGCCATCGTGGGCGCCATCGGTTCGCTGAAGGGGCCGCTGCACGGCGGCGCCAACGAAGCCGTCATGGACATGCTGCTCGAGATCAAGGATCCGGCGAAGGCCGAGGCCTGGATGCTTCAGGGGCTCGCGGACAAGCGCAAGATCATGGGTTTTGGTCACCGCGTCTATCGCCACGGCGACAGCCGCGTGCCCACCATGACCAAGGCGTTCCACGAGGTCGCGCGCATCCACAACCGCCCCGATCTGGTGACAATGTCCGATACGCTCGCGCGCGTGATGCTCGAGAAGAAGAACATCTATCCCAATCTCGATTTCCCGTCGGGGCCGACGTACTACCTGATGGGATTCGACACGCCGATGTTCACGCCCATCTTCGTGATGAGCCGCATCACCGGCTGGTCGGCGCATGTCATGGAACAGCAGGCCAACAACAAGCTGATCCGGCCGCTTTCCGCTTATGTCGGGCCAAAGCAGCGTCCCGTTCCGCCGATGGAGCGCCGCTGAATGATCCTGCACGAAGTCCGCGCCCATAAGGAAAAGGAGCGCCTTCCACGCGAGCAACAGCTTGCCTGGAAGATCGCGGAAGTCGCCGCCGATCCCGTGCCCGTCGACGCCGATGTGGCCAACATGATCGGCAGCCGCATCATCGACAACGCCGCGGTGGCATCGGCGTCGCTGAATCGTCACCCGGTGATGACCGCGCGCGCGCAGGCCGAGGCACACCGGCGCAACGACGGCGCGCTCGTGTTCGGTCACGGACCGGCGCTTCGCTTTGAATGTGAATGGGCGGCGTGGGCGAACGGCGTCGCCGTGCGCGAACTCGATTTCCACGACACGTTCCTCGCCGCAGAATATTCGCACCCCGGCGACAACATTCCGCCCATCCTCGCGGTGGCGCAGGCGCTCGGCAAGAGCGGCAAGGATCTGGTCCGTGCGCTCGCCACGGGCTACGAAATCCAGGTCGCGCTGGTGAAGGGCATCTGCCTGCACGAACACAAGATCGACCACGTGGCCCACCTTGGTCCGTCGGCCGCGGCGGGCATCGGCACGCTCCTCAATCGGCCGGTCGAGACCATCTATCAGGCGGTCCAGCAGGCGCTGCACGTCACGACCGCCACGCGCCAGTCGCGGAAGGGCGAGATTTCGAGCTGGAAGGCGTTCGCGCCCGCGCACGCCGGCAAGCTCGCCATCGAATCCGTCGACCGCGCCATGCGCGGCGAGGGCGCGCCGTCGCCGATCTACGAAGGCGAAGACGGCGTCATCGCGTGGATGCTCGGCGGCTGGGACGCGCGTTACACCGTGCCGTTGCCGGCGAGGGGCGAACCCAAGCGTCAGATCCTCGACACCTATACCAAACAGCACTCGGCCGAATACCAAAGTCAGGCACCGATCGATCTCGCACGCAAACTGGGTCGCATCATCGCGGAAAAGACCGGCGGCGAGTGGGCGCGGGTGAAGGATATACTGTTTAAGACCTCGCACCACACGCACCACGTCATCGGAACGGGCGCCAACGATCCGCAGAAGATGGATCCGCACGCCAGCCGCGAAACGCTCGACCACTCGATCATGTACATCCTCGCGGTCGCGCTTCAGGACCAGGCGTGGCACCACGTGCGCTCCTACGCGCCTGAGCGCGCGCGGCGCTCGGACACGGTGCAGCTCTGGCACAAGATCCGAACCGAAGAGGACAAGCGCTGGACCGAGCGCTATCACGCGCGCGACCCTCAGAAGCTCGCCTTTGGCGGCGAGCTCATCGTGACGCTGGACGACGGCACGGTGATCCGCGACGAAATCGCGCTTGCCGATGCGCATCCGCATGGCGCGCACCCGTTCAAGCGCCCGCAATACGTCGAAAAATTCCGCACTTTGGCCGAGGAGATCATCGAACCCGCAGAACAGGATCGCTTCCTGGATGCGGTGGGCCGCCTCGGCGATTTGCGCGCGGGCGATCTGGGCGCGTTGAACGTGGCCGCCGCACCGGGCAAGCTCCGCTCGAACGACGCCAAGGGCATCTTCTGATGCTGTTTTCCAAGCTCGACGCCAGGGAAAAGCGTGCGAACTTCCGCAAGGCGCTGGCCGGCGGCAAGCTCCTGCAATTCCCCGGTGCGTTTTCGCCGCTCGCTGCGCTGGAAATCCAGCGTCAGGGATTCGACGGCGTCTATATCTCAGGTGCGGTGCTCTCGGCCGATCTCGGCCTCCCCGACATCGGGCTCACCACGCTGACCGAGGTCTCCGGCCGCGCCGAACAGATCGCGCGCGTGGTCGACCTGCCGTCGATTGTCGACGCCGACACGGGCTTCGGCGAGCCGATGAGCGCCGCGCGCACCGTGCGCACGATGGAGGAGCGCGGCGTCGCCGGGATGCATCTCGAGGATCAGATCAACCCCAAGCGCTGCGGTCACCTCGACAACAAGACGCTGACCAGCCGCGACGACATGGTGCGGCGGCTGAAGGCCGCCATCGGCGCGCGCCGCGACAAGAATTTCCTCATCATCGCGCGCACGGATGCGCGCGGCGTCGAAGGCCTGGACAAGGCGATTGACCGGGCCAAGGCGTACGCCGACGCGGGCGCCGACATGATCTTCCCCGAGGCCATGGCCGACGAGCGCGAATTCGCCGCCATGCGCAAGGCGGTGAGCGTGCCGCTCCTTGCCAACATGACCGAGTTCGGCAAGTCGCGCCTGTTCTCGAAAACCGAGCTCTCCGACCTCGGCTACAACCTCGTGATCTATCCGGTGACGCTTCTGCGCCTTGCCATGGGCGCGGCGATCGACGGATTGAAGGCGATAAAGTCCACCGGCTCGCAGGAATCCGTGGTGCCGAAAATGCAGACGCGAGCCGATTTGTACGAGCTTCTGCGCTACAAGGACTACGAACGGTTCGATTCCGACGTCTTCAATTTCCGGCTCTGACGAATGGCCGCTGATCCCGGCACGCCCGCGCGCGAAATCATGCCCTACGACGTCGTCATTGTCGGCGGCGGGCCGGCAGGTTTGGCGGCGGCGATCCGCCTGAAACAGCTCGCCGCGGAAGCGCAAAAGGATATCGCGGTCGCGCTGGTCGAGAAGGGCTCCGAGGTCGGCGCGCACATCCTGTCCGGCGCCATCGTCGATCCGATCGCGCTCAACGAGCTCGTTCCGGATTGGCAGGCCAAGGGTGCGCCGCTCGATACGCTGGTTGCGAAGGAGCGCTTCCTTTTCCTAACCAAGGCCAATCACATCAACATTTCCTGGCTGCCCATGCCGCCGTTCATGCACAACCACGGCATGTTCGTGGGCTCGCTGGCGGATTTGTGCCGCTGGCTCGCAAAGCAGGCCGAGGAGCTAGGCGTCGAAATCTATCCCGGCATGGCGGCATCCGGGGTCGTGTTCGAAAACGACTGCGTGGTCGGCGTGGTCGCCGGCGTCTTCGGCGTCGCCAAGGACGGCACGCACAAGCCCGACTACCAGCCGGGCGTCGAACTCCGCGGCAAGTATGTGTTCTTCGCCGAGGGCGCGCGCGGCTCGCTGTCGAAGCAGCTGATCTCCCACTACCACCTCTTGGCCAATCGCCAGCCGCAGAAGTTCGGGCTCGGCATCAAGGAGATCTGGCAGCTGCCGGAGGAGAAATTCCACAAGGGCTCGGTGATGCACAGCTTCGGCTGGCCCTTGGACAACCGCACCGGCGGCGGCTCATTCGTCTACCACTTCGGCGATCGCTACGCGGCGGTCGGGTTCGTGGTGCATCTGAACTACAAAAACCCATACCTCAATCCGTTTCAGGAATTTCAGCGCTTCAAGCAGCATCCGTCGATCCGTCCGATGCTGGAGGGCGGCACGCGCCTTTCGTACGGCGCACGCGCGATCACCGAGGGCGGCTATCAATCCATTCCGCGGCTCGCGTTCCCCGGGGGCGCGCTGATCGGGTGCGCGGCGGGCTTCGTGAATGTCCCGCGCATCAAGGGCAGCCACAACGCCATGAAGACCGGCATGATGGCGGCCGAAGCCGCCTTCGCCGCCCTTCAGGCCGGGCGTGCGCAGGACGAACTCACCGAGTATCAGGCCGCCTACGATCGCTCGTGGGTACGGCGCGAGCTCAAGATCGTGCGCAACGTGAAGCCGTTGTGGTCGAAGTTCGGTACCGTGCTCGGCATCATGCTCGCCGGTTTCGACATGTGGGTGAACAAACTCACGGGCGGTCTGTCGTTCTTCGGCACCATGAAGCACGGCGGCACCGACGCGCTCGCCACCGGGCTCGCCAAGGATCACAAGCCGATCGCCTACCCCAAACCCGACGGCGTGATCAGCTTCGATCTCCTGTCATCGGTGTACATTTCGAACACCAACCACGAGGAAAATCAGCCGAGCCATCTCGTGCTGAAGGATCCGACGGTTCCCGTGCGCGTGAATCTTCCGCTCTACGACGAGCCGGCGCAGCGCTATTGCCCGGCCGGCGTCTACGAGGTCGTGCGTGACGCGGATGGAAAGCATCCGCGTTTCGTCATCAACGCGCAGAACTGCGTTCACTGCAAAACCTGCGACATCAAGGATCCGACGCAGAACATCGTCTGGACGACGCCCGAGGGCGGCGGCGGTCCGAACTACCCCAACATGTGAGGTGTGTTCAGGCCGCGCCCTGTATGCGCGTGCGAGCGGGAACCGACATCAGGGCGGAGAGGCCCGGATGGGCACTGCCTCCCGCGTCCATGCGCTGCGCTTCGTTTTCGAGTTCGGCGGCCGCCCGCCACATCTTCGCTGCGTAGTCGGGATTTTCTGTCTCTTCAGCCCAGCCGCGGCACTGCGCCGCCAGAATTCGCATCTGGGCTGCTTTTTTCGCCGCAATGATCACGACGCCCATCCGGTGTATCCGCAGAGATCGAGAATGCCAGAGGACGCCCGTGGTTGCGCACACGCGAAGCCTTAACGGCGCGGCTGGTTACCCAGCCGTTTCCGAATTCGTCCGGATACGAACGAATGGCCTAGTGGGCGTATTCGTATTTGCCGTTGCTCCAGGCGTACATGACGTAGGCGCGGGTGGTGATGTCGCCCTTGGGTGTAAAGGCAACGGGCCCCAGCACCGTGTCGAACTCTCCTGCGTGCAGCGCCGCCGTTGTCTTGTCGCCGTCGGGCGAGCCCGCCTTGGTCGCCGCCTGGGCCCAGGCCTGGATCGCGGCGTAGGTGTAGAGCGTATAGGCCTCCGGCTCGTAGCCCGCGTCGCGGAACGCCTTCACCAGCGTCGCGTTGGCCGGATTCAATCGCGGATCGGGTCCGAAGGTGAGAAGTGTGCCTTCGCCGGCCGCACCCGTAATGGTCCAGAATTCCTGCGTGACAAGTGAGTCGCCGCCGACCATGCGCGTGGTCAGGCCCTGCTCGCGCATCTGACGGATGATGAGGCCCGCCTCCGGGTGATAGCCGCCGAAATAGATGATGTCGGCGTTCGCCTGTTTTAGCCGCGTGACGAGCGCACTGTAATCCTTTTCGCCGGCGACCACGGTTTCGTCCATCACCTGATGGATGCCTTTCGCGTTCAGCGCGGAGCGGAACTGATCGGCCAGATCCTTGCCGTACGTCGAGCGGTCGTCGACGATGGCGATGCGCGCGTTCGCGAAGTGCTCGGCGACGTAGGCAGCGGCAATCGGTCCCTGCGCATCATTGCGGCCGCAGACGCGGAACACGTTGGCGAGACCACGGTCGGTGAATTCCGGCGCGGTGGACGCCGGCGAAATCATCGTGACGTTGGATTCCTGATACACGTCGGACGCCGGGATCGACGAGCCGGAGCAATAGTGCCCGGCGATCAGCACCGCGCCCTTCTGCACCAGATCGTTCGCGACCGAGACCGCCTGCTTCGGATCGCACGCATCATCGCCGACGATGAGCCGTAGCTGCTTCCCCATGACGCCGCCATGCGCGTTAATGTCGGCAACGGCCCGTTCGGCGCCATGCCGGAATTGCTCGCCGAAGGCGGCGTTGGATCCGGTCATCGGACCTGCCGTGGCAATGACGATTTCGTTGGATTCACCGCCGCCTCCGCAACCCGCAAGCGCGACGGCAGCGAGGATGGAAATGGCGGCAAATCTCGACGCGTAACGGCGCATAATTCCCTCAACTGTTTTTGGTTTGGGCGCACAATAGCGGCTCATGGCGATCCGTCCAGCCCCGAGAAAACCGGCGCGAACCCTTGCTACGGTGCGTAGACGTACTTCCCGTTGCTCCACACGTACACAACGTATGCGCGCGCGGTGACGTCGCCCTTGGGCGTGAAGCCGACGGGCCCGACGACAGTGTCGAACTGCCCGGCATGAAGCGCCGCGGTGGTCTTGTCGCCGTCGGTCGAGCCCGCCTTGGTTGCTGCCTGGGCCCAGGCCTGGATCGCGGCGTAGGTGTAGAGCGTGTAGGCTTCGGGCTCATAGCCGGCGTCGCGGAACGCTTTCACCAGCGCGGCATTCGCGGGGATGAGCCGCGGATCGGGACCAAAGGTGAGGAGCGTGCCTTCACCGGCCGTCCCGGTGATGGTCCAGAACTCCTGCGTTACCAGCGCATCGCCGCCGATCACGCGTGTCGTCATGCCTTGCTCGCGCATCTGGCGGATGATGAGACCCGCTTCCGGATGGTAGCCGCCAAAGTACAGGAAGTCCGCGTTCGCCTGCTTCAGGCGCGTCACCAGCGAGCTGTAATCCTTTTCGCCCGCCACCACGGTTTCATCCATCACCTGGTGGATGCCCTTGGCATTCAACGCGGCGCGGAACTGATCAGCGAGGTCCTTGCCATAGGTCGAGCGGTCGTCGACGATGGCGACGCGCGCAGTCGCGAAATGCGTGGACAAATACGCCGCCGCGATCGGCCCTTGCGCGTCGTTGCGTCCACAGACCCGGAACACGTTGGGAAGGCCGCGGTCGGTGAACTCGGGCGCGGTGGACGCGGGCGAGATCATTGTCACGTTCGATTCCTGATACACGTCGGACGCCGGGATCGACGAGCCGGAACACAGATGCCCGGCGACCATCACCGCGCCCTTCTGCACCATGTCGTTGGCGACCGACACGGCCTGCTTCGGATCGCAGGCGTCGTCGCCGATGATGAGGTGGAGCCGCTTGCCCAGAACCCCGCCATGCGCGTTGATGTCGGCGACTGCGCGCTCGGCGCCGTGGCGGAACTGCTCGCCAAGCGCGGCGTACGAGCCGGTCATCGGTCCCGCGGCCGCGACGACGATTTCGTTCGATGCGGTTTCGCCGCAACCCGCGAGCGGTGCTGCGACGAGTGCGGAAAACGCGGCGGCGGCAAACGAAACGGCGTATCGGCGCATAAATCCCCCAACCGCATGGCTGCGCGACAATAGCCGCTTAGGGCGGTCCGTCCAGTGCCCGCTAGGCGCTCGCGGCCTTGGGCGCGGCGCGGCCTTCGAGGTAGGCGCCCTGCACGTCGGGATTTTTCAACAGCTCCGCACCAGTACCCTGCATCGTGATCTTGCCGTTGACCAGGATGTAGCCGCGGTGCGCGAGCTTGAGCGCCTGAAACGCGTTCTGCTCGATCAGGAACACCGTGACGCCGTCCTTGTTCACCTGCGCGATGGTGTCGAACACCTGGCGCACGATGAGGGGCGCGAGGCCGAGCGACGGCTCGTCGAGCAGAAGCATGCGCGGACGGCTCATCAGCGCGCGGCCGATGGCAAGCATTTGCTGTTCGCCGCCCGATAGCGTTCCGCCGCGCTGGGTGAGGCGGTCCTTGAGAATCGGGAACAACGCGAGCACGCGCTCGAGATCGCTTGCGAAGAACTTCGGGTCGCAGGCGAGCGAACCCATCTGCAAATTGTCCTTCACCGTCATGCGCGGGAAGATGTGGCGGCCTTCGGGCACGTGTGCGATTCCGCGGCGGATCATCATGCAGGTCGGCAACTGCGTGATGTCTTCGCCATCAAAGACGACGGAGCCCGCGCGCGCCCGCGGCTTGCCGCAGATCGTCATCAGGAGCGTGGTCTTGCCCGCGCCGTTCGCGCCGATGAGCGTCACGATCTCGCCCGAGGCAACATCGACGTCGAGGTTGTCCAAAACCTCGATGGCGCCGTAGCCGGATGAGAGGCCGCGAATGGTCAGCATGGTTGCAACGGCAGGTTCCTCCCCCGTTTACGGGGGAGGTGCCGAGCAAACGCAGTGAGCGAGGCGGAGGGGGCGGACGTGGCAACGATCCGTCGTTTGCCGCCCCCTCCGTCTCGCCGCTTACGCGGCGATCCACCTCCCCCGCTTCGCAGGGGAGGAACCAATGAAGCGAAGGCGATCTCGCGGTACATCACGCGGCGCCCTTCACGTGCCCGGCGTCTTCGGTTCCGAGATACGCCGCGATGACTTTCGGGTTGGACCGGATTTCGGCCGGCGTGCCGTCGGCGATACAGGCGCCGTGATCGAGCACCACGATGTGGTCGGAAAGGCGCATCACCACGCCCATGTCGTGCTCGATGAGGAGCACCGACACGCCCAATTCCTCGCGGATGGCGAGAACGAGATCGCCAAGCTCGGCGTCCTCGCGCGGGTTCAGGCCAGCGGCGGGTTCGTCGAGGCAGAGGATGGCGGGCTGCGCGCACATGGCACGCGCGATTTCGACCTTGCGCTGGGCGCCGTAGGGGAGGCTGCCGGCCGCGGCATCGGCCATGTTCAAAAGCCCGATGCGGTCGAGCCAATAGCGCGCGCGTTCGAGAGCGGCGGTTTGCGCCTTGCGGTACGAGGCGAGATTGAAGATCCCCGCGATGGAGAAGAAGGAGGCGCGCATCAGTTCGGTGTGCTGCGCGACGATGAGGTTTTCGAGCACGCTCATGCCGTGGAAGAGGCGGATGTTCTGGAACGTGCGCACGACGTGCGCCTCGCGCGAGATGCGATAGCCGGGCATTTTTTCGAGCGAGAACGCTTTGCCGTCGCTCAGCGTAAGCTGCATCGTCCCCGACGTAGGCGCATAGAATCCGTTGATGCAGTTGAAGACCGTGGTCTTGCCGGCGCCGTTGGGCCCGATGATGGCGGTGATTTCCTTCGGCCGCGCGGTGAAGCTGAGATCGTGCACGGCCAAAAGGCCGCCGAAGCGCATGGTGAGGTTCTGCACCACAAGCTGAGCGGTCACGGCGTTTGCGCCGCCGGTTGCGCTTCGGGCTTGTCGGGCAGGCGCACCGTGGGTGCGCGCTCGGCCAGAAGGCCTTGGGGCCGCCACAGCATGATGAGCACCATCGCGCCGCCGAAGGCGAGCATGCGGTACTGCTCGAGGTCGCGGAACCATTCGGGAAGACCGACAAGAATGATCGCCGCGAGAATGATGCCGACGAGCGAGCCCATGCCGCCCAACACAACGATGGCAAGGATGATCGCGGATTCCAGGAAGGTAAAGCTTTCGGGCGAGATGAATCCCTGGCGCGTGGCGAAGAACGATCCGGCGAGGCCCGCGAACGATGCGCCGAGCGCGAACGCGGAGAGTTTGATCGTGGTCGGGTTCAGCCCGAGTGAGCGGCAGGCGATTTCGTCTTCGCGCAATGCTTCCCATGCGCGGCCCAGGGGCAGTTTCCGGATGCGGCCGGTGAACCACGCCGCGGCGACGACGAGCGCGAGGATCAGGTAGTAGAGAAAATAAATCCGGTGGACCGGCGAGAACGGAATGCCGAAGAATTTCGCAAACGTCACGCCGCCTGCCGCGCCGGCGGCGAAGGGCAGGCCGAAGAACGACGGCCGCGGAATGCCGGTGATGCCATTGGGGCCGCCGGTGAGCGACTGCCAGTTGATGAGAACGATGCGCACGATCTGGCCGAACCCGAGCGTGACGATGGCGAGGTAATCGCCACGCAGCCTCAGGATCGGCAGGCCGAGAATGAAACCCGCCGCGGCGGCAAACAGCCCCGCCAGCGGCAGGCAGATCCAGAACGAGAGACCGAAATGCTCGGCGAGGAGCGCGTAGGAATAGGCGCCAATGGCGTAGAACGCGACGTAACCGAGATCGAGCAGCCCCGCGAGCCCGACGGTGATGTTCAGGCCGACCCCGAGCATCACGTAAATCAAGATCAGCGTCATCTTGTCGACGAGGTTGCGGTCGGCGAACGGCAACCACGGCAGGATCACCGCGATGGCAAGCAGCGCGTAGGCCGCGTAGCGCTGCCCCTGACCGGCCTTGGGCGTGTAGATGGCGAGACGCGAGTGCCCCTTTTTGTGTGGGCGGTGCGCCATCGCCGAATACGCGGCGAGAATGGCGAAGCGGCCGATAAAGACCGCGAACGCGGCATAACCGATCCACGATGCGCGATAATCGAGCGTGATCCCGGATGCGCTGTCGATCAGGTGCACGCCAAGCATGGGCGCGGCGAGAACCGCGGCGATCGTGGCGGCGGCGAGCGAGTCGAGCGCCATCGCGACGATGGGCTGTTTGATGAAGGATGCGACGGTGGTCGGTGCGGTCGCCATCACACCTTCTCGATTTCGGGGCGGCCGAGAAGGCCGGAAGGCCGCACGATCAGAACCAGCACGAGAATCGCAAACACGGCGACGTCCTTGTAGGCGATGGGCGCGTAACCCGACCACTTTCCAGCACAGTGGGATCCGAAGCTTGGAATTCACGTGACTTGAAGTCGCGGC
>JADMIO010634499.1_pt1 | contig 29506 bp, 25 predicted proteins | sample 8958161 | NCBI WGS metagenome assembly JADMIO01 (sample SAMN16585339, study PRJNA669376) | soil metagenome | isolation source: Crop rotation soil | place: USA: Cullars Rotation, Alabama | collected 2011 | reverse complement strand
AAGTCTCGCCGCATCCGGTCCACCCGGCGCGCCTCAGACACGTCGTGCAACACAAGCACCGCCCCATGAAACTCGCCGCCAGACGCAATACGCGGAATAACGGTCACTGAGAGCTCGCGCTCCCGGGGAGAATGCAGATCGAGCAACTCATCGACCGGCGCGCGGGTCTCCAGCGACCGTTTCACCATATCTGACAGCGCGTGGTTGACAGTGGCTTCAAGGACGGTTCGCCCGACAAGCTGATGGTGCGGGATTTGCCCGAAGAACAGCCCTGCCGAGCGATTTAGCCATGTGACGCGCCCGGATGGGTCAACGGCGATGACCGCGTCTGCAAGGTCGTCCAGTATGTTCTCGGTTTCGGCCACCTGGCGGTCGGCCTCCTCGCGGCGCTTGCGCATGGTATCTGCGGCCTCCGAGGATGCCTGGAGCAGTGCGTCCATGGTGTCGTCTCCGGTTGGAAATGTCGTCTGGCTCGACCAGTCGGCGGCGGCAAGCCTCTTCACGCGTCGCGCGAGCCGTGCAATGGAGTGTGACGGGCGCTGGGCAAACGCGGCAGCTATGACGATCGCGCAAACCGAGCCGGCTAGAATCTCCAGTGGAAGACTGATCCTGGCGGACGATATTGCGAGGCAGACCCAGCCTGCTAACAACGCCGACAGAACGAACCGCCGCTTGAGCGTGAGCTTCACAAGGCGCCTACGCAGGCTCCGCTAGCTTATATCCGACTCCGCGGACGGTCAGAATAAGCTCCGGCTTCCGGGGATCTGGCTCGAGTTTCTCCCGCAATCTGCAGACGTGAACGTCAACCGTGTGAGGGTCAATGTAAGAGTCTTCCCCCCAAACGCTTGAGAGCAAGCTTTGACGCGAGAGGACTCGTCCACGGTTACGCGCCAGCATGTAGAGCAGATCAAACTCTTTGCGGCTCATCTCCACCTGGCCTTTAGCGACCTTGACCTGCCGTCGATCCGGATCGATGGTTATGCCGTCCACGTTCAACGGAGCGGCGACGGAAGACGTTTCGCGGCCACGACGCAGTATCGCCCGCAGCCGCGCGACCAGTTCGTCACTGTAAAACGGCTTGACGACGTAATCGTCGGCGCCGGCTTCAAAACCGAGCAGCCGCTCCGCGCGGTCGGCCCTGGCCGTTAGCATGACTATTGGGATCGTGCTATCTTTTCGGAGTATCCGGCAGACAGTGAAGCCGTCGAGTCCCGGAAGCATGATGTCCAGGACGGCGATATCCGGCTTTTGGTCGTGAAAGAGCTCGAGCGCCTGCTCGCCATTGTACGCGGTGCAGACCTCGAAGCCCTCCTTTTTGAGGTTGAAGGCAAGTCCGTCTGCGATGGAGCGCTCATCGTCGACGACCAGAACTTTTGTTGCCATGATTTTGCTAGTTTGCCTCGGACGTTGTTTGGGGGAAACAGAATCCGGGCGGCTTCGCTCCATCCACATTCTGGCACCACCGGCCGGCAAACCGCTACCCAGGCAAGTTGGAGGAGCCGTTACTCGCCGATCGCGAGCACGACGATGCAGACGGCGGCGATGACAGCCTGGCTCAGATACTCATAACCACGGCCGTGCGGCAACAGACCGCTGTGCGTCGGGAACAGGCCATCGTCGGGGGATTTCAGCCCAAACACGGAGGGGACGTGCTCGAAGTCAGGGGCGATCCCGCCGATCGTGCCGGCGATCTCCTTTGACTGCAGGCCGAAACGCCAGGCGAGCACGCCCAGGGCGCCGGCCAACAGAGGCACGTCTACCCACACTGGCGCCTCCTTGTGAGGAATCACGTCTCCAATGGCATGGGTAATGACGCCCGTTGCGAACGCAGCGGCGCGGTTCTTAGACCGAGAGCCCGCTACAGCTCCAATCAATGCGTGCACAAAGCCCGTCACGAACTCTTACTTGCCGCCACAAAGCTGTCTGAAGTACCTGCTGACCTTCACAACGTAGTTCTGCGTTTCGCGATAGGGAGGTACGCCGCCGTACCTTCTGACCGCGCCTGAGCCGGCATTGTAGGCTGCCAAAGCCAGTTGCAGATGCCTCCAGTTAAGGTCCTTGAATGCAGCCCCTCCGGAGTACTTACTCAGCGAGGAGTGGATGATACGAATCGACGCTTCAAGATTCTGCTTGCTGTCGTAGGGGTTGTTTACTCCCATGCCGCGGGCGGTCCCTGGCATTAACTGCCCGAGTCCCATGGCCCCGGTGCGCGAGGTAGCCGAGGGGTTGAAACCCGACTCCGCCAGCACAACAGCCATTACCAGTCGAGGATCGACGTCGCACTCTGCACTGGTGTCCAGTAGCACTTTTGTGATGTCATCGACCTCTTCACTCGAGAGGCGAGGGTTAAAATGCGAAATCGCAAGGGCGTACTGGTTGAAGTAGGTTCGGCGGTCGAACCGCGTTGGCACATAGCCCCCTCGAGATGCGAGCGAGGCGCCATGCCTTGATACAGAGGTTTTCGCGACCTGGTGGGGCTTGCTTTTTGCTCGAGCGACATCGCTTCCGAACGCCCAGCCGATCAACTTGTATCTGGATGTCCCGCGAGTCGAGTCGATCTGGACGAGAGCGCGAATGGATGACCCGAGCGGCGGTAGCGCGGCGCCGTGGAAATCGATCACGTAGGACTGGCCATCGCCGATTAGCACGGCGCACTGGTCGCTGCCGGCGCCAATCGTGCCGGAGAGGGCGCCACCCACATCATCAACCTGCGACGAGTAGCTTGGAGTGGAGGTTACAACAGAGGCGGGAGCTCCAGGAGCGACCGCGTTTAACTGCGACGCTTTAGAAATATAGTCGGCGCCGGTCAGCATGGCGCTCGGCGCAGCAAATGAGCCTGCAGAAGGGAACAAACTCAGGGCAAGCACGAAGGCGGGTAAGAATCGTGTCATAGGCAACTTGCAGCGGGCAGAGGCCGCCCGCCGCGCTTTCCTCTCTAATCGATGGAGCTCGGCGCAAGATGCTGCCGAGCCGGAACTGGCGAGACGCAGCTATGGCACGTCCTGTGACTATATCGGCATTGACCGGCGTTCGCTGGAGCAAAAAAGTGACCGACCAGGGCTGCTTCCGAAACGCAATACGATGCGACGCTCACAACGAATCGGCAATGCGAGCCCGGCTCTATCGCCAGCCACCCCCGGATGTTACCATTCCCCGCCCCGGCCGTCAAGCTGTCCTGAGAAGCTTTGGAGGCCTTCTGTGCACCCCGCACCACCTCAGAGAGGCAGCTCTGTGAACTTCGATCAGCCGTTTGCTGATGAGTTCCGGCATGTCACCCGACAATCATGGTGTGTGGTCTCAGGGCAGGCGCACAGTAACAGTCACGAAAGGCAGCTAGCTTCAATGACGAGCAACACCAGACTGCTTCTCTCGTTGACGGCCACAGTTGTGTGGGGCACCGGGATTGTGGAGGGACTGCGTATTGTGTCACGATACAGTGGCACGCCCGGCGCAGCGGCTTCGGCGCCATCCTCCTGGCCGGCAGATACCATTATCGCCCGCTCGATCGATTCCCCAACGCTCCTGTTTTTCGTTCACCCGCGCTGTCCGTGCACGAGCGCCAGCCTGCATGAATTGGAGCGTCTGTTGCCACGAATTGGTTCGCGCGTTGCGCTTCGCATTGTGTTGGTTCGGCCGCCGGGCACGACGCAGGCCTGGGCCAAGAGCGGTCTCTGGCGAGAGGCAAACCAAATCCCAGGCGCCCAGGTCTTCCTTGACAAAGACGGAAAGGCCGCCAGGCGGTTCGGGGTTAAGACGTCCGGTCAGCTTCTGTTGTACAACCGCGGTGGCAGGTTGGCCTTCGCCGGAGGGATCACGGACTCCCGTGGCCATGAGGGCGACAACGCCGGAAGTGAAGCCGTTCGACTGCTTGTCGTTTCCGGAAATGCATCCGTTCACACCACCCCAGTCTATGGGTGTGGCCTCGAAACTCAACATGATTCTAAGAAGTGTTGCGCAAAGGTAGCTAAATGACAGAGGAGCACTCGATCACCGCAGCCACGAGCGAACGTGCCAGCAAACTGTTCACCGAACACCAGACAGAGGTATATCACGAAACCAATCGCCTGTTCGCTTGGCTGATGGTTGCCCAGTGGGTTTTTGGCATAGTCGTGGCCCTGATCGTGTCGCCAAGGACATGGATCGGAGCGTCCTACCAAACGCACATTCATGTCTGGGTCGCCGTGCTCCTCGGAGCCCTTCTGAGCTCGCTGCCGATTATCTTCATTCACCTGTATCCGACAAGCGCCGTCACTCGTCACGTCGTCGCCCTGACGCAGATGCTGTGGTCTGCTCTTTTGATCCATTTGACCGGCGGCCGGATCGAGACCCATTTTCACGTCTTTGGGTCGCTTGCCTTTCTCGCCTTTTACCGCGACTGGCCTGTTTTTATCACGGCGACGGTCGTAGTGGCCGCGGACCACCTGCTGCGCGGAATCTACTGGCCCCAGTCTGTTTTCGGCACGGTAGCGGCAGGCCAATGGGTGTGGTTGGAGCACGCTGCCTGGGTCGTTTTCGAAGACGTCTTCCTGATCCGTTCCTGCTTGCGCGGGGTACGAGAGATGAAAGCCATCGCCTCGCGCCAGGCGGCAATCGAAGACAGCAAGGCCTTCACCGATGCGGAGGTAGAGCTGCGAACCGCAGATCTGCGCCTCGCAAACGAAGCCGCCCAAGCGGGCAGCAAGGCCAAGTCCGAGTTTCTCGCTACGATGAGCCATGAGATCCGCACGCCCATGAACGGCATCATCGGCATGACCGGCCTGTTGCTCGACTCGGAGCTGGACGAGGAGCAGCGAGACTTCACCGATACCATCCGAGCCAGTTCCGAAGCGCTGATGACGATCATCAACGAGATTCTGGATTTCTCAAAGATCGAAGCAGGCAAGATGACGCTCGAAATGGGAGATTTTAGCCTGAGGGCAACGGTCGAAGAGGTCGGGGATCTGGTTGCTCCGAGAGCCCACGAAAAGGGGCTCGAGGTTATTACCACCGTCGCGCCGTCTATTCCAGACAGCCTGTGGGGCGATGCGGGCCGCATCAGGCAGATTCTGACCAACCTTGCCGGGAACGCGGTTAAGTTCACTGAGACCGGTGATATTCTCATTGACGCTCAACTTGTAGAGGAGACGACCGGTAGCGTCAAGCTCCGGTTAAGTGTCAAAGACACCGGCATTGGAATTGCCGATGACCGGCAGGGGATGATATTCGAAAGCTTTACGCAGGCCGACGGCACGTCCACGCGCCGGTACGGCGGCACGGGGCTGGGATTGACGATTTGTCAGCAGCTCGCGCGGCTTATGGGCGGACAGATCGGGGTCATAAGCGGTGAAGGCCAGGGGAGCGAGTTCTGGGTGGAGATCGCCCTCGAGAAGCGCGATCACGGAGCCCGCGGCCACAAAATGCCGTCGAATCTCAAAGGCTTGCATGCGCTTGTCGTGGATGACAACTCCACCAACAGAAAGGTACTGCGGGAGCGGCTTAAGTCCTGGGGGTGGCGGTGTGCGGAAGCAGCTTCTGGAGCAGAGGCGCTGGCGCTGCTTCGCTCCTCACATGAGCAGGACCCGTTCAATCTTATTCTGCTCGACATGCAGATGCCGGATATGGACGGCGAACAGACGGCGCGCGCTATCAAGGCGGCTGCGGAGTTCGCTCATGTCCCCATCGTACTGCTGTCATCGATGGGGTCCGTGCGACCAGAGTGCGAAATGCGGCAGATGGGGTTTGAAGCGTGGCTGACGAAGCCAATCCATCAGTCCCAGCTTTTCAATCTCATCCTCAGCATTACCGGGCATCACAAGGAAGGGCCCCAAAAAGAACGCGAATTCGCCCTGCCTGCAAACCAGCCGCTCGCCGGGATTCGGGTTCTTCTGGCCGAAGATAACCCGATTAATCAGAAGGTCGCGCTGAAAATGCTGGAGAGGTTCGGCTGCCGTGCCCAGGCAGTAGCAGACGGCGCGGAGGCGGTGCGCGCGCTTCAAGAGATTCCCTACGACATCGTGCTGATGGACTGTGAGATGCCGCACATGGATGGGTATACCGCCGAGATTCGCCGGCGTGAAGAGGATACGGGCAAGCACGTTCCAATCATCGCCGTCACAGCAAAAGCATTTGAGCAGGACCGTCAGAAGTGCATGGAATCAGGGATGGACGACTACGTGCCCAAGCCCGTAAAGCCGAGAGAGCTACTTGCAGTTCTGACGAGATGGACCGACCATCTCCGGTCCCATGACTGGGCTGCCTAAGCGTGACATGCAAGTTGGGGATGCACCGTATCTCGCACGAGCTGCTGTCACCGAAGCATCTCCCATGCGGTCCCTGCGCGTCTGAGCAACAGCTCCACCAACAATTGCTCGGCAAGTGATCGCTACCCGCAGAAGCTCAAACGCTCCAGGGCGCCATGTCGCCAAACCCGAAAACGTCGATTTCCGGGTCCGTCAAGCTCAAAAAACGGAGAGGGCGGGATTCGAACCCGCGGTACGGTATGACCCGTACAACGGTTTAGCAAACCGCCGCTTTCGGCCACTCAGCCACCTCTCCGCGCGCCGCGAGGGCGTTGCCCTCCAGCCTATACTTAATACCGTATATCACGAGAAATATCAAGACACGTCGGCACCGAGCCGCGCTCGTGAAGCGTCATGAGCCGAAAAGTAGTGCCAGCCCCTCCCATCGTCAACAGATGGACGTTCACAGTCCCTCGACGTTCACCATCGCTGTTCGGTTACACTTTTGCGTCAGATACCCGATGACTCCTCTGTAGACAATCGATTTTCGACCGCTGCCGTCGTTGACACCGGGGTACCGGTTTTGGTATATTGCGGCTTGCGGGTGAGGGCGTTATGGGCGAATAGCTCAGATGGTAGAGCGCTTCCTTTACACGGAAGAAGTCACGGGTTCAAGTCCTGTTTCGCCCAATCATTCCCCAGGGCCGCGACCGGCTCCCCGAAAGCGTTCGGGGCGCCTCGGGGCTTTTTTCTTGTCCGGCTGACGTTTATCAGGCAGCCTGTCCGCGGCGGATATGGCATGAAGAGCGTGGCGGACGAGATGGGAATTCTGTCAGAATCGGTAAGACGAATCGTTTGGGGGCGTAGCTCAGCTGGTTAGAGTGCCGGACTGTCACTTCGGAGGTCGCGAGTTCAAGTCTCGTCGTCCCCGTATTCGTTTTTAGCGCGGCGGAGCGCTTCCTCTGTCGAGCGTTCGACTGTCGGACAAAAAGCCGCGCGAGGCGTGTTGCAGCAGGTCCCTTCCCGTATGCCCGGCCACCGCCTGCCGGACAGACGTAGCGGCGACGCGCACATGGCTAAGACTGCGCCGAGGTAGCTCAGATGGTAGAGCAGTGGACTGAAAATCCACGTGTCCGCGGTTCGATTCCGCGCCTCGGCACCATATCCCGCGCGGATCCCCACCCCAATAAGCCGACGTAGCTCAGTTGGTAGAGCAGCGCATTCGTAATGCGCTGGTCAGGAGTTCGAGTCTCCTCGTCGGCTTTCTGTTTTCAAGCTCAAATCGCCCCTCTTGCTGCTCCTTCCGGCTCCTCCACTTCTCTCAAATCGGCTGGTTTGCAAACATTTTGCAAACATAACTCTGCCGCACCCTTCATTCTGTCTTGAGCTGGATTGCAAACGTGACTGGCGTTAGCAAACTTATCTCCAGTCTCTTTGTCGCCGTTTGCCAGACGACAGTAAGCACGCCTCTAGAAAACGTCAGCTCAACCATTCGCACCGACCATGGTCACACGCGCCGTACGTCTGCGACATCAACAGAGTAAACGGCCGGAATCGTTCCGGTGATTGATAAATCACAGAGGTAAAGATATGCGAAGAATACTGGTTGGGCTGATCTTGCTGCTAATCGCTGCCGCTGACTGCGGAGCGGCGAGCTATGCAATTGTTCTCAGGAGTTACTACGGGACCTACGTATGCGCTGAAGGTGGCGGCGGTGGAGTGGTTAACGTCGATCGGCCAGTTCCCGACACGTGGGAGACGACGAGAATGGACGATCTTAATGGCGGCAACCTCACGTCTGGGGACTACGTTCACGTTCGCGCAGCGAACGGGATGTACTTCTGCGCGGAAGGGGGTGGCGGAGATGTCGTTAACGCTAACCGCACCCAAGCTCTGAGCTGGGAGACCTTTCGGATACGAAAGATGAACGGTGGAGGAAGCACGATCTATTGGGGTGACATGGTGGCACTGCAGTCACTCAATGGCCAATGGGTGTGCAGCGACTTCTATAGTCGGCCTGCACGGCTGCGGGCCCTCCCAGGGCCAATCAATGGTTGGCAGATATTCCGCCTGAGCGGCATCGCAAACGGCGGAGACTACTACCAGCACTACACGACGTTCTACGAAGGGTATTGCACGTGGTTCGCCGCCAAAGAGTTCGGCAAAGCAGCTCCCTATGGAGGCGTGGAATGGAGCGGAAATGCCGGGACGTGGCGCGACAACGCTAAGGCGAGGGGCTGGCTGTGCTACGACTCCCCCGACATCCGCAGCCTGTACTGCCCAACTGGCTCCCTTGTTGTATGGAAGAATGGCGGCGTTGGACACGTGGCAGTCGTGCATAGTGTTGCCTCGAATGGAATCACAATTGACGAGATGAATTGGGGAGCCACGTGGATCGACAAGCCTAAGAGCAAAACCGACCGCTTTGGTTACGTAGACCGTCGATTCCTTACGTGGGCCCAGGTTGCCCTTCGAGGAAGCTACCGATTCTCGGGCTACGTCATCCCCTGGAGGTAAAACCACCGTCCGAGGCGAGCGAGAGGAGCTCGGCCGAAACTCCTCTCGCTCCGTCGTTTCTGCCCACTATGATGCCAGCAGCACACAAAGCGGCAGAATCCATTAAGATTCCTTCGCATTTTGTTTGGGCGGGGAGGAATTCAACGGCCGAGGATAAAACCTGTATGCGGCATCTGCTGCCCGCCATTGACTGGCGACGGTTTGGTCCTCAACTCCGGCGACCGCGTACGGGCTACAGGTGCATGAGGGTGATCGAAGATGACCGCAATATCAGCCGCGAAGCCTGATAGTCCGAGAGTCGAATTCGTGGAGCGCTGGAGAAAGCCCAAGCGCGGGTGCTTCTGCGAGTGCAAATTCGACCCTCAAGGCGCTGCGCCGACCTCCTCCAGAATCCCTCCCATTGAGCCGCTCATCGGTCCTTCGTCCATCCGTCTGATTGGGGGCACCGCATGAATATTGGACCTTACGAGGTCATCGACAAGCTTGGCGAGTCCGGCATGGGGATCGTTTACAAAGCCGTCCAAAGCTCGTTAAGACGAACGGTGGCGATCAAGGTACCGAACGAGGCTTGCAGGCGGAGCCCCGAACTTCTTGATCGCTTTAAGCGCGAAGCCGAGGCGGCTGCGAACATGCAGGACCCGAACATCGTGACGGTGTTTGAGGCCTGTCTCCACGAGGTGCCGTACTACTACGCGATGGAGTTCCTCTCCAGAGGAACCTTGAAAGAGCGTGTCGACGGCAAGCAACTCGACCCCAAGAGTTTGCTACCGGCGTTCAAAGCTCTGTGTCATGGTTTGGATGCGATTCATCGCCGTGGGCTGGTCCACCGAGACATCAAGCCAGACAATTTGATGGCCGATGAACATAACCGCTGGAAGATCACGGATTTCGGCATTGTCAAGGACACCGACTGCACCGTTGCGGGCACCAGCACAGGTTCCCAGTTCGGCACCGTCCCTTACATGTCGCCGGAGCAGATCGAAGACTCCTCGAAAGTAACTTACCTCTCCGACGTTTACTCCGCAGGCGCAACCATCTACCACGCCCTTGCCGGCAAACCTGCTTTCCCAGGCGGAATAGTGACAGTGATGCACAACATCACGCAGGGTAAGTACGAACCCCTGGGATCAGTGCGGCAGGACGTGAAATACCTTGAGCCGATTGTCCGTAAGGCAATGGCGCTTCGCGCTATCGACAGGTATCAGAGTTGTGGGGAATTTTACGAAGAACTGGAGCATGCGGTTCTAACGGGTAAGTCGCACGTTCCTCCGCCGATCGAACCGAAAACCATAATGGATGAAGCGGAGCCGCTAAAGCCGGGGCGAAGTAGGCTAGTTCCCGCTGCGGTGACCGCGGTTGCGGCATTGCTGATTGGATTTGCGGTGTTCGCGGGAAGCAGGCCCGGACCGATCAAGAATTCGACAACAGCTTCCAGACCGGCGGGCAACCAGTCGACCGAGCGTGAACCTCAAGCAGGGCTCCAGACCGGTGGGACGTCACCAGCGAATCCGGCAACGCAGAAACCCCATAAACCGGCTCCTACAGACGAGCTCCCGACGTCAACCGTGCAGCCCCCGAAGCCACCCAAGCCACCGCCGGCTGAAATGGTGTCGGTACGAGTCTGTTCGAAGAGCAAGTTGCTTCCGAGCCCGAACTGCACTTCGATTATCACGCACGAGTTTGTAAAGGCGGGTCAACCCCGTAGCATCTGCACAATCTGCAAACCGCCGATGGTGTCGGTGAACGTCTGCCTGAAGAGCGGCCTCCGGGCGGGACCAGACTGCCAGTCCACTGCGATTCGAGAGTTCCGGCGTGGAAGTGAACCGAGAAGCACTTGCCACGTCTGCCGTGTCATCTCCACTGATGGCATTGCAGCTTCGCCACGATAGGAGGATGGATATACACGATGATGCGAGATTCAATGATGCTGAAGTTGTCCTACGTTTTGTTCGTGGCGCTGGCTTGCTTGATACCAGTCAGCCGGACCGAATCCAAGGAATTGGCGCTAACGCGCAATACCAGCGGCACGTCCGGACAAGGATTCGAGCAGTCGCCAGCGGCGGTACCCATTGCTGGCTACACGTATCAGCCAGCACTGCGGACGAAACTGACAATGGCCAAGAAATGGGTTAGTTGGAAAATACCAATCGACTATACGAGGTTCTCGGGGTACATCGGCCTGGTAGACGGGTGCAAGGGAACCTCTGCCACTGTTACTATCCAAGTTAGCGGAAAATCTGAGCAATTCAGGTTGATCGCTGGCCAAAGTCCTCACGAGGCACGGTTCGATTTTTCCAAGGGCACTATGACGGTTACCGTCTCCACATCAAGTCCTTGCGTTGCTCTGATCAACCCTCGCTTGCTTACCCCTGCAAATGCGGACGGAGGCGAAGCGGCGTCGCCGCGACCGACAGCGGCCCGCATCAAACCCGGTACGGTGAAGTCGACTGAGAATGATAAGGCTAAGACTACGGACCCGTCAGAGGCTGTAACTCCGGCAGACACGACAGGCTCCGCCCCACCCTCCGGGCGAGATGACGGTCAAGCTTCCTCACCGGGATCAGACGTGGCGCCTGCCACCGCGAGTTCGGACAACGAGCGAACCTCTTTGCCGCTCACCAACTGCGCGCCAAAAGGTCCCACTGCAGCCGCGCAGATAAACGACGCTGTCGATTCATATCACCGCGATGAGTTCGCTTGTGCACGGCAGAAGCTTGAGAAGATTCTGGTCAGTCTTGGCAGTAAACCAAATACCCGGGCGGTCCAGGGGATTGCGCACCTCTGGCTGGCCAACGTGCTTATCGACGGTCGGAGTGACATCGGCGACATCAATTGGAAAGCGGAGGCTGACGATCACGTCGCACAGGCTCTTGCATTGATTCCGAAGGATAACCCGTTCTATGCCAGTGCACGGAACCTAGACATAAAGCTGCACGGCTATCCGAAGCGCCTGCATGTGGTACGGAGCGTCGCAGGCGGCAGCACTGTTCGGTCGGCTATTCTCAAGGCGTTTCAGGATTCGCTTGCAGATTCCTTCAAGACGGAAGGCTGGGAGGTCACGGGATCCACCATCAACTCTGATAGTGAGCCGACGCTCTCTGAGGCGCTGGCTTCTAACACCTCGGGCGGAAGCTTCGTTGTCGGCCTTCACCTCAAGGGCGTCAATGAGCCAACTAGCACCTTTCACCCGTACGAACCCGGCGGCGAGACCAAGAAGTCCATCTTTGGTAAGTACAAGTCCCAACCGATTCCTGAGCATTACACCTACACTTGCTCGGCTTCCGCCGTCGTCACGGTTGATGACGCACTGCAGAGAGCCCGGCTCGTATCGCAAGGGATGAGCTATACCTACGCGACAGCTCCGAGTGTTTACGATGACACCCGCGAGAAAGCCATCGCCGGGGCCATTAACGGGCTGAAGAACAGCGTCGGAGCTGGAGGAAAGCGTTCGCTTGTCACGCTTGTGGACGACATTCTCAAGGACCAAGAGAGCGAAGGAAGTTGGTGGTACTACCAGGTGAAAGCAAATCATCCAGCCATAAAAAAGGACCTGTACCGAGTCGCGAACACAAGCAAGAGATCAGCGGGTAGGGACTTGCCGACCACCATGCTTCTGCCACCGAAGGATTTGTCAAAGAACCAACAGCAGTACGTGACGGATCAGAAGCCGTTGGGAGAAGAAATGGCAATGGTGACAGCGGCACTCAACCAGTCAATGCGCCGAGAGATGGTTAACTCGGGGGAAGTATCAGTCTGCGGCGCAACGGAGCTCCGGAAGGCAGGAGTCCTCGATCCTACGGCGCTTGACGCGGAGGGTGCATTAGGGCTCGCAAAGGCAATCGGATGCACAAGAATTATTGCGCCGGAAGTACACGAAGCGTGGTACAACCGGAGTTCCCGCGACAGCAAGGTTCAGATCGGTATGACGGTGCGCATAGTGCAGGTCGCCTCGGGGAGGAGTACCCTCTTGGTAGCAACTGGCGACGACATATGGCCAGGTCGCCCGGCGGAGCTGTTCGTCGGAAATGAGCGAGGCGATAGTGAGAACGAAAGGCCCGCCATGATCGCAAATGCGGCATATCGTGCGGTCGTGCGCACATTGAAGTACGCACTGCCCGCCGTCGGCAGTCCCCCTACAAAGCCGGTTGTAACCGTATCTGACATTAGCCCCACGTCTCTGAGGGCTTCGTGGAAGAGTGAAGACCCCGAGTCAGGGGTCACAGGTTTTGAATACAGGATCTCCGATAGCCCAGCAGATGCAGGCGACAGCAAGGGCTGGGTGGCAACGCTAAACAGCGATCTTACGCTCACCGATCTGAAGCTAAGGGCAGGTCACAGCTATTACCTGTGCGTGCGCGCCCGCAACGCCGTGAGCGTCAAGAGCGGGGACACGAAGACCGGCGACGTTGAGATGTGGAGCGAAGTCGGTTGCAGTGAACCGTTCACGGGACCGGGAAAGTCGAAACGCTAGGTGCACGTCCTGATCGGCCGCTCAAGGGACTGCGATGTTTATGTGCCCGATCCGAAGGTTTCGCGGCGGCACGCAGTCTTGCGGCAGAAGGGGAACGGTCACGGGCCAGCATGGGAGTTGGAGGACCTAGGGAGTTCCAACGGGACCTCAGTCAATGGTGAGAGAGTAACTCAGGCTTGGCTGCAGCCTGGAGACCTGATCTCCATTGGCAATACCGACTTGGTTTTCGATGGTGAGCGCCTGCAGCCAACAGATATGGCCAAGCGACGCGGTGTTCGTCTGGATGCTTTGCGCCTTTCGCACTACGCGAGCGGGCGCATTCGTCAGCCAATTCTTCGCGACGTTTCGATCTCCGTTCTTCCTGGTGAGTTCGTCTGTGTTGTTGGCGCGAGTGGTGCAGGGAAAAGCACGCTGTTGAAAGCGCTCTGCGGTTACCAGCCCGCTCACGATGGACTAGTCCTTCTTGATGGCGACGATTTGTACGCTCACTACGACGCGCACAGGGCTTTCATTGGCTATGTTCCGCAGGAGGATATCGTGCATCGAGGACTAACCGTCGAAGCAGCCTTGCGGTATGCCGCGCGCCTGCAATATGCGTCCGATCTTTCGGAGCCAGAGATCGAGAGCCATGTGGCGCAATCCCTGGGTGAGGTTGAGCTCACCAAGCATCGTCACAAGCGAATCAGTTCGCTATCAGGGGGAGAGCGAAAGCGGGTCAGTATTGCATCTGAGCTTCTGAAAGACCCAAAGCTCCTCTTCATGGATGAACCGACAAGCGGGCTGGACCCAGGGCTTGAGAAGGAGTTCATGCGATTGTGCCGGCGTCTCGCCGATGCGGGCCGTACCATTATCCTGATCACCCACGCTACGGCCAACGTTTCGCTGTGTGACTCAGTTGCGTTTCTTGCGCCTGGCGGCCGCCTCGCGTGGTTCGGGCCGCCGGCTGAGGCACTGGAGCACTTTGCCGTAAGCGACTTCAGCGATATCTATCGAACACTTGGCCAGAGCACCGTCATGCCTGAGATATGGGAGCAGAAGTTCAAGGCCTCACAGGCGTATCAGACTCACGTCACGCGCCGGCTCGGATTCGGCGTACCCGCTTGCCCCGCCGGCGACGTACGATCAAGAGTACGTCGAAGCAGCCTTCATCAGGTTGCAGTCCTGACCTCGCGTTACCTGTCCGTGATCATGGCTGATCGCACGAACCTGGCAATCGTCCTCGTGCAAGCACCGATCATTGCAATGATCATCGCGTTCCTCTTTCCGACCGATGCTTTCCAGAAAGACGGCGCCCAAGGCCACGCGCTTTTCTCGAAGAGCATTCTCTTTCTCCTAACTGTGAGCGGGATCTGGTTTGGCACATCGAGCGCAGCTCGCGAGGTCGTAAAAGAGCTTCCAATCTACCTTCGCGAGCGGATGGCTGTGCTCAGCATCCCCTGCTACGTGGCAAGCAAGCTGGTGGTCCTATCGATCGTTGCAGCTTTGCAGTGCGCGGTGCTCGTCGCGCTCGTTGGCTGGAGGTACCATTGGTTCGCCGTCGATGGTGGACACGTCGCGACTATCTACGGATTGTGCGTGCTGGCAACCATCGCCGGGATCCTGATGGGTCTGACCATGTCAGCAGTAGCCGCTAGCGCAGATCAGGCGATTAGCATGACACCCATCGTGCTCATAGCCCAGGTCGCTCTGTCCGGCGGGATCATCAGCACGCAGGATATGAGCACCGGCATGCGGCTGATCTCAAAGCTAACCATTGCACACTGGTCGTTGTCAAGTCTGGGCTCGACCGTTCACGTAAACGACCGCCTTGGGCCGGTGTTCGCCCAACCCATGTTTGACAGGGTGCTCAGCGCGTCAGTAGGTCCACTTGCAATGCTCTGCCTCATATTTGTCGTGCTGACCTTTGCAGCTCTCAAGCGTAAGGACACTCTGTAAAGGAGAAAGGTTCAGAATGAATCCACGGTCATTGCTCCGTCTTGCAACCCTTAGTTTGCTAGTTGATATAACGCTTACGAATGCTGTGAACGCCGACAGCACCTCCGCCGTACTACAACGGCTAGAGAAGGATCGGCAGTTTATATCGAGCACCGCTCCTACGGTGCGGCAAGCTGAGGACGTTATGTCGATCACCAGGTCAGTCAGTCCTTTTCTACCGTCAGGAGCTTCCGGGAGCTTTCAGTCCAAACATCCGGTCATCGATGCCGGAGCCGCCCTGCCCTATGTGGGCGGCATATTCGCTACGACTCGCTTTGTGATGATAGCTGGCTCAGGGCTGGCAAGTTCGGTGAGAAGCATTTCGGCCCAGGACGACCGGCTCAACGCACCTATTCGCAGGGCTCTGATCTCTTGCGACGGTATGCTTACGAGCCGTTCCGCGAATGATATGCCGAAACTTGTGTCGAACTGCCGCTCTGCTCTCGTGGCTATACAGAAGGGCCAAAAGCAATACGCGGCAGAGTCGGTTCAAGTATCGAAGCTGCGCGATCTTAACACGAAGGCCATGGGTATCTGGCGCCAGAAGAATGGTCAATCCGTGCCGCAGAACCATCCACTTCGGGCACTCGACCAGGCATTGCTGGCCACGGGGCAACTTCTGACCGTGCGAGACCAACTAATTTCACACGAGCGGAGTCTGTTTTCTGATGTTGTGCGACTGAGCGGCCAAGGCCGCAGGAGGTGAAGGAATGACAAAACGTTTGCTGCTAGTCCTGTCTGCGGTGTTTCTTGTAGCTGCGCCCGCGTACGCTCAAGTGCTGCCAGGCAAGGCGATCAAGATCATTGTAAGTCAGGTGCCCAAGTACGTTAACCAACAGGTTGCGATTGAAGGAAGAACCGGCAGATATGTCCACGACGCCAGCATCACGACAGGTGTCTACACTCTAACGGATGACTACGGCGACCCGATTCGCATCCGCACCTCAAAAGGCACGCCGGTTCTTGGCGTCACCCACAAAGTCACCGGAACGCTAATCTACGACGGCACGCTTAAGCAGTATTTTCTGATAGAGGCGTCTCGGGAAGTCCTGAACAAGAAGCCGAGGGATGTTAAGGACAGCGAGGTAATAACTCCAGCGGTGACCAAGCATGCGCCGGCTGAACCTGCGCCAAACCCCAAACCGAAGGCGGAGTCTGACGGTAGGGACTGGGTCATTATTGCCGCAGGCGCTGGCGCTGTTCTGCTTCTTGTCGGCATTGTCTGGATGATTGCTGACTCGAAGAAGAGGAAACTTGAACTGGCAAGGCGGCGTGCAGTGCCTCCGCTCCCGCCAGCACCTTCACCGCTTCCGCCGCTGCCACCGGATGAGCCAAACAATGGCAAGACCACACATGAAGTCCTCACCCCCTCTGCCTGGGCCATACTCACAGTCACCAATGGCCCAGCCAAGCCTGAGCCGTTTGACGTCTTTGACAATTCCGTAGTAGTTGGACGGGACCCGGGAAAGGGAGGAATCGAGCTTCCGGACCCCCAGAATAGGAATGAGTTTTCCCGCAAACAGTTCACCCTTCTTAAGACACCAAGTGGGGCGAAGCTGAACGACGGTAGTAGCAACGGCACGATGGTGGATGGCCAGTTGGTCAAGGATAGCTCTGCGGCCGTCAAGAATGGCTCGAAGATCGAGTTCGGCGGTTATACGCTGGAGGTCACGTTGATTGAGCCACCGGGAGCAACCGTCGCACCTGGCACTGCTGCTCGTCCGCCGGCGGCACCCGAAACGATAGCCCCAAGCGCACGAGGCAATACGGGACCTGAGACCCTTGCTCCAACGGGGCTGTTGCTGACGGTTCTCGAAGGCGCACCAGACGATAAAGGTAAATCCTTCCCAGTCTTGTCAACAACCACGACAATCGGCCGGCAAGAAGACCAACATGTAAGGCTGGAAGATCGCAGTACCTCCCGCCAGCAAGCTGAGGTCACTAAGGACGGCGACGCATACTGGCTTGTCAACAAAAGCGATAAGTTCCCTACTTCCGTAGATGGAACGGCCACCGACTCACAAAAAGTAAAGCTTGAGCCTGGAAGCAAGATCACATTTGGAGAAACTACTCTGCTCTTCGAGGCAAAGAGTTGAGCTGTCTTCTCATGGCTCGTGCCCACTTCTGGAACGCAGGAGGAACCAGATGCAGTACCTAGTTCAATGCTCGTGCGGTCAGCACATGACCGTAGACGACTCCCAGGCGGGAATGCAGTTCGGTTGCAGTGGCTGCAGGCAGCCGTTCAGCGTTCCCGCAAATCCGACCGGCGCGCAGGTGGTAGCTATATCTCCCGCTTTGCGCGCTCCAAGCCCCATTCCGCACCAGCCAGCGCCCGCTCATTACCAGCCGCAGGGACACGTATACGTGACGACGCCGCCCAAGAGCCCCGGCGTCGCGGCGGTACTCAGCTTCTTCTATTGCGGCCTCGGCCAGATCTACAACGGAGAGATTGGGAAAGGAATCGGCTTTCTCATCGGATACTCTTTTTGCTGGCTGCTCTGTTTTATTCTAATAGGGTTCATCCTTGTCCCAATCTTCTGGGTCATAGGAATGATCGATGCATACACGTCCGCAGAGAGGATCAACCGAAGCCATGCCAATCAGATGTTTGGCGGGGGTCCGGTTTACTGACGCCGGCGAAATATACCGCCCGAAAAACAGTTTGCAGAGTTTTTTCATAAATGGTCACATCCAATCTTGGTACGCGACTGAAGACATGGGAGTCATGTAGGCAGGTGCTGAATGGCGCCTAGGATTTACTCCGACTGCCGACTGGACGAACAGGTCGTCTGGTTCATACACCAGCAGGACCCGCTTGCTCGCGGCTTCCGGTCGCTGGAGTGTGCGATATCAACTGGATGTCAGGATATTGCGGCCCAGGAGATTCGAAAGCATCTGGACTTGAGCCAAGCCCGCGAGCGCGACATTCTTGAGGAGGCTTGCGCGAGAACTCGGCTGCGGCTCTGGCGTATGTTGATGAAAGCACAGCAAAGCGGAGACGACCACTTTCTCCATCGCGGCGCGGAGCCGCTCGTGCGGGCGCTGGCTCAGCGATCCCTGGTTGATGTTTTCCGCGACCAGCGGCCCGAAGGCTATCGCCTGCAGTGCCAGGTTGATTACATATTGGAGAAGCACCATGACCGGTTCGGATTTGTCTCGATCGGACTCCTTCCGCGCAGCAAACGCTATGGCCTTGCTGATGGAGGCTATCGCGATGATGACTCAAGGATCTGGGACAGAGACCAGTTCGAGGGACAGATGCTGGGGACTATCGATCCACGCGAGGTAATGCTCCCGGAGTTGCTTCGAAAGCTTGTGCAGTGGCACGGGCGGCCGATGGCTAAGGCAGAGCTTCTTTCGTGCGTGAAAGACCTGCAGCCTGTTCTTCCTTGGCTCATTCCATTGGACGACTCGAACTCCGAGCTAGGAGACGACGACCAGCGGCTTCGTGAGATCGAGGCCGCCGTCGAGATTGGCCGGTCATTGGAGTGGCTTTGGATCGAACTCAAGGAGCTGCCGCCGGAACAGCGGACGGCTATCCTGTGGCGCATGGATGCAGATGGACTTCACGCGATCGCGACGCAAGTTGGATATGACGAAGTCGCCGGGGCGCTGAATATTGATGCGGAAACACTGATGAAGCTGGCTCAGAATATACCGCTGGAGTTTGAGAAGGTCGCTGAGTTAATGGGACTGACAAGCCAGCAGGCCCGCAGCCGTCGCGCGCGCGGATGGGACCGCATCAGGCGCAGTTATGAAAAGTGGGCAAGGGACTGCTCCGACCAACTCAGCCTACTTGAGATGTGGTTGTCAAAAGCTCACACGGAACCGTCATCGGTGATTGAAGTCGGCTAGAGCATTAACATAGCATGAGTACCTGTCTGACACAACGCCAGATCGATGACTATGCGGAGAGGCGCCTGGAACCCGCCAAACTCCTCCGCTTAAATCGTCACGTCTCGACCTGCCCGGAGTGCAAGCAAAAGGTTATCACCCGACCCTCCGTCATGGCAGCCGCAGCCCGAACAATGGGAAGCCTGGGTACGGAATCAACACCATGTTTGTCCTTCAAGGACCTTGCGGCCTATGTGGATGGCGAGTTTTCGGATAACCGGCGGCTTCCCATTGCCAGGCACGTAGCCGGCTGCACGCTATGCTCCGCCGTTGTAGCAGACTTGAGCGAACTAGGGGGGCAGCCCGCTCCTGGCAGATGTGAATCGTGTGGGAAAGTAATGCGGGACGCCGGAAAGTTCTGCGTTTGGTGCGGGACCAGCGTGACTCCGTCGACAGAGACGACCGCAAGGACTAAGCCCTGTCCGATGCCAAAGGAGGCAAGACAGTCACCGTCTCCCCGCCGAGCCGATGGCGAAGGTGCCTTCGGTACAGCGAATGCAATGCAAGTACCTGCTTATCTGGCACAACGGCCGAGGGGCGACATGACCATCGGACCGTACGAAGTTATCGAGGAGCTTGGTCGCTCGGGCATGGGCATTGTCTACAAAGCTGTCCAAACTTCGCTGAGACGCACCGTGGCTATCAAGCTTCTGGACGATGCTTGCACCCGGAGTCCCGAGCTATTGGATCGCTTTAAGCGAGAAGCTCAAGCCGCCGCCAGTATGCAAGATCCGAATATCGTAACTGTGTACGAGACTCGTCTTGACGAGCCGCCCTATTACTACGCGATGGAGTTTCTGCCTGGTGGAACGCTCAAAGAACGGGTTGACGGCAAGCACCTCAACCCGAAAGACTTGCTCCCGGCGTTCCAGGCCCTTTGCCGCGGACTGGACGCGATTCACCGCCGAGGAATGGTCCATCGGGACATCAAACCGGACAACCTAATGGCCGATGAGCACGGCCGTTGGAAGATCACGGATTTTGGCATTGTCAAAGATACCGACTGCACCGTTGCGGGCACCAGCACTGGTTCCCAGTTCGGCACCATCCCTTACATGTCGCCGGAGCAGATCGAAGACTCCTCCAAAGTTACTCAGCGTTCGGATGTTTACGCTGCTGCCGCGACGATATATCATGCTTTGTCGGGCAGGCCTCCGTTCGAGGGCAGTATGCTGAATGTGATGCACAGCATTACGCAGGGGATGTATCCGCCGCTATCGTCAGTGCGGCCAAACCTGCGGAACCTTGACCTTGTGCTTGCGAAAGCGATGGCCAGTGACCCCCGACAACGATATCGGACCTGCTCTGAGCTCTTCGCCGATTTGCAGAATGCCATCGTACTCGGCCCCTCAGACAGGACCCGCCAGAGGGCGGCAGTCACTGCGGCAGATGCGAGATTGGCATATGAGTATGTCCCTCGGTACGCGTTCCGCAAAGCCAGTTTCGCTCCGATTTTGGTTGCTGCTGGTGGAGCTCTGCTGCTGGTCGCGTCAGTTACACTCCTGCAGAGACCTGGAGTATCCACAACCAGAATTCCATCTCCAGCGATAAAAGTGCCGGACCGAGGCCCGTCTCCCGCATCGCCGGACGAGATTGCCACCGGGCCAGTCGCACAGAATGGTGAGCAATCTGCTGGAGTGGCCATGTCAGCACCACGAGCCCCAGAGATCGAACCAGAAATGCGAGTTGCCATCATTACTGAGGACAACACAGAACAACAGGCAGTTGAGCACGCGCTGCGCCGAACGATGGGTGACGTGAAGGGGAGTTCGTTCGTCGGTGGTGACGATCTTGACACTATCAAAGCAGCCGTCCCGGATGCCGGGAATCTCACATCGCCTGATATTGCGAAACGTATATCGGATACCGGACGACCGGCCGACTGGGCAGTAGTGATCGCACCGGATGACAACAGTGAAGAACCGGCGCGACGAACGATCAGAGTTGTTAACATTCGCAATGGCAAGACAGTATTTGAGCAGGATCTGTCTTCGGGTGTAGCAGAATCCGTAGCAAGTGCATCTAGCGCTCTCCGCGGTGCACTGCATCTGCGGCCTGAGCAAGAACCGACAGAAGTGATCGCAGGGAGCCCCGGAGGCAACCAGGCCATCAAGGCAATGCGTAAGCGCGCATCGGTGCGCACTTCGGCGCCTCCAAGATCCTCGACACCCTCGCTGCCAACCCCACCACGCTAAAGATTCTTTCCGTTCCATAGTCACACCCCACCCGCTTCCCCGACATGGCTTTGTGGAAGGGCTGGAATCACCGGCCTGAACACTAGAGCTAAGAAGGGAATTACAGCAATGAAGAATCTGTTTTTCGTATTTGGGGCTTGCGCTATGGCTGCGAGCCTTGTTGCCCCAGCCGCGGCGAAGCCGACGGCTACTAGGTCTATCACTGCATCGGCGAACACCATTCAGGCGACGCGCGTCGCGTGCGTTCCGCTGGTTGTCGAAGGCGGCAAGGATGGCACCAAGCGTGACCTGTCCCTGTGGGAGCACGACGCTCTCGTGAAGCAGGGATACGAAGTTATCGGCGGCGAGGCGGTCGAGCAAGCGATGGGCCAGTTAGGTTTGACGCCGGGGTCAAAGGTCAGCCAGGAAGACCTGCTTAGGATCGGCCGAAAAGTCGGCGCGGATATCGTCATCGGCGGCGACTTGAAGATCGACTCCAAGAAGACCTGGCACATCACTGGACCCCGCGCTCGAAGCAAGGTGGATTTCCGGCCGATGTGTGTGGACGTAGCGAAACGCCACGTATTCTTCGATCCCGCTAACAACGTGGGCTGGTCGAGAAATAGCAACTCTGGCCAGCAGGCGGTGGCATGGCTGGTCAGTCTCCCCGTGGCAATGTTCATGGGCGGCTCCGTCAGCAAAGAAGAGCATAAAGCACTAGCCGGCATCTTTGACGGCACCTTCGCGGAGATGAAGAACGTTCAGAACCGCCAGGACCAGATCGCGCTGAGTCACTGACGCCAGTCAAGGGAACGGAGATCAAACCAATGCCGAGAACTGAGAGCAACACAATGCAGGTGCATCCGATGGAAGAGCAGGCAGCCATCGAGACGATGCAGAGGTTTGGCTGGAGTCTGCTCAGCACTCAGGCGGTCCACGTCAAGGACAGCCCTCTGGAAAACAAGGTGGGACTGTTCGGCGACAGTCTCGTCAGCGTCACGGAGTCAACCCGTTACGTTAAGCTAGCATTCTCAAGAGACCTAGACCTCCCGAACATCGACAAGCTGCGCGAGTTGGAGAAGCAATATTACGCTCTGCAAGGCCAGGGGCAGGCGCCAGGTATTCCGGGCTTCGTTTGGCTCATTGCAGTCATCAGCAGCTTCTTCTTGTTTGGAGTTCCGCTGATACTGACGATTGTCGCGTATGTCGTGATGATCGTTCCTCGCAAACAGGAATGGGAAGAGGAGAACGCGCGCCGGAGCCACGCGCGGCAGTCGGTTCTCCAAGAAGCGATGCAGTACTGAAGCTATTGCCACGACGCGAGAAAAGCGGGCGACCCGAGAACGGTCCCCGCCTTTTTTTGGGTAGTTTTCGTAGCCGACTCGAACACCTCTACCGCAATGAAGCCCTATTATCGCACTCGTAGTGCGCAGGGCTGGTGTGCCATTTGATGCTCAAAAGGCCTCGGTTTACGCTCAAACCGGGGCCTTTTGATCGCGGCCAGAACCGCCACGACAGGCGGTTTGCAAACATTCTGCAAACCAACTAATCAAGAACTGCCGGGAATCGCATCCTTATGACCTAGAAGAACGTCGAACTTCCGTGCTGCTCGTTGCTGCATTGAGTCCGTGACGTGGGTGTAGATGTTGAGGGTTGTACGAATGCCTGCGTGTCCCAACATCTCCGACACGATCTTCATGTCTTCGCCGGCGTCCAGCAGCAACGTGGCGAAGCCGTGTCGCAGGTCGTGAAAGCGCACCTTCGGAAGATTTGCCTGCTTTAGCGCTTTTGCAAACCCATGGCTTACGTAGTCTGGCGCGAGCGGCTTGCCGTCTGTCCACGAGCAAACGTGGCGCTGCTCGATGTTTCCTTGCCCTAGTTGCAGCATTTCCTCGGCCTGCTTGGCCTTATGTAGGCGCAGAGCACGGATCGTGAAACCGGGCAACGCCACGCAACGCTTCTGTCCGGTCTTAGTGCCCTTGACGCTTACTCCGCTTGTCGTTTCCTGCACGGCCTTCGACACTGTCACCTGACCTGCGTCAAGGTCAAGGTCTGACCATTGAAGGGCAAGCAGTTCTCCTCTGCGCAAACCCGTGGTTGCGGCCAGAAGAATCGGGATGTAGAGCGGGGTTGGCTCAACCGCTGTCAGCAATTCGCCAAGCTGCTGTCCACTTAGGACACTCATCTCCCGGCGTCCGCCAACACTCGGAGGTTGAACCGCGTCAAAAGGATTTCGAACAATCAGGCCCATTCGCACTGCGCGCTTGAACGCCACGTGACAGACGCGATGAATCAGCAGAATGGTCTGCGGGCTGAGTCCCCCACCCTTTCCTGACTTGTTGCCATCCTGAAGGAGATCTTTGTAGAGGCCTTCGATCTGCAACGGGTGAAGCTTCTGGACCGACATCGCACCGAGCGTTGGAAGAACGTGAAGCCGCAGCGCCTGGCTCCATCGCTCCACGGTGCGCTGGGCAAGCCCGTTCAGCGATTGGTGTTCGGGCAACCACTTCTCAAAGTACTCACGGACCGTCTGCTTCTCGGGCTCAATGTAGTTCCCTTGGTTCAACTCGTGCAAGAGCCGACCGCATTCGCGTTCGGCGTCCCGCTTGGTCCCGGAGACAGTGTGCCACTTCTGCCGGCGTTTGCCCGTTTCATCGCGGCCAATGTCGATCACGATTGACCACTTACCCTTTGCGCGTTCGCGAATGTGACCTTTCATGCTTCCTTACCTCCTTTGAGTGACTTGTGGCCCGGTTTCTTCCGTGCCCCGCTAATCCAAAACTCTATGGTGTCTGTGTCCGTTGAGAACTGGTCGGCAAGCTGCTTGGCAGACATGCCTTCCTTGTAGAGCTTGCGGACGTTTTGCTTGCGCAACCGGAAGGAGTTGACCCGGCAGGTCTCGCTGCAGAACCGCCGAGAACTGCGGGTGTCGGGAGCCCGGACCTCGATCAGCTTTGAGCAGTCGCACCGCACGAAGTTGCTAGTTGCGTCCAGTGCCTCCGCCGCCTGCAGAAACAAGCCAGCGAGGAGGCTGATTGGCTCAAACACGATCTGCGACTTCTTGACCGGACCCACGAGAGAGAACTCGCATCCGCCCCCGGCTTTGGACCGAGACAACTTCTCGCGGAGATAGTAGTACGCCGCCGCTGAATGATCTTCAGGCTTGACTCCCTTACCCTCCGCTTCCTTCTCATCGATGCGTAGATGAATGTCTTCGTGTCCCGAGGATCTAAAGAACGACAAGCTGCCGTCTCGCCAGCGGATGCGCCGTGACAGAGAGGGTTGATCGTTCATTTTCGTGGCTACGAGAAGGTCGAGAAACTCACGAAAGAACGGGATAACCCACATCCAAACGTCTAGCGATTCAGCCTCCCCGGTATGCCCGACATTGCCCGAGGAGATATGCCTGATGTGGGTGCACTGCGCGTGTTCGGGGAACAGCCCGAAGCTGAGACTAGGTTTCAGCAAGAACCCATAGCGAGAAGCAAAACTCGTAATGCCCGCGCTGCTGGCGTCGGTCTGGGCCAAGTCTACCCAGAGCCGTTTGTTGGCGAGGAGCGGACGTGTCTCAGCTTTATCGTGAAGGGCGATGAACTCCTGGGTATTGCGTGCCTCTGCGAAGTATGCACCGCGCTCCTTTGAACTCTCAGAATACAGATACTGTTGGTTAGGCACGAGAGTTTTTGGCGTCTCCGGTCGATAGAGAAACTTTAGAATGCCCTCTGGGACTTCGATTGGTGGTTTGGGCACGTCTGGCCACAGAAGCTCCTCTCCTTTGACGATCTCAAAATGAGAGAACTTCGGATCGAACACCTTAAGATTGTCAAATGCAATTGCCCCCGCCAACTCAATATCCCTTCTGAAGTGCTACGCTAACTTTACACTGTTACTATGACACATGTCAAGGCATTCCAAGGTATTATAAAAGCGAGCGTAACTTCGCTCGGAGGAAATCACCTTGGAAAGACAGACGTTGACAGTCGAAGAGACAGCCGAGATTCTTGGAATCGGTCGTAACAGTGCGTATGAGGCCGTCCGGCAAGGGCGCCTGCCCGTGGTTCGTATGGGCAAAAGATACTTAGTGCCGAAGGCGGCACTAGAGGAGATGCTGGCCACCACCACTGCTGTACAGCCTGCCGCAGTGCAGTCCGGTGGAGGCGCGTCGAATGGCAGAAAGTGACCCAGGACAGCAGCCTTTGTTGCCTCACCATCAAGCGCTGATCAAGGCATCGGCAATCTCCGCGGAGGTTGCGGCGGACCGGGGCTATCATTCAGTAACAGTAAAACGGCATCTGCAGAACCTGGGATTCGCGGAGTCTCAGCGCCTGGTCCCGGGCCTCGTAATCCCTATCTACGACGTTAACGGCGAAGTTTGCCTCTACCAGCTTCGCCCCGACATCCCCCGTATAAGGAATGGCAAACCCCTTAAGTACGAGACCCCGGCTCTGTCGCAGATGCGGATAGACGTGCCACCTTCCTGCCACGCGCACCTAGGGAACCCGGACATCCCATTGTTCATAACTGAGGGCGTCCGAAAGGCCGATGCTGCAACCAGTTGCGGCATCTGCTGCATTGACGTCCTTGGGGTCTGGAATTGGAGGGGATCGAACGACCGCGGTGGGACGACGGCGCTGGCCGACTGGGAAATGATAGCCCTCAAGGGCCGACAGGTGTACATCACTTTCGATTCGGACGTCATGACGAAGCCCGAAGTCCATAACGCGATGGCCAGGTTTAAGGCATTCCTTGAGAGCCGCGGAGCCACCGTCTTCCTGATCTACCTCCCGCCCGGACCATCGGCGGGAAAATGCGGTCTGGACGATTGGCTAGCCGCTGGAGGTACGGTAGCGGAACTGATGGCCCTAGCAAGTCCAGACCTGCGAAGCCTGCCCACCGACCAGTCCAGTGAGCTCCCCTACCAAGAAACCCCGGGCGGATTAGTACGGCACAAGCCCAGCGGCGACGGTGTGACTCCGGTGCAGTTGACGAATTTCACTGCGAGAATCACGGCTGACGTACTTCTGAATGACGGCGTCGAGACCGAGCGTTGTTTAGAGATCGAGGCCAGAATTGCAGACCGGTCAGTCCGTTTCACAGTTGCGCATTCCGCCTTCACTGCAATGCGGTGGCCTCTGGAGCACCTCGGATCAGATGCAATCGTGTATCCCGGATTCGGCGCGCAAGAGCATGCACGTACGGCCATTCAGATGCTAAGTACGGAAAAGGAGCAGCGGACGGTCTTTGCGCATGTCGGCTGGATACACGTGGAAGGAGCGTGGCTTTACCTGCACAGCGGCGGCGCGATCGGGGCAGAGGGGTTACGGACTGATCTGTCGGTCCACCTGCCTGAGTCGCTCTCAGGGTACCTGCTGCCAATCCCACCAGACGGCGACGCCTTGAGTGACTGCATTCGGGCAAGTCTTGGCGTGATCGACATTGGCCCGGATGGCGTAACGTTTCCGCTCATAGCCGCCACCTATCTGGCGCCACTAGGGAACGTTGACTTATCGCTATGGCTAGCCGGTCCTACTGGAGTATTCAAGAGCGCGCTTGCCGCGATCAGTCAGCAGCACTACGGCTCACGGATGGATGCGAGACATCTACCTGCCTCTTGGAGCAGCACCGGCAATGCGCTTGAAGGATTGGCATTTGCTGCCAAGGACGCAGTCATGGTAGTCGATGACTTCGCCCCCGCAGGATCACAGGCGGATATTAACCGCTTGCACAGAGAGGCTGACCGGCTCCTTCGGGCGCAAGGAAACACTTCGGGGCGACAAAGGATGCGAGCTGATGCCAGTATTCGGGATGCCAAGCCACCGCGTGGGCTCATCCTAAGCACTGGCGAAGACATTGCGCGTGGCCAGTCCTTGCGGGCAAGAATGATGATCCTCGAGCTTTCACCCGGACAGACTAATCTTCAGCGGTTGAGCCGTATGCAGAAGTATGCGGAGGAGGGCGTCCTCGCCAAATCGTTCTCAGGATACTTGCAGTTCCTTGCAGCAGACCTTGACGGCATTCGTCAGCAGTATTCCGAAAAGGTGACCACATTGAGGGATAGTCTCGTAAGCTCAATGAGCCATATGCGAACGCCAGACATCGTGGCAAAGCTCCACGTAGGGTTCGGTTTCTTCCTCGATTTTGCGGTACGTGCTGGGGCCATCGATCATCGAACGGCGGAGAAGCTAGGTCGCCGTTGCCTGACAGCGCTCATCAGCGCTGCCCAACTGCAGGGTGCTCACCAACGAGCGAGCGATCCCGTCCATCTGTTCATTTCGTTGATCCGCTCGGCTCTTGTGAGCGGACGAGCACACGTTGCCAGCCCGGACGGTGGGATTCCCGAGAACGCCCAAGCTTGGGGTTGGCGTGCAGAAGGTTTCACTGACTCGCGACCTTTAGGCCAGCGAATAGGATGGACAAAGGGTGAGGACCTATACCTTGACGGAGCAGCGACGTACGCAGCTGCGAATCAGATGGCCAGGGATCTTGGAGACAACCTCCCGGTTGGTGAAAACACTTTACGGAAGCGCCTTGAAGAGAAGGGAATCCTTCTATCAAGGGAGCGGGCACGTGACACACCTGCGGTTCGTCGCAAACTAGAGGGCGCCGTCCGTAAGGTCCTCCATATGAATGCGGGAGTTATACATACAGAAACTGACATTACTGACATTTCTGACATCAGTGACCCCGACTCGTTGGCTTCGAGCGTGCCCGAGGGACCAAGAATGTCATATTCGCCCGAATCAACTGACATGAGTGAGCAATCAAAACTGACATTGGGAGCTTTGCCAAACGAGCTTGAGCCGGACCCAAATGTCGGACATGTCACAAATGTCAGGTTTCTGAGTACAATACCCACTCTCTCGCCAGGTACTCCCTGCCCACACTGTGGCTCGCGCTTGCTTTGGCGGGACTACCCTGGACGATACCACTGCCGCCAGTGCGAGCCGCCGGCGTCGGAGGAAGTGGTCGACAAGTGTGTTGAAGTGCCGGATTCAGTCGTTGCGGCGGTTGCCACCTCAACTTAGACGGCGCGGATTCCGGTATTTGAGATGCTGTTCTAGCGGAATTTGAATCCGTAACTGGAAAAGTCAGCGCAATAGAAATCACACACAAAAAGCTGGCAGTCGAGGACGGTTAGGAATCAGGCATCGCTTCTTGCGGAATCTTCCCTTTTTCACGAAGGTGGATGAGAAGCTCCTCCTCCCCCATGCAACACTCCATGAAGTCAGCAAACTGACCCTTGGTGAGTTCTCCCATCTGTCTACACCGGGCCTTCAGCAAATAATCGTCGAATTCCCGTTCGCCCCGGCTCGTGTGTGTTCGAATCAGGGATCTGAGCCCGCCCACATAAAGCCAGAATTCCTTATGAGCTTTGCCGTCAACTTTTCTGAACCCCTTTCTAAGGAGCGCAGATTCGAAGTCTCTAGTCTGATAGGCCGGCAAATTCCCTAACCTTGACCTCATCCAGAAGCTTGTCTCTCATCTCTCTGGCATCCTGCGTGAGAGATGAGTCAGGCTCGTTGGCCAGGCCGTTGTACAGGATTGCGAATTCTTCATTTAGGTCCCTGAAGGCTAGCTGCTCACTTGGCGCGAATGAATAGAGGTCATATCTCTCGCATTCAATTGCCCAGCCTTCATCTTCAGCGCAAACGCGAATCTCCACCGATTCTTTCAGAACATAATGAAGGGCATCCCAGACAAATTCACTGACAATACGCAATCCGGGACCAGTCGCCGCTTGGCGATACGACTTGTAATTAGCTATCGGTTTCGTGCTATCGGAATGTCCCTTAAGTATTCCGTAAAACGAATCTCGAGCTTTGAAAACCCGTGGTCGGTAACGTGGTTCAACCATCCTTCGCGACATCCTCAGAGACCTGCTTTTGAAGCTCTTCAAGCTGCTCAATATGTTTTGTCAGCCAGTCGCGAACCGATTTGGCCGTATCCAAGCTCATTAGCAATTCGGCCTCAACCTCTCGAATCACACTTTGACGCTGATCCCGAAGCGAGGCGACCTCGTCCCCTAATGTAAAATTGGGATTGATGCGGTGGACGACGTGACGTGGGATCGGCGTTCTCTCGTTGTAAACTGCCAGGTTTATGAGTCCCTGGGGAGTGACCCCGCCTACGCCGCCTTCTACATAGATCACTCTGAACAAACCGCTCTTGATGAGGTCGAAGTGTACTTGCTGCGGTTCAGTAGGCTTTCCAGCACAGTGGGATCCGAAGCTTGGAATTCACGTGACTTGAAGTCGCGG
>JADMIO013003231.1_pt1 | contig 29507 bp, 15 predicted proteins | sample 8958161 | NCBI WGS metagenome assembly JADMIO01 (sample SAMN16585339, study PRJNA669376) | soil metagenome | isolation source: Crop rotation soil | place: USA: Cullars Rotation, Alabama | collected 2011 | reverse complement strand
GCAGTCGTCGCACCCGCAGCGAGCGCGGCGGTGGCGAGTGCGGCGGCGGGTATCGGAGTCGCGCCCACGAAGGCCAACGGCGCGGGCCGGCCTCCGCACGGGGCCGTGACAGACGCGCTTATAGAGCTTCTTTCCAGCGTCCTCAAGATTGACAGGTCGCGCTTCGAGGTTGACGCAGACCTGATTACATACGGTATCGACTCGCTGAACGTCGTCGCCCTACACAAGACGCTCGAAGCAAAGGTCGGGACTACTCTGCCCGCGACACTATTCATCACCTTCAACACAATTAACGCCGTCACCGAGCACCTGCTCGAACAGTACCCGGACGTGGCGCGCGTCCTCACAGGCAACGCGACGGAGGCGACCGCCGCGACGCCCCGCCCCCAAGAAGCGACGAGCGCGGGCGACGCGGGCGCAGGCGTTGAAGCCGGGGGCGTGGCGCTCCTGCGCAGGGTTCCACCTCCCGACGCGGTCGGCTACCTCGAAGGTTACGGGCAGCTATTCCGTGAAGGCCGACTCGAAGAGGCCGCGACGCGTGCGACCGGTCGGATGCTCTCGGAGGAGGGGAAGGAGCTGACGCACCTCCTTGTCAACACCCCCGAATGCGAGCGCGTAGAGTTGCTCTCGGTCGGGAGCGGCATCCCCGTGCTGATTCTGCCCGCGGTCGGGCTCACAGCGCCGACGTGGCGCTACCAACTCGTGTCGCCGCTCACACGCGCGATGCGGCTCACGGTCTCACACCCGCCGGGCTACGGCCTGACCAAGCCCATACTCGACTGCACCACCAAAGGGATGTCGAACGTCTTCAAGGGCGTGCTCGACCTCATCGCGCCCGGCCGCCCCGTGCACGTCGTCGCCTCCTGCCTCGGCTGCATCTCGGCCATCTACCTCGCGCGCTTCTTCCCGGAGCGCGTGGCGTCGCTGACGCTGGTCGGGGCCTTCCACAACACTTCGGAGATGACGGTCGGCGACCCTGCGCGTTTGACGACGGACGAGTTGGAACACATTCTCGTCTCCGCGGTAGACAGGATTAAGGACGACTTCGCGGGCGTGACGAAGCGGCATGCGGGGAACGGCAACGGGGGCGGCCCGCCCGCGGGCACGCCCGCGGGCAACCAAGCGCTGGCCCAACTCCTGCTCAACAGCCTTTGCGCGAACGCGCTCATCGCGATGAGGTACTTGAGCGAAATGCTCAACATGTCCCCTCTCGGGTGGCTCTCCGGGATTAAGGCCCCGACACAGTGCATCTACGGGAGCAACGACAAGATCGTCGGCACGCACCACTCGAAGACTATCTCCGAGGCTATCTCCGGCGCGAGCATGATAGAGATAGAAGGCGCGGGCCACTTCCCTTACCTGACGCACAGCGAGGAGTTCAACCCGCTATTAGAGAACTTCGTGCGGCGGCACGAGGAGGCGCTGCGCGGCCTCTGAGAGACGCGCTCAAAACTCGCGGCGGTCGCCGCGGCAAACGTCGAGACGGGCAACAGTTCAACCGGAGGAGCTTGAATGGCAGAACGGGCACGCGGTACCCGTAAGAAGAGTTCGAAGAGTGCGCGGGCGACGCCGCGGCGGGGCGAAGAGGAGCGCCCGCCGCTAACGCCCGAAACGAGCGTGGAGGAGTTCCACAACCACTACCGATACTTGAACGAGTTGACGGCGTTCTGTCGTAGTCAAGGGTTGCCGGCTTCGGGGCAGAAGCAAGAACTCGTGGCTCGCATAGAGGAGTTCCTGAAGACGGGGCGGCGCGACCCCGCGCCGACGAAGGCGAGAGCGCGTAAGAAGTCTGCGGCGGCCGCACGCTCCGGCCCCATCACGCTCGACACAGTCGTCGGCGACGACTTCAAGTGCGACGCGGAGACGCGCGACTTCTTCAAGTCCGTCATCGGCGACCACTTTCACTTCACCGCGCACCTCCAACAGTTCCGAAGGGAGCGGCAGCGCAAAGGCGTCCGGCTGACCTACGGCGACCTCGTGCAGGAATGGCTGGCCGAGCGCGAGAGGCGCAAAGACCCGAACTACAAATCCAAGATTGGGCGCTACTGGCAGTACAACCAGTTCGTCCGCGACTTCATGGCCGACAAGCAGCGCAACGCGGGCAAGGGCATGTCGGAGGCGGCGCGCGCATGGAACATCATCCGGGCTCACAGCGGGCCGCACAACTACGAAGAGTACCGGCGGCTCGGTCACGACGAGTAGGGTAAGCGCCCGCGCGCGCCGACACTCAACGCGCGCGTCGGTTCGGACTTTAAACGATGCTTGAACAAGGCACGTCCCGCCGCTCCGACGAGCCCGACAGGTGGTTCGGCTTAAGGCGAACGGCGCGCGAGCCGCACATGCGCCTCATCGCCTTCCCTTACGCGGGAGGCGGCGCGTCGGTCTACCGCCGCTGGCCGAGCGGACTGGCGCACGAAGACCGGCTTGAGTTTGTTGCCGTCCAGTTGCCGGGCCGCGAGAGCCGCATCGCGGAGCCGGCCTTCACGGAACTCTCGCCGCTGCTTGACAAGCTCGAGCGGGCGCTGTCATCGCTGACAGACCTGCCCTGCGCGCTGTTTGGCTACAGCATGGGGGCCGTCTTCGCGTACGAACTCGCCCTGCGCCTGACCGCGCGAGGCGTCCTGCCGCGGCTCCTGATTCTCGCGGCGCGCAGGCCCCCTTACTTCGGCCGGGCGCGCGCGCCGCGTGCCGCCCTCGGGCGCGACGAGTTAATCGAGAGGCTACGACGGCTGGGCGGAACCGCGCCGGGGCTGATAGACAGCAGGCTATTCGAAGACTACTTTCTCCCGACCCTGCGGGCCGACTTCGAGCTTGTCGATACGCACCACCGCGAGCTGCCTCAGATTCTTCCCTGCCCGCTGCTCGCCTTCGGCGCGAGGGACGACCCGGAAGTCTCGGTCGAGCAGATTACGGCGTGGGGGGCGGCGGCCGGCCGCGGCTTCGAGATGAGGCTTTTCGACGGGGGCCATTTCTTCCTGCACAACGCCCACGAGGAGCTTCTGCGCGCGGTGAACGATGCGCTCGGAAATTGCCTCGCGGGACTCGCGCCGTCGCCCGCGGGGAGTCGCCCTTGAGAGGCGTTGCCGGAGGTTGATTATGGATGAACTGTCCACGCAGATACTTGTCGTCGGCGGCGGGCCGGGGGGCTCGACCACCGCGACGTTTCTCGCGCGGCAGGGGTTCGAAGTGACACTCGTCGAGCGCGAGTTGGTGCCGCGCTACCACATAGGCGAGTCGCTCCTGCCCTCCTGCCTGCGCATCTTCGACCTGCTCGGCGTGAGGGAGAAGGTCGAGAGCCACGGCTTTCAGAGGAAGGACGGCGGCTTCTTCGACTGGGGCGGGCAGCAGTGGGAGATTGAGTTCGGCAACCTTACCAACCCGCTCTACGGGTTTCAGGTCGTGCGCTCGGAGTTCGACAAGCTGCTGCTGGATCACGCGAGGGAAGAAGGCGTCGAGGTGCTACAGGGGGTCGAAGTCAAGGAGTTGCTCTTCGAGGGCGAGAGGCCCGCGGCCGCCGCGACCGCCGGCAGGGACGGCGTCGGCCGTCGAATCTCTTTCGACATGCTCGTCGATGCGTCTGGGCGCGCGGGGCTGATGGCTACACGTTACCTCCGCAACAGGGAGTTCAACGAGGCTTTCAGGAACGTCGCCGTCTGGGGCTACTGGCACGGCGCGAAGCGGCTGACGGTCGGGCCGCTCGGCGCGATTGCGACCTGCTCGATCCCCTTCGGCTGGATTTGGGCGATACCCCTGCACGACGGGACGCTCAGCGTCGGCATGGTGCTCCACCAGTCGAAGTTCAAAGAGCTGCGGAAGCATTTCACGCCGGAGGAGATTTACCGCAACGCCGTCGCCTCGAGCCGCGTGGTGAGCGAACTCGTCGAGTGCGGCGAGATGCGTTCACAGGTGCGGACGGAGACCGACTACTCCTACGCCGCCGAACATTTCGCGGGCCCCGGCTACTTCCTTGTCGGCGACGCCGCATGCTTCCTCGACCCGCTGCTCTCGACGGGCGTCCACCTCGCGACCTTCAGCGGCCTCGCGGCCGCTGCGAGCATCGTGAGCATACTGCGCGGCGAGGTGGACGCCGACGAGGCCGTGCGCTTCTACAACGCGAGCTACAGGCGCGCATACCTGCGTATGATGGTCGTCGTCTCGTCCTTCTACCAGACGCACGACGGGCGCGACGTGTACTTCCGTCAGGCGCAGAGGCTCACGAGTCACGACTACCACGGCGACGAACTCGTCAAGGCGTTCCTGCACATCATATCGGGGGTCGAAGACCTCGCGGACATCGAGGACGAGCGCCCCGAAGCGTTGCTCGAAGTGCTGACCAGACTCTACGAGGAGCACTACGAGTTCTCGCGGCAGAAGGGCCAATGGGGCGCGCTGCCGCTCGAAGAGATAAACAAGGGGATGATTAGGAACCGCGTGGTGGGCGCGGTGCAGGAAGACTTTTCGCTCACCCCGGAGACTGCGGTCAACGGCCTGTACGTGGCGACGGAGCCGCAACTCAGGCTGAAGAGGGCGGGCGGTTGAGGCGCGAGATGGTCACGCGTCGATGCCCTCATGACACCGAAGGCAGTTCCGTCACGCGCCGCGCAGTGGCAGACACGTGCGAGTCCGCTGCGGCCTCATGTTAATCGGAGCAGCGGCCTACCGACAGACATTCTTTTAAGTTCACCTATAACCGCAATGCGGAAAGGAGAAGAGAAATGGGAGTACTGACCAGTTTCGACCACGAATTCTGGGCCACCGTCAGCGGAACGGATGTGGAAGACATCGCCCAGCAGCAGTTGGCCGCGTGGAGGTGGGGCGTCGCCGCCGTGGAGATTAGGGCCGACCTCGTGCCCGCGCCCATCTACGACGAAGTGCTCGCGCGCCGAGACTGGCTCGGCCCGACCTTCATCGCACACTTCGGCACGGGCGACGAGGCCGGTGTCGCCGCCGACTCCATCAAGAAGGCTCTGAAGGCCGGGGCGCACGGCGGTATATGTCATTCGAGGTGCGAGGCGCTGGGCGAGATAAGGCAGATGTGCCTCGACGAAGGCAAGCAGTTCGCCGCGGCGTACCACAGCCAGTTGCCGATGACACTCTCGGAGGCGATTAAAGAGTTTGAGGATCAGGAGGCCAACGAGCCCCTCTTCAGAAAGATCGCGGTGCGTGCACTCTCCCCCGAGGACGCGGTGGTGCTCATACAGGCCACGCACAGGGCCTCGCTTCAGGGCGGGACGCCCGTCGTGGGCGCGGTCTTCGGCCCGCACAGGTGGGCGCGTGTCGCACTGCCCCACGCGGGGTCGTCCATCTCTTTCCTGATAGCGCATCAGGTCTGCAATGAAGTGGACGGCGACGACGAGCAGATGCAACTAGTCGAGGCCGACCACCTTCAAAGCGTCAGGGGCTTGTACCCGCTACAGAGGCAGCCGGCGGAGATGGCGGCCGTCTGATTCCGTCGGGACTCACTTGACGTGGCGAGGCCCCCGGCCGCCGAGCCGGGGGCCTCTGACTTTACGCGACGACAGGAGGGGGCGTGGCGTTCACAAGATTCCCGGAGGAGACTTTCGTCTTCCTCAACGAGCTTCGGGCCAATAACAATCAGGAGTGGTTTCACGCACACGCGCGGGAATATCAGGACTTTTACGTCTCGCCCGCGAAGGAGTTCGTCGAGGCGGCCGGGCCGGAACTCAAGGCCATCATCCCCGGCATCAATGCCGAGCCGAGAATCCTCGGCTCCATCTTCAGAATCAACCGCGACGTGCGCCACAAGCGCGGCGGCAAGCCTTATAAAGACCACATCGATTTCTGGTTCTGGGAGGGCGAGCGAAGGCGCGCGGTATCCGGCCTCTTCGCACGGCTGACCCCGGAGTTCCTTGGCGTCGGCGCGGGCTGCCACGGCTTCGACAAGGAGCGGCTTGAGACCTTCCGGCGCGCGGTCGCAGACCCGCGCTCGGGCGCGGCACTCGACGGCGTGGCGCGCGAGATAGAGTCCGAGGGCTACATCCTGCGCGGGAGTTCGTACAAACGTTACCCGGAGGGCTTCGCGGCCGACGGGCTCGCGGGCAGGTTCCTTCTCTTCAAGGCGCTCTACGTTCACAAGGACGAACCGGTGGGACTTGCGTCGCAGGACGGCGCGATGCTCCACGCGTGTCTCAAACACTGGCGCGCGCTCGCGCCGCTGCACCGTTGGATTACAGACCACGTGCAGTCCGCCGACGCGTAGCCTTTAAGTCGCGGCGCGCGGGTTCAGGATTATCTGCCGGATGATGGGTGAGAGAACGTTCGCCGCGCCTATCTCCTGAAAGAGCATGGGGCCTTGCCGTAACAGGTAGCGTATGCTGTCGAACCAGCGGACGGGGCGCACGAGGTGTTCGGTCAAGTTATTGCGCAGCTCTGCCGCGCTGTACGGCGCGGCAGACACGTTCGCTATGACGGGGAGTTTGGGCTCCCCGAAGGGCTGTGAGTTTAAGAACTCCGCGAACTCGTCGCGCGCGCCGCGCATGAGCGGCGAGTGGAACGCGCCGCTGACGGCCAGCGGCACGACGCTGCCCAGCCCGCCCTCAAGGACTCTCGCCTCCAACCCCGCGATTGCCTCACGGCTGCCCGACACGACAATCTGCCCCGGCGAGTTGTCGTTCGCGAGGTGGACGCCCGCGCCGCACTGCTCGACGAAGGCGAGCAGCCTTTCACGCTCGCCGAGCAGGGCGGCCATCGTCCCCTCCTCCACGCACCGGCTCATCAGATCGCCGCGCTTGATAGCGATGCGCACGCCGGTCTCGAAATCGAATGCGCCCGCGGCGTGCAGCGCGTTCAACTCGCCGAGGCTGTGACCAAGCAGGTATGACGGGGCCGGGTAGGAGCGTTCGAGCGCGTCCATGTACGTCAACGCGTTGACGACGAACAGCGCGGGCTGCGTGTACCGCGTCTGGCTCAGCCTGCCGTCTCTCGCGAGACATAACTCCTCGACCGAGTAGCCGAGCAGCCTGTCGGCCGCGCGCACCTGTTCGGGGTAATGCGGGAAGAGTGCGGCACCCATCCCCGCGCGTTGCGAACCCTGTCCGGCGAACACGTATGTAATCATCGTCCGAACTCTCACCGCGCCGTCCCCCGCGAAAGTCGTTCAGCCCATGACGGGTTGAGCGTCCGCCCGGTAGACCTCGCGGCGTGTCGTCGCGCCTCGGTAGACGGAAGTCAGGAAAGCCTCAACCCGCTCGCGGTCTCCGTGCCCGCAGATGTAATGGCCGCCGCCCGCCCTCATGCAACGCGCGAGCACGCTCAAGGCCCGCGCGCTCTCAATCGGCTCCAACCCCTGCGCGCGCATGTGTTCCAAGTCCTGACGCGGGATGCGCATCCCGCCATCCGACCAGAGCGGCCAACTGACCGAGAGCGTCCGGCCGCGTCTCAGCCCGCGCGACACGAGCGAGTCGCGGTAGGCCGCATAAAGGTCTGCGAAGCGGTTCGCGTACGCGTAGTCGCTGACGCCGACGGGCCCCGTCACCGACGCGAGCGAGGAGAAGAGGACGAAGTAATCGAGCGGTTCCGCGCGCGTCGCCTCGTCGAGACTTGCCGTGCCGAGCACCTTCGCTGCGATGACCTCGCGCGCGTCGGCCAAAGACTTGAACATCAGCAGCCCGCCCCTCGCTTCGCCCGCGCAATGGAAAATCCCGCGCACCGCGCCGAGGCCCGCACGGACGGCCCCGAGCGCGTCCTTCAGCGCCACGGCGTCGGTCACGTCGGCGCGGAAGTACCGAACGTCGGCGGCCGGGCTGAGCGACCTGAGCGACTCGGCGCGTTCGCCGTTCGCGTCTGAGCGCCCGACGAGAGCGACCTTCGCGCCGCGGTTCAGCAACGCGCGCGCGAGGTGGAGGCCGACCGCCCCCGCGCCGCCCGTGACGAGGTAGACCCGGCCGCGCTCGACCGGCAAAACCTCACGTACGGAGGGGGCCGCCTCCGCAGTCAAACCCAACACGCTGTGCGCGCCCGAAGCGAGGTCGAGCCTGTGCTCGACGTGAAAGGGTTCGCTGTCCGCGGCGGCCCGCACGGCGCGCAACAGCGACTCGCATCCGGCGCGCGGCTCCGAGGTGTCTGCTCCGACGAAGTGCAAGAGCTTGAACGTCAACTTCGGGTTCTCCTGCTGCACGACCTTCGCGAAGCCGGAAAGGGCTTCGAGCGTCGGCACCTCCTCGCGGGCGGAAGGCGAGAGCAGGCACATGACGACACGGCAACGCTTCGGCCTACGCGCGGCGAGCAGCCGCTTGCTCAACTCGAAGACCGCGTCGAACCCGAAGCGCAGTTGCTCGTGCGGCGGCAGCGAGGCGAGCGCCGCGCGGTCATACCAGAGGACGAAAACCTCTGGCGGCCGCTCCTCCAAACCTTTAAGCAGACTCTCCCAAGGCACCGCCGAGCCGAAGCCCTGGTCGTAGCCCGTGCCGACGGGCAGAACCGCGTTCGCAAGCACGCGCCGCCCCGCGCCGTGCAGAAAGTCTGCGAGTGCCGGGAGACCCACGCAGAGATGCACGGCGTCATCGAGTTGCGCTTCGCCGTCGCGCCCTTCCGGCTCGAAGGCGCGCCAGCACTCGCGGAAGAGTTGCGTGTCACACGCCGCTTGCGCGGCCTGACGCTTGAGCGGGAAGCCGGTACACTCTTCAAGCTCGACCAGCGCACGCCCGTCCGGCGCGAGCAGCGCGAGGTCGTACGTGCGCAGATTTTTCCGGCCGACGCCGCGCCGCGTGAGTTGCACGTGAACGTAACACTCGCGCGGCGTCGGTTCGTGTGAAACCACCTCGCGGACGGTGAAGGGCATGTGCGCCTCGTCTGTGTCGCCGTTGAGCGCCTGATGCAGCAGCGCGACCTGTAGAGCGCCGTCAACTAACGACGGGTGTAGACGCTGCGAGTGTTCCGACGCCGTCGACCCTTCGCTCAGCACGACGTGAGCCACGGCCTCGGACTCGCCGAGCCACAGCGCGCGAACGACGCGGAGCGAAGGGCCGTAGGCGACGCCCAACTTCTCAAGCCGCTCGTAACATTCTTCGCCGTCGAACCGCGCCGGGCAACGCCGCTTCAACTCCTCGATGTCTGTCAAGCGGCGGTATCGCTTCGGCGTTGACGGCCGCGCGAGCAAGGCCGAGGCGTACTCGACCTGCTCGCCACCCTCTTCGCCGAGGAAAGTTAACTGGTGTGCGTCGCCGCGCGGCGTGAGCGTCAGGCGCAGACGCCGTGGCGCGTCGTCCTCGAAGCGGAGCGGGCGCGTCCATACGACGCCCCTCGACACGAGCGGCCCGTCGCCGTAGAGACGTTCGGCGACGGCGGCGGCGTAGCAGAGGTATGCGGCAGCGGGCATGACGCGCTCGCCGTCAATCTCATGGTCTCTGACGAACGAATCCTCCGCGGCGAGTTCCAGAACGTATTCGCGGAGCGCGTTACCCTCGGACTCGATGAGCCGCGGGAGACTCGCGCCCGCGTCGCGCAGGTGTAAGGCTTCGGGCCAGTGGCTCACGCGCGCGAACGGGTAGGTCGGCAGAGGGGTTCGATAGGGCAGGCGCACGCCGTAGAGTTGTCGCCAGTCCAACGTCAGCCCGCGTGCCCACGCGCGCGCCAACTCGTGCGGAGGCAGCGCCGCGAGCGAGGCGTGCGACGCCCCTGCGAGTTCGGGCGGGAGTTTCGCCGCGTCTCTCCGCGCGTTGCCGTAGTAGACGCCGCGCGCGCCGTCACGGCCGCGCGCAATCGCGTCGAAGCGCTCCGCAAGCTCTTCGAGCGAAGACGCGACGACGGCCGCGCGGTCGACGAAGTTCCCGCGCCCCACCCTCAAAGTGAAGGCCACGTCTTCGAGGCGCAGACCGTCGCCCCCTTCGCGGAGCGCGTCGCGCAGGAGTGCTGCGTACTGCGTGAGTTGTTCGACGCTGCGCGCCGACAGCGGGACGACCGTTTCGGTCTGCGCCTCCGGCCCGCGCCCTTCGGACGCGCGCGGCGGGTGCTCGCGCACGACTGCGTGAGCGTTGACTCCGCCGATGCCGAAGGCGCTGACGCACGCGGCGCGCGGCAGCGCGTTGCCGCGCGCGTCAGAAGGGGCGTCCCATGCGCGCGCGCTCGTCTGGAAGAAGAAGGGCGTGCCGTCCACATCTATCTGCGGGTTGAGGCTCTTGAGATGGACGACCGGCGGCAGAGTCTTGTGGCGCAACATCAGTATCGCTTTAATGACCCCGGAGATGCCCGCCGCCGCCTCGAGGTGGCCGATGCACGTTTTGACAGAGCCGACGCTGATGCGCTTCTCCGCGCCGAGCGTCCGGCCGTTGTCCGCGCAGAGAGTGGTGAACGCCTCCTTCAGCCCTTCGATTTCGATTGGGTCGCCGAGGGGCGTGCCCGTGCCGTGCGCCTCTACGTAGCCGACCTGTCGCGGGTCTACCGCGCTGCGCCTGTGCGCCTCGACGATGACGCTCGCCTGCGCGCGCGGGTTGGGGGCGGTCAAAGCCTGCGCGCGTCCGCCGTGGTTGACGGCCGTGCCGCTGACGACGGCGTAGACGTGGTCGTGGTCACGCTCGGCCTGCCGCAAGGGTTTCAAGAGCAGCAGCCCCAGCCCCTCGCCGCGCACGTAACCGTCGGCGCTCGCGTCGAACGTCTTGCACGCGCCGTCGGGCGAGAGCACGCCGACTTTTGCGAGGCTCAGGTGCGGGAAGGGGTCAATCATGATGTTGAGCCCGCCCGCGATTGCCATCGAGCAGTCGCCGCTCTGGATTGCGCGCGCCGCGTTGTGCAGCGCCACAAGCGAGCTTGAGCAGGTCGTGTCGATGACCTCGCTGGGGCCGTGCCAGCCGTAGTAGTAGCTCACGCGGTTGGCGAGGAAGCTGCGGCCCGCACCCGTGAGCGAGAACTGATCGACGGGGCAGCCCGACTGCTGCATGAGAGACGCGTACTCGTCGCCGGTCGCGCCGACGTAAACGCCGACCCGCTCGCCGCGCAGGTCGGCCGGGTTGTAGCCCGCGTCCTCGACGGTCTTCCAGACGCCTTCGAGCATCATGCGCTGGCGCGGATCCATCAACTCGGCCTCGCGCGGCGAGATGCCGAAGAAGCCCGCGTCGAACTTGTCCACGTCGCGGATGAATCCGGCCCTGTTCACCTTCGTAACGTTCCCCCCCGAACGCGGGTCGCCGTAGTAAGCGCGCCAGTCCCAGCGGTCGCGCGGTACCAACTCGACGCAGTCACGCCCGTTCAGCAGATTCAGCCAGAAGGCTTCGAGCCCCTCGGCCCGCGGCATGATGCAGTGGATACCGACGACCGCCAGCTCGTCGGTAGAGGAGTCAACGGACGACGTGTGCGCGTCCTCCGCGGACGGCCGGTTCGCCGCGGAGTCGTAGGCGGTCGTCTGAGGGAGACGTTCCGCGAGCGCTTCGTCGAGTTCGTTGACGCTCGTGCAGTGGAAGAGCTTGGCCGGGCTGATGGTCACGCCCGTCGCCTCCGTCAAACGCGCGCAGAGCAGTGCGAAGTGGAGCGAGTTAACGCCGAGCGCGCTGAAGTGCGTGTCGGGGCGCACGGCCTCTTCGTCAACCGAGAGAATGTCTGCGAGGGCGGCGCGGAGTAAACCTTCGAGCGCGCCCGCGCCGGAGGCCGAAGGCGTGGGAGCGGACACGGCGCGCGGCGCGCTCGCGCTTCGAGGCTCGTCGCCGGGCACAGGGCCGAGCAGTTCTTCGAGAGGCGCTTCGCCGAGTCGCTTGCGGTTCACCTTCCCGTTCGCGTTCAGCGGAAGCGACGGCAGCGCGTAGACCCTCAATGGAATCATGTAGTCGGGCAGTCTCCCCTTGAGCCCTCGCCAGAAGGCTTCGTCCGTGACGGGGCCGCGCGCCGAGTTCGACGTGCCGAAGGCGATAATCAGACGGTTGCCCGGCGTGTCTTCGCGCACGACCGCGACGGGACTGCCGAGCCCCGACTGCGCGAGCGCGGCCTCGACCTCGCCCAGCTCGACGCGGAAGCCGCGGAGCTTTACCTGATTGTCCGCCCTCCCAAGGAACTCTATGTTGCCGTCGCCCATGAAGCGCGCCGTGTCGCCCGTGTCATACATGAGCATGCCCGGCCGCTCGTGGAACGGGTCGGGCAGAAAGCGTTGCGCCGTCAGCGCGGGCGCGTTGACGTAGCCGGAGCTTAAGCACTCGCCGCCGATGTAGAGGCGGCCCGACTCCCCGGACGCGGACGGCAGGAGTTGTTCGTCGAGGATGTAGTATCGCGCGTTCTGTATGGGGCGGCCGTAAGGGATGCTCGCCCATGCGGGCTCGATTTCGCCGACCGGGTAGAAGTTCGACCAGACTGTAGCCTCCGTGGCCCCGCCGAGGCTGACGACCTGCGCGCCGGGGAAGACGCGACGTATCTCGCCCGGCAACTCCAACGGAACCCAGTCGCCGCTGAGGAGCACGAGCCTCAAACGCGCCGCGCGCGCGTCGGCCGTGCGCGCTCCGAAGCCGGGCATCACGAACTGTAGGTAGGCCGGGGCCGAGTTCCAAATCGTGACCGGCTCGTTCAGCAGCATGTCGGCCAGCCGCGCCGAGTCGAGCCGCTCTTCGTCGGAGACGATGCGAACCGAGCCCCCGTGCGCGAGCACGGCGAACACGTCGAAGACGGACAGGTCGAAGCCGAGCGAGTTGACGAACAGGACGCTGTCGTCGCGGCTCAGTCCGAACGCCTTCCCCGTCCACTCAATGAGGTTGACGACCGGCCTGTGGCAGACGTTCACGCCCTTCGGCTCGCCCGTGCTGCCGCTGGTGAAGATGACGTAGGCCGTGTCGCCCGAAGACGAGTTGACATCGGGCGGGCTTGCGCCGTCCTCGGCCTCCACGGCGGCGCGGCATTCGTCCAGAAGCACGGCGCGCAGCCCCGCGTCGAACAGCCCCGCGTAAGGCGTCCTGCTGACGACGGCGCACACGCGCGCGCGCGCGCACATTGAGGCGATGCGGTCGCGCGGGTCGTTGGCGCTCAGAGGAACGTAAGCGCCTCCGGCCTTGAGGATGGCGACGAGTGCGACGACGGTGTCCGTCGAGCGTTCGAGAAGCACGCCCACTAACTTGCCGCGGCCGACGCCGCGTGACCTCAGATACCTTGCGAGTTGATTCGCGCGCCACTCGAGCTGCCCGTACGTCAACGAGCCTTCGCCCGAACGCAGCGCCACGCGTTCGGGGTCGCGCGCCGCCTGCCGTTCGATGAGCCTGTGTACACACTCTTCGCGGTCGTAGTCCACGTCGGTGCGATTGCATTCGTGCATCGGGTTCGGCCGCGCGTCTGCGCGACGGCCGAGTTCGGCGAGCGGACGCCGCCACGCCGATTCGTCGGCCGCGAGTTCTTCGAGCAGCGCGCGGAGTTCGTCGGGCATCGACGCAGCCGTCGCGGGCGGGACGCGGTCTGTGCGGACTTGCCAGTACGCGCCGAGCCCCGTACGCGTCTCGACCGTCATCAGGTCTACGTCAATGCCCGGCGTCGAGGAGGACGCGCAGATTTCCGTAACGCCCTCGCGCGCCAGCGGCGGCGCGTCGAGGCAGTCTGTGAGGACTGCGCCGAACCCGCCGCCCCCGTCCGCCGCGACCGAGCCGCGCAGGGCTTCGAGCGGATTGCCCCAATCGTGCAGACGGTCGCGCGCCAGCGCGTCGGCGACACGGCGTACGTGCTCTTCGAGCGCCAGCACGGGGTCGCCGTCGCCCGGCAGCCACGCCAGTGACGAGAAGTCACCGCAGGCGCGCGCGAACTCCGGCGCGATGCGGCGCTGCTCGTAGCTGACGACTACGGTCGTCAGACTCTTACGGCCGGACAGCCGGCGCAAGACCTCCGCGTAGAGTGCCGAAAGCAGCGCCGCGCGCGGAAGGCCGCGCGACGCCGCGCCCTCTTTGATGACGTGCCAGCGGTCGAATTCGAGTGCGTAGCGACGCGAGGCGGGCGTGCCCGCCGTCAAACGGCGGGGCCAACTCGGGCCGGGCGGGAGGCCGCGAAATTTTCGCGCCCAGTAGACGCGGGCGGCGGCGTACGCAGTCGTCTCGCGGTAACGACCGCGCGCGCGCGCGTAGTCGCCGTAGGTAAGTTGCGTCTGCGCGGTCGCGCCCGAGTCGGCTCGCAACAACTCGTCGTAGAAGAGCCAGACGCCGTGCCCGTCGAAGGCCAGCGGGTCGAGCAAGACCTGTAGCCGCGCCGCGCCGCCTTCGACGAGCCACGCGCGAAGCGCGAAGGGCGGCCAGCCTTGCGGGGCAAGCAAGGCCGACTCCATCTCCGCGCGCGACTCGTCCAAGCGCTCGCGTCGCCGCCCGGCGTCGAGCCCGCGCAGGTCTCCGACGTGGATTGGATAAGACGCGTTGCCGAACTCGACGAGTTTGGAACGCTCGACGCGCAGGACAGAGCGCAGCACGTCGGAGCGACTCAGAATCACGTCGAGCGCGGCTTGCAGTCTCGCCGCGTCGAAGTTCGAGATTTCCAACTCGCGGTAGACGGCGCACGGCGGCTCGTCCGGGTTGATGAGCCTGTGCGCAAGATAAGACTGTTGCAGCGGCGTCAAAGGAATCTCGCCGCCCTTGTCGGCCGCCGCAGACTTAATCTGCTCGCGCCGCCGCGCGCGCAGGGCGCGCTCCGACAGCGAGCCCTCCGAGTCGCCCGGCCCGTCCGCGGCGAGTTGCGAGACGTTGAGGCAGACGCTCTCGAACAACGCCTCAATCACGCCGGACTCGAAGCGTTCGACGGCCACGTCCCACGCGACGTGCAGGCCGTCGGCGCGCTCGTAGCTCTGGAAGTGTAGGTCAACGCCGGGAGTCTGCGAGACGGCTTCGTCCACATCGTCGAGCCAACTCGGCCCCGCCGACGCCGCTTCGCGCAGGCCGAGGGCGCTGGTGAAGACCACGGGCGAGGGCTGCGTGCGCGCGCCGCCTTCCGCGAGCCGCATCGCCGCCACGCCGCCCAAGTATCCGTGGTCGAGGTCTCGCCAGAGCTGCCGCTGGTATAGACGCAGGCGCTCGGCGAACGTGCGGCCGGGGTCGTGCTCGACGACGAAGACGCTGGTCGAGCCGAAGGGGCCGACCACCTTTTCAATCTCCGTGTGTAGCTGCTGGCGGTTGTGGAGCGTGAGGATGAGTGCGAAGCGTTCGCCCCAGCCGAAGTTACGCAACTGCTCCGCGAAGACTCCGAGCAGCGCGACGCTCGGCGACACGTCCAGCGCCGCGGCGGCCTCCTTGAACTTCCGCCAATCTTCAGGCGTGAACGTCCGGTGCAGTCGCCGCCGCAGATGCGCGTCGCCCGCGCGGCCCGCCTCGGCTGTCTCGCGGTAAGGCAACTGAAGCCTCTCCGGCAGGCCGCGCAGCTTAGCGCGCCAGTACTCCGCGCAGCGACGGTGCAACGCGCCGCCCTCGAGCCGCCTCATGCTCAGGACGTAGTCGCGGAACGTAGCGCCCGGGGCGTGCACGTCTGCGTCAGGCTCTTCGTAGAGGAGTCGCCACTGGCGGTATAAGAGGTTGGCGCTCGCGCCGTCGATAATCCACGAGTCCATGCTCACGTGCACGCGCGAGGCCGCGCCGCGCTGTCGCGTGACGCGCACGTCGAACAGAGGCCACTCGCCCGCCGCGTATACCTTGTGCGACATCTCGGCGCGCACGGCTCCGAGGTGCCGCGCGAGCGAAGAAGCGTCGGCGGCCACTTCATACTGCGTAATGCTGAAGGCCGGCACCCCCGGCGGGACGCACTGTGTCCCGTCCTTGTTCACGCGCGCGCGCAGCATCGGATGAATGTCGAGCAGACGCCTCCACGCACGCTCAAGGCGTTCGGAGTCGAGGTCTGCGACGGGGAACTCGACGTACGTGTGACAGCCCACGGGGTCGGACTCCGGCATCTGCTTGGCGACGAAGTACGCGGCCTGTAGGTCTGTCAGTGGGAACGGCCCGTGCGGCTCTCCGGCGCTCGACCACTGCGCGCGCGTGTCGCCCGACGCGTCCTTCGGCCGCGCCGACTCCGACAGGCGCGCCCTCATCGCGAGCAACATCTGTCTCTTCTCGTCGCGGCCGAGCTTGGAGAAACCTTCATCCGCCATCGCCTGTTCCCAGCCTTTCGCTCAGACGTATGTAGAGGTGTTCGAGCCCCTCATCCGACACGCCGCTCAAGTCAAGCGCCCCGCTCAGGAAGCGTTCGACGAGAAGCTCGCCGCCGAGGGCGCGAGCGCCTGCGTGCGCGTCGCCATCCTGCGCGCGCCCGAGGCGCTCTGCGATGCCTTCGACACTCGACCCGTCCATCAACAGCTCAAGAGGAATGCTCACGCCCAGCGCGCGCTCAAGTGCGTGCTTGAGCGAGACGGCACGGAGCGAGTCGAGGCCGTAGCGCGACAACGCCTGCCCGCGCGAGACGACTTCGGGCTCAACGCCGAGCACTTCGCCGACAGCCTCCGCGACGACCGAAAGTACGTCCGCCCCCGAGGCAGCCGAAGGCAAGTCCACGTCCGGGGCGGCCGAGTCCGCCGACGCGCGCGTCATCTTCTCGCAGTCCGGCTCCTTCCCCTCCCCTTCGGCCTTCGGCGCGGCGACCCAGAAGCGTTGCCTTTCGAAGACGTACGCCGGAACGCTTATGCGGCGCGGCGACTCGCCCTCGAAGAGCGCATCCCAATCGCCCCTCGCGCCGCGGGCGATTGAGGCCGCGGCGTCGAGCAGGCGTTCGAGGTATCCGTTCTCCGAATCGGTCGCGGCCCGGCCCGGATATTCGCGCGCGTCGAACTCGGCGCGCTCGGCGTCAACGCCCCCTGCGACGAGCGGCCACGCGGACGCGGGCGTCTCGCCACGCGCGAGTCGTCTCAGGTCTTCCCGCAGCCCGTCCACGCCGCGCGACACCAACACGTAGCCGTGCTCGAAGAGTCTGCGCCCGACGAGAAGCGTGTAAGAGAGGTCGCGCAGCGTGTGGCTTCCGCCGTGGGCTTCGAGCCAGTGAAGCAGCGCGTCAATGGTGCGCGTCAGCGCGGACGGCGAGGGGGCGGTTACGGGGACGAGGTACGCGGGGCGGCCCGCGTCGAGAGGTGCGGGGTGCGGCGGTGCCTGCTCGAGCACGCAGTGGACGTTTGTGCCTCCGATGCCGAAGGAGTTGACGGCCGCGCGGCGCAACTGCCCCGGCCCCACTTCCCACGCGCGGCGGCGCGTGTTGACGTAGAAGGGGCTGTCGGCGAAATCAATGAGAGAGTTCGGGCGGCTGAAGTGCAGGGACGGCACCAGCTCGCCCCGGTGGAGGCAGAGCGCCGTCTTAATCAGACCGGCGATGCCGGAGGCCGCGGTGAGGTGGCCGATGTTCGTCTTCACAGAGCCGAGGGCGCAGTACTGTAAGCGCTCGGTGAACCGCCTGAAGCTGCGCGTCAGCGCCTGAACTTCGACGGGGTCGCCGAGCCGCGTGCCCGTTCCGTGCGCCTCTACGTAGCTGATTGTGTCCGGGTCTATCCCGAGCCTTCGGTAGAGCGACTCCTGAAGTGAGGACTGCGCCTCGCCGTTCGGCGCGGTGATGCCGTTGGAGCGGCCGTCCTGGTTGACGGCCACGCCGCGTATCACGGCGTAGATGTGGTCGCGGTCGGCGACGGCCGCGGCCAGCGGCTTGAGCGCGATGAAGCCGACGCCTTCGCCGTGGACGAACCCGTCGGCACGGTCGTCGAAGGCCCTGCAACGCCCCGCGGGCGAGAAGATGTTGAGCTTGCTGGTGGCGACGTAGAAGTCCGGGTCGTTCGTCACGCAGACGCCGCCCGCAAGCGCCATCGTGCACTCGCCTTCGAGCAGGCTGCGGCATGCGAGGCTCAGGGCCACGAGCGAAGACGAACAGGCCGCGGCAACTACCATGCTCGGCCCGCGCAGGTCGCAGAAGTAGGAGACGCGCGCCGCGAGCAGAGACATGTCGCTGCCGAGCAGAGTGTTTGCGTCCGGCGCGCGGCCCGCGGCGGAGACGAGCGCCGGGTAGTCGGGCTCGCGCGCGCCGACGAAGACGCCGACGGTCTGACGGCTCAGGCAGCGCCCCGTGTAGCCCGCGTCTTCGAGCGCGCGCCAGGACTCCATCAGGCAGAGCCTCTGCTGCGGATCCATCAACTCGGCCTCGCGCGGCGAGAGCCCGAAGAAGGTCGGCTCGAACTCGTCCGCGCCCGCGAGGAACCCGCCCCACTTACTGTAAGAGCGGCGCGGGCGCGAAGGGTCGGGGTCGTATACCGCCTCCGCGTCCCAGCGCCCCGGCGCGTCTGTGCCGATGCTCTCGACGCCCGCGCAAAGATTCCCCCAGAACTGTTCGATGTCTACGGCTCCGGGGAAGCGGCCGCTCATGCCGACGATGGCGACGGCCGCCGAGGCGACGCCCGTCCGCGTCGAAGTCCGGTCAGGTGTGAGACTGCCGGCCTCCGCGTCGCGGGGCGCATCGGCGTGCGTGGCGCTCGAAATCAGGTACTCGGCGAGGCGCGCGGGCGTCGGATGATTGAAGAGGGTCACGGGTGAGATGGGCTGGCCCAGTTCTTCGGAGAGACGTGTCACGAAGTCGATGAGCGCGACCGAGTCGAAGCCTAGCGCCTCAAACTCAAGCTCGACGTTTATCGAATCGGGGCTGCTGCCGAGGACGTATGCGGCGGTCTCGCGCGTGGCCCGCGCGATTCGCGCGCGGCTTCGGCCGCGAGCGTCGGCCGCGGCCGAAGGTGCGACCCGCGCCGCGTGCGCGTCAACTAGCGCGAGCCTGTCGAGCTTGCCGTTCGGACGGCGCGGCAGACTCTCGCGCCGCTCGAAGTGCCTCGGCACCATGTAAGGCGGGACGCGCTCCTTCAGATACGCGCGCAACTCTTCTGCACTCGCCTCCGAGCCGCTGCGTGCCACGACGTACGCGCGCAGGAAGCGCTGGCCGTTCGGCGCGGACTCTGCCGAGACGACGCATTCGACCACCGAAGGGTGGCGGCCCAGAGCGCGTTCGACCTCGCCCAGTTCCACGCGCATGCCGTTGACCTTAACCTGATGGTCGCGCCGCCCGCTGACGTGAACCCCGCCCGCGCGCGTCATGTATCCCATGTCGCCCGTGCGGTAGACGCGCACGGCGTCTCCGCCTTCGACGAGGCTCGTGCTGACGAAGCGTTCGGCGGTCGCTTCGGGCAGCCCCACGTAGCGCAGCGCGAGCGAAGGGCCCGCGACGCAGAGTTCCCCCTGCACGCCGAAGGGCACGGGGCGCATGAAGTCGTCGAGGATGAACGTCGAGACGTTGGCGATGGGCCTATAACCTTCTTCGTCGACGCCGGCGAGTTTCGACGGCGGCAGCGGCGAGTGAAGCGCCGTGTTAATCTCGGTCGCGCCGTAGTCGTTGACCAGAGTCGTGCGCGGGAAGGCGGCACGGAACGCTCCGTACAGTTCTTCGGTCAGCGGCTCGCCGCCGATGACGATAATCCGAAGGTCGGCGGGCCACGCGGCGGCGCGTGCGCGGGCTTCGAGCAGCAGACGCAGCAGCGTCGGCGTCAGCGTGATGAACGAGACTTTGTGACGCGACAGGAAGGTTGCGAACTCGGCAGGCTCTCGCAGTACGGCGTCGGGCACAACCACCGTCGGCACGCCCGCGAGCAGTCCTCCGAGCAACTCCCAGACGGAAGGCATGACGTTGACGGGCGACCTCTGCGCGATTACGTCGCCCTCGCGGAAGGGGTAGGCTTCCCACATCCAATGCAGGCGGTTGATGACCTGCCGTTGACTGTGCACGACTCCCTTCGGCCGCCCCGTCGAGCCCGAAGTGAACATGATGAGGTACGGGTCGGAGGTGGGCGTCTGCGGGAACTCTTTCGCCGCGCCCTCTTCCGCCGCGACGCCCCCGAACCGCACGACGGAGACGCCCGCCGGGAGGGCACCCCCCGGGACATCACAATCCGCGAGCAGAAGGGACACGCCCGCCGTCTCCAAAAGCGCGCGCAGGTACTCGTCCGGATACGAGCGGTCGAGCGGGACGTATGTGCCGCCCGCGCGCAGGACTGCGATGAGCGCGACCACGAACTCGACCGAACGCTCCGCGTAGACGCCCACGGGGACGCGGGGCGCGACGCCAAGCGACGCGAGCCTGTGCGCGAGCGCGTCGGCGCGTGCCGTAAGCTCGCCGTAAGTCAACTGCTCGCGCGCGCCCTCGCGCTCACCTATCAACGCGACTCTTTCGGGCGCGAGCCGCGCGCGTTCGTAGAGGAGTTGCAGCAACGGTTGTTCCAGCGGATACTGCCGCGCCTCGCCCGCGGAGAGTTTCAGCGTCAGCGCCGCCTCTGCTTCGTCGAGCAACGTGAGGCGTGCGACCGTCGCTTGCGGCTCCTTGAACCACTCGGCGAGCACGCGCACGAGGTGGCGCGCGAGTTGCTCCGCCATCCCTCGCGCGTGCGCACTCTCGCGGTAGTGCAGCCATAGGCTTCCCCCGTCCCCGCCGCGGAACTCGAACACGAGTACGTCACCTTCGGGCAGGCCGTCGGAGTGCGCGCGCGCGTGGCCGCCGCCGGGCCCTTCCGCGTAGATGACGCGGCACGGCAGCAGGGCCGCGTCTGAGGCTGCGGCGTGCGATACGTTCGGGCCGACAAGTTGAGAGTGAACGTCTCCGACCGCGTCGGCGACCTTGCCCGTCGGCGAGACCTTGTGACCGACCACGCGCCGCGTGACGCGGCCGTCTGCGCCGACGACTTCGAAGCCTAAGCCGACCTCGTCTGTGCTTTGGTAACGGCTCAACAGCAGCAAGACCGCGGACGCCAGCACCGACGGCTGCGCGACGCCGTAGCGCGCGGCCGCAGCGCCGAGCAAGTGCCTCGCCTCCTCGCACGTGAGCCCCACCTCGACACAATCCCAGCGCCCCGGTCGTGTGCAGGACAGGCCGTACGAGAAGGACTCAGACTCCACGTCATGCATACTTCAGACTCCACGGCAGGCGAAGGCGCGGCGTAGCCCGCGGCCCTTTCGCTTCGTGAGGCGTTTTCAACGGCAAGCTCGAAAGAGGCGCGCGGCCCGGCGCTCGAAGACGAGACGAGCGTCCGCGGCATCCGCACGACTGACCGGCGACGCGCCGCTTACAGTGCCCCGGCCTTGAGCGACTCGCGCAGGGCGCGCTTCAGCACCTTGCCCGTCACGCCCAGCGGGAGTTGTCCGCGCTCGACGGCGACTACGCGCGCCAGCAGAGGTCTCCCCTTCGACGCCTGCACGCGGTTTATCTCTTCGAGCATCGCCTCCGCGTCCAAGACGCAGTCGGCGCGCGTGACTACGAGCGCCACGGCCGCCTGCTCGCCGTCACCCGCGCCGCCTTCGCAGACCCCTATGACCGTGCAGTCGGCGACGCCCGCCTGATGCTTCAGGATGAGTTCCTCTGTCTGCAAGCTGTAGAGCGGCCCCTCGGCGGTCGGGATAACGTCGGACACGCGGTCTACGTGGTAGTAGCAGCCCATCCGGTCGCGGTAGACGAGGTCGCCGGTCAACCAGTAGCCGCGCAGGCGGCTCTTGTAGGTTAACGTCGAGTCGTTCCAGTAACCCGGCGTCACACTCGGCGAACGTACGCCGAGCCTGCCGACGACGTAGTCGGGGGCCGGGCGGCCGTCCTCATCGAGCACGGCCGCCTCTATCCAAGTCTGCGGCAGGCCGACGCAGCGGTCGTAGCTGTCCGTGTAAGGCGTGTGGACGACGCGGAAAGAGGAGTGCCCCATCTCGGAGGAGCCGAGGCCGTCTATGAACTGCGAGCCCGGCACCCTCTCGCCGCCGCGTTGGTGGTAGCCGTGAGCGACCAGCCGCCGTATGTACGGTTCGTGCGCGGCGTCGCCGCTGTTAATCCAGGCGGTCACCGAACTCAGGTCGTAATCTTCGAGGTCTAGCTCCGCCATCTCGGCGAAGGTCTGCGGGAACGAGACGACCGTCGCCGGGCGGAACTTCTCGATGGCGCGCGCGACGGCCTCGCCGCCGCGTTCCCCCATAATCAGGAGCGCCGCGCCGTTGAGTATCGCGTGTATGGAGTATGCGATGGACGCGTTGTGCGAGGCGGGCAGCGACGACAGGTAGCGGTCGGCCCCCTGCGCCATCTCAAGACCGAGCAGGTGGCGCAGGCCGTGGAACCACCCGCCGTGGCGAAGCGCGACAGGCTTGGGGACGCCCGTGGTGCCCGAACTGTGGGTGATCATTACGGGGTCGTCGTAGTCGTGGTCGAAGGGATACCAGCGCGGAAGGGTGGAAGGGTCGCCCCCCTCGATGTCCTCGACGCAGTCGAAGAACTTCAGGCCGTCGGCCTCGAGGTCTGTCAGCCTCGCCTTGTGCACGCGGTCGGTCACGACCCCCACCGCGCCGACGCGACGGAGGTGGCGCGCCGCCGCGTCGCCGGGCAGGTTGCCGTTGGTGAGTACGGGCACGGCGCCGATGGCCGTGAGGGCTATGTACTGGATTAGGTACTGTATGCCCTCTTCAAAGTAGACGGCGACGGGCTCCATCGGCGCGACACCGCGCGCGAGGAACCACGCGCCGTACTTCTCGGCGCACTCCTTCAGCCGCGCGAGGGAGAACTCGCTCAGTGGCTCGCCGCCCGGCACGTGGCACGGCCTGTCCGAGTAGACCAGCGGCACTTCGCGGGACGCGTTGGCGGCGTAGGCGTGGTGCAGGAAGTTACCCGCGCCGAGTTTCGGGTTGAGCTTCAACCCGTATCGCAGTCGGTCTGGCAGCAGGATTGATGAGGTCGGCATCGGCGCGCTCCCTTAGTCGCATGCGTAGCCGTTCGATAACACGCGAAGCGCCCGCGCCGTTAAGGTCAGCGCCGTGGGCGTCGCCGTCTTCAGTTGTGTATCAGAGAGCATTCGCCGGAGGGGTGCGGCACCCGTCCGTGTAAGTGTTTCGTATGGGCCTCAGCGTTGAGTGGGTTGAATTGTGCGCGCCGTGCGCATTTCTTGTCAAGCTTAAGGTCATGCGCCGCGCGCGCCGCCGACGGGGTGCAAAGACTCGTTAGTACCAGCGGCACGGGGCGTCGCGAGACGACGACGCCTCCCCCTTTCTGTAGACGGTCAGGTAGTCGGTCACCTTATCCCACGAGGGCGTGCGACGCCTGTGAAGCATCCCGAACCCGTTCCGCTTCAAAGACGAAAAAAAGGTGAGCGGCGCGCAGCAGCCGAACGGCCTTTCGCCCACGTAACATAAGACTTGTCCGGGCTTCATTCGCTGGACTACGTCGGACGGCCAGGTGGAATGGTAGTGCGGCCAGACCATCAAGACGTTCCGGCCCGGATACATTCCCAAGGCTTCGACGGCCCCGACTTCGACGAGGTCGCTCAGCCAGTTGTTCCTGTTATGCATGCCGCCCTCTTTCGGGTCGGTGGCGATAACGTCGCACCCCTTTCTTCTGAGCCAGAACGACCAGAAGCCGTTCCCGGCTCCGAGTTCGAGCAGGGGGCCGTACCGCGCTATCAAGTCGAGCACCTCCCGGCACGGCACGCCGTAGCCGTACCTGCGCGCGTACCTGATACGCATCTCGCCGCCGCAGTTGTCGTACCGCGCCAGCGAACTTTGGAGTTCGCCGAAGCCCGCGGGCGAGCCTTCCGAGACCGACCGCTCCATTATCTCTATCGGCGACTCGCGCCCACGGCCCAAGGCCGCATCACCGCGTCCCAGACTTTCAGGCGAATCTTTCATCTCGGCACCTAACGGCAAGAGTCACGGCCGGGACGTGTCGCCCGTCACGGCCTACGGTTTGGACTGGCGCGGGCCGAGATTTTTAGCCAACACACTTGAGACGGTTCTATAGCCAAGCCTCTCGTACATATTGTGCGCGGTATCATTATGCCCGAATACGTTGAGAGAGATTCTGGAAAGCCCTTTGCTGCGCACTTCGTCCTCGAGCGCCCGCATGGCCTGTCCACCGAGTCCCTGACCTCGATACGGCTGCTTGATGACGATGTCCCAGACGTAAGCTTCGGGCGGCTGCCGGTCTCTTTTGACGCCGAACCATAGCACACCTACGGGCTGCTTCGAGTCTTCTTGCTCGATGACGTATAGGAACTGATCCGGGGCGTCCGGCCTGCCTTCGGGGAGGAGCGTTCTGAAGGACTTTTCCGCCATAGCCAGCGCGGCGTCGCGCGGCATCTCGTACGCACGCGCGAGCTCGTCCACAAGACTCTGTAGAGACTCATCGTAATACTCGTCGTACTCCGCCTGTGACATTCTGCGCAGCTTGACCGCGGCCCCGCGTGAGTCAAGGCTCTGTCCCTCCCCGCGCTCGAAATACTGGTTCGGGATTATTTCGGGCGGGTCGGCCTGCGTCGGCGTGTCCGACTTGTGTCCGATTGCGACGGTGTAGACGAGGGACTGTGTGACGGGGTCAAGTCCGAGGAGGCTCTGGGCGAGCGAATCGCTGACGGCGCAGGTCGGGGCCGTGGCGAGGTTATGGGCCGTGGCCGCGAGGGATATGTTCTGGACGATGTGCCCGGCTTCGAGAAGAACGACTCGGAAGCCCGTAGGGTGCGGGTACTTCCACATCGTCCGTTCGAAGTTGGCGACGAGGAGTATTAAGGCCGCGGCGTTGTCGAACCAGGGCTGGCCCGCGAGCACGTCCCCGACGGTCGGGAGGTCGGACTCCCGTACGAGGCCGAGCGTATTATCGACCGCCGAGTAATGATAGATACCCCTCTTTAGGCCCGCGACGTTGCGCACGTATACGTAAGCCTCGAAGGGGTTCCTGGCCCCGCCCGACGGGGTCATCTTCAGCGGCAGAGGGTCTTGCCCCGGAACGTGCGTCTCAATGAAGCCTACGATGCCGAGGCCGAAGAAAAGTGAGTCGCGCAACTGTTCGACCGAAACGGGCGTGCCTTCACCGGGCTCGAACCCTCGGTAGCTGCGGCGCGCACGCATCACAGAGAATATCTCCCTGTCGAAGCGCGGCGGCGGGAGCCGAACGACCTCCCTGAGCCCCTCGTTCGTCATGTAAAGGGGCACCTGCGACGTGGTCACGATGCGGTTGTCGATCCATGTCGAGACCTCGTCGGGCGTCATGTAGTAAGGGTCTTTAATCCCGAAATGGTAGTGCCCGGCGATGGCCCCCCACGCCCACTTCTTTTCGTACGTCACGTCCGTGTCGCCCGCCAGAGAGCCTTCGGCGACGAGGAAACCGTTATTGATAAGCCTCAGCATCTCGGACGAGATGCGGTTGTAGTCGTAGAGCCCTTCCAGCATGCGGGACAGTGCGGTCGTGTAAATCCACTGGTCGGCGTAGCAGAGGAGCGCGAAGTCCAGTTCGTCGAGAGCGGCCGTCTCTCTCGTAAGGAAGTTGAACCCGAACAGGCTCCAACCGTCGATAGTTAAAATCAGCGAGCGCGCACGGCGGACTTTTAGCATACCTGATTCCTGACACCCCCTCCCGAACCTTATGTACTTCCGGCCCGTGTTCGAAGGACGAGAAAGGAAGGCGTGCATCCCGCAAGCTTGTGCTGCGAGGTGCACGCCGACCGTTACGGCTTCTTACGACGCGCGGTGATGAAGGGCCGCAAACCCCTCGTCAGCGGGGTGGTGCGCCGCCGTCGTCGTCGAGTGATGCGCCGCCGCCGTCGAAGGGTGATGCGCCGCGAACGCCGAGGGGTGATGCATCGCGAACGCCGAAGGGTGATGCGCGGCGAACGTCGATGGGTGGTGCGCCGCCAGTGTCGAGGGGTGGTGAGCCGCGAACGCCGAAGGGTGGTGAGCCGCCAGCGTCCCCGGGTGGTGAGCCGCGAGCGTCCCCGAGTGGTGAGCCGCCAGCGTCGAAGGGTGATGCATCGCGAACGCCGAAGGGTGGTGAGCGGCGAACGTCGAAGGGTGGTGCGCGGCCAACGTCGAGGGGTGGTGCGCGGCCAGCGTCGCTGGGTGATTCGCCGCGAGCGTCGAAGGATGATGCGCGGCCAGTGTCCCCGGGTGATGCATCGCGAACGCCGAAGGGTGATGCGCCGCCAGCGTCCCCGAGTGGTGAGCCGCGAGCGTCGAAGGGTGGTGCGCCGCCAACGTCGAGGGGTGGTGAGCGGCCAGTGTCGATGGATGGTGAGCCGCGAGCGTCGATGGGTGGTGAGCGGCCAGTGTCGAAGGGTGATGCGCCGCGAGCGTCGAAGGGTGATGCATCGCGAGCGTCCCCGGGTGATGCGCGGCGAGCGTCCCCGAGTGGTGAGCGGCCAGCGTCCCCGGGTGGTGAGCGGCGAACGTCGAGGGGTGGTGCGCCGCGTAGGTCGAAGGGTGGTGAGCCGCGAGCGTCGAGGGGTGATGCGCGGCCAGTGTCGATGGGTGGTGAGCGGCGAACGTCGAAGGGTGATGCGCGGCCGCATAGTAGTAGCTAGCCATGTCGTACTCCTTTGTCTGCGCGTCGAGGTCGGATTGGTAACTGTCTTTGGCGGTTCCCCCCTGTGTCTGTCCCTCAGGTTTATGACCTGCGCCGGAGGCTGCCTCAGCGGTAAGCTCAGACTTCTCGTTCCGCTGATGATCTTCCTCCTGGGAAGCGCCGGAAGGTTTCTTTTGTTTTGCCATGTGCCTCCTTTCGTGGGGCGGCCTGCCCACCGTCGGCGACGGCGGCGGGGTTTAACTGTGCGGGCTGTCGCTCCCGGTTCAGGCGGGAGTGACAGAAGAGGTTCGCGTGTGAAGTCCGGACATATCTGTTTAATGAGGGACAAGAAAGACCTGAGAGCGGCGAAGCCTCAAGGCGTCAAAAATTTCAACGACAGCGCGCGCTTTGCCATTGACTGTTTACGCCGGGTTCAGAGGCAGAACGACTCCGGATGGAGCTGGCGACAGCCTATACCTTCCTTTGAGGGCCATGTGCTAACCGCCTTATATTACCAAGGAGATTTATTGTCAATAGTTTTGCCGCCTGACCGCTTCCCGCGACGCCCCTTCGCTCCCGCGAAAGTGACAAAGGGCCGGAGAGACAATTAATTGACAAGGCGCCAGGCAACTTTTACACTCGCCCCGAACCTCGCGCCGCCGGAAGTCCGACGCCGGTCGCAGCAAAACACCCATGGCTCACGAACAACTCGAAAAGGCGTTGGCGCTCGCCGTCTTAGACCCGGCGTTCCGCGAGGAGCTTCTGGCGAAGGGGGCGGAGGGCATGGGCCTTCGTTTGAGCGGAAGGGAGCTGGACGTGCTCAACTGTCTGCTCGAAGACGACGGCGCCGGGCTGAAGGTTATTCTCAATCTGGTCATCGCCACGTCGAGCAGCACCATGAGCGCCGCGCCCCCCGCCTCGCTTCAGGCGTTCGCGCTCGCCACGCCGACGGCCGCATCGCCCCGACCGCACGGCGAAGAAGCCTCCGCACGAACACCCACTGCCGTGCCCCCGACGCCTCTCTTCGGCTACGCCGTCGTGGGCGTACAAGACCTCGGAAGGTTAATCGTGGCCCGCCTGCCTTTCGGCCTCGACGTTATTCAGTAGCTCCGGCCTCCTCATTCGTTCTGAAGTGGCCGCGCCGCCATGTACTCATTGGGCATCAACCTGTCGCACGACCGTTCGGCCTGTCTCATGGGCCCGGGCGGCCGCGTCGTCGCCATCGCGGAGGAGCGCCTCGACAAGCTCAAGCACTCCTGCGTGCCGGACTCGTGGGGGCGCTGGTTCGTCACCGTGCCGGTGCAAAGCGTGAACTACTGCCTCAACAGCTTCGGCATCGGCTTCGAAGACCTCGACGCGGTGGTCTTCTGCAACGCCGTGGTGGTGGACGGCCCCACGCTACGCAACCTTACGGTCGCGGACTGCGTCTGGCAGTTGCCGTGGTGCCCGCGCGCGAAGGTGGCCGTGATGAACCACCACCTCGCGCACGCCTACAGCGCCTTCTTCCCTTCCGGCTTCGAAGAGAGTGCCGTGCTCGTCATCGACAAGGGCGGCAGCGTCATCACGCACCATCGCAACGGCAGCGTGCCGCCCGTCCCGCTGCTTGAGCGCGCCTCCGTCTACCGCGCGACGCCCTCCGGCTTAACCCTCCTGAAGAAAGTCATAGACCGCGCCACGGCCTTCTACGTTAACTGCAACTCGCTCGGCGCTATCTACGAACTGGCGACGACCTTCATCGGCTACAGCGCGTTCGACGCGGGCAAGACGATGGGCCTCGCCCCTTACGGCACGCCGCGGCACGCCGAGCACATGAAGTCTTTCGTACAACTGACACCCGACGGCTACAACGCCGAGTGGCTCATTCAAAGCGTCGTGGAGGCGCTCATCCCGAACTTCGCCGAGTCGCAGTTCGGCCCGCGCGGCAACTCGCCTTCGGAGCCGACGCAGAATGACAGGGACGTGGCCCGCGCCGCGCAGGAGGTCGTAGAAGAGGTCGTCTGCCACCTCGCCAATCTCGCAACCGAGCGTGCCGAATCCAAGAGGCTCTGCTTCGCCGGAGGCATTGCCTTGAACAGCGTGGCGAACACGAGGGTGCGCCGCCAGTGCCGACTTGAAGACATGTACGTCCAGCCCGCCTCGGCCGACGACGGCACCGCGCTCGGCGCGGCCGTCTACGGGTGGCGCGACGTTCTGGGTCTGACTTTGGAGCGACCGCCCGCGACTACGGCGCTCGGCAGACACTACTCCGCGCAGGAGGTGTACGGGACGATCTACGCTCACCCGCGCCACGGTGTCGATTTCGTGGCGCAGCGTGACGTTGCTCTCGGCCGCGTCGCGTCGCTCGTCGCGGAGGGGCGCATAGTCGGTTGGTTCGACGGCGGCTCGGAGTTCGGCCCGCGCGCGCTCGGTCACCGAAGCATTCTGGCCGACCCGAGGCGGCGCGACATGAAGGACTTGCTGAACGCGCGCGTCAAACACCGCGAGGGCTTTCGGCCGTACGCGGCCAGCGTCCTCCTCGAACGCGCGCCGGACTGGTTCGAGATTAACTTCGACAGCCCCTACATGCTCTTCGTCGTCAACGTGAGGCCGGAGGCGCGTTCGTCCATCCCGGCCGTGACTCACGTGGACGGGACGTGCCGCGTCCAGACGGTTCGGAGGGACAGGGAGGCGAACTACTACGACCTCATCGCCGCCTTCCACGAGGCGACGGGAGTCCCGCTCATCTTGAACACCTCCTTCAACGTTAACAGGCAGCCCATCGTCGAGAGCCCGCTCGACGCACTGGACTGCTTCCTAAACACGCGCATAGACCACCTGTACCTTCAGGGCTACTTACTCTCCAAGTTGCAGCCGGCTAAGGCGGTTTTCACTTGAGCGGGTACGAAGACGATTAACCACAGAGGCACAGCCACAGGCTTGAGGCCGTGCATCTGTGCCTCCGTGGTGAACTCCTCCTCCGTTACACTCGGCTGTTATAAGCCGGCCAGCAAGCAGTTTAACTTCACGCCTCGTCCCTCGGTGACCACGGCTGCGACGTACCCTATCGCCGGCGTAAGGCTGATGATGTTCCAGCGTTCTGCCTCGCGGGCGTCGCCGAAGACTTCTAGAGCCACGTCCCGCGCCTCCGCGTCCAAAGAGACCGCGAAGCTGTCGAGCGGAAGTGAGAGCCCCATCCCTCTCGCCTTGATGTAGGCTTCCTTCCGCGTCCAGCAACCTTTCCAGCACAGTGGGATCCGAAGCTTGGAATTCACGTGACTTGAAGTCGCGGC
>JADMIO011529837.1_pt1 | contig 29507 bp, 29 predicted proteins | sample 8958161 | NCBI WGS metagenome assembly JADMIO01 (sample SAMN16585339, study PRJNA669376) | soil metagenome | isolation source: Crop rotation soil | place: USA: Cullars Rotation, Alabama | collected 2011 | reverse complement strand
CCGGGACGCTAGGATTAATAAGGGAATTTTCGCTAAATCTTAGGTAAAGAATCTGAATTTTTGTGTAGGGTCCCTATATGGGTGCCTAGAAATTGATTGATACTCCCGCTAAATGTTGAATTTAAAGAAGATGATTGAAAAACTTATCGAAGCTATTAATCCAATAATCTCTTACTTTTTGAAATAAGGTTAAAGCAGGTATTCGATGATTATCTTTTGTAATGATCATAAAGCCATCGTATTCCCAGGCAATATCATCACCCCAACTGAAATCATCTTCCCATCTTAGTCCATCAGGTTTAGTTTCTAGTATTTTGTCGGGTTCCTTAGAATAGAAATGTTTAGTATTATTGGCTAATTCACGAATATATTTCATCTCGCTGCATTCTAAATTTAATAAGCAAAAATAATCTTTTTCATCATGAAGAGTTGAAGAAATTTTAGACCTTAACTCATGGTTATTTTCTAAATATGATTTCCACACCCATTCTTTTAAATGATACGCAGTTAAAAGAAAGTTCATCGCATGTCTAGAGGATTTATTATCATCTTTAAATGCTTCAAATTCGAGCTTCATTTTCTCAAGCATATCTCGAGGACTAATTAAAAATGACTTCATTTTATTCCTCTTTATCAGGAGAAGATTTTAAAGTATTTGAAGAAATAAGATTATCAATCCAGTTTTTTACCAGTTTTGTAATTTCTCTTTTTACTTCCTGGCGTGTATTGTAATTTTTATTTAATTCGATAAGGTTATGTATATCATTATTTCCGTCTATAGTCGTAATATATGCAATTCCAGAGTACTCTTCTGGGCCGCCCCAAGTAGATAAGCTCACATTAAATCCTTTATAAGAAAAATTCTTTCCAACTGATCCCAAATCTTTTTTCATTGCTAGCTATCCTTTATGATAAAGGCAATTACTTGCAATACTTACTGTACGCACCAAAAGCTTCGGTAAATCCGGTTAGACCAAATTTTACAGTGGTCATGCCGCCTGATTGGGTATATCCATAAAATTGTCCTAAAAAATCATCAAGCTCAATAAGTTCCTCTGTAATTTCTCTGCTTAGCACGAACAAATAAACAGGCTGTTTCACGTTATCTACTACCATAATTGACAAGGGATAAAGTTTTTTATCAAAATATAGAAAACTTTTAGATTCAGGATACTGAATATTTTCTTTTTCATTTACCCAATTAAAATATTTGGTAGCCTTTTCTGCATTTACAACACGTGAAAAAATAAATAATCCATCGGGTTTATGTGGAAACCAGATAGCAAGACTTGTTGGCTTATCTCGGTATCTTCCAGTAATCCCGATAAAACATTTGTTATTCCATTTCATTAATGCTATTTCATCCTCACCATAATAACCAATGTGTTCAAGTTTATTGAATTCTTCAGTGTGAGTGGTTTTTGAAGTTGCGGATGTTTCAGAGGAAGAAGCATTCGAATTTTTAGAATCTATCTGGCTCGTTGTGTCGCTAGTTTTTTCTTTCGAATCAATAACAGACAAAATTAGCTCGGTTGGAATAGCAAATGCGATGTTTTCCCCTTCTTTTAGAGTTTTTGTAGTAATTCCAATTAACCTACCTTCCACATCGAATAAACCACCGCCACTAGAACCATGTGATATGGATGCATCTGTTTGTAATAGCTCTATTCCATCTTCTTTTGTTTTATTTGATATAATTCCTTTAGAGATAGTTTTCATTTGGCCTTCTGGATTACCAATAGCAAAAACATCTTCACCGATTTTTACAGAACTAGAAGGACGGATAATTACAGGCTTGAGCGGCATTCCATTGATTTGAAGTAAGCATAAGTCTTTTTTTTGATTATAATAGAAAAGTTTTCCGAGCAATGTTTCACCGTTAATATCTACAAACATAAAATTTCCTGCAAGAGCAACATGACAGTTGGTTGCTACCAAGTCTTTTGCAATAGCAACGCCGCTTCCTAAAGCAGAATCTTTTTTGTTTTCTTCATTAATCGAAAAAATTGTACCAATCGAGTCTTTAACGTTTTCGTAAACGCTTTCAGCAGCAGATTGCGCATTTGCAGTATGCGCGAAGAGAATTATGCAAATAACTAAGATCCTTGTAAGTAAACAGATAGCAAGATTGGCCATGTGCTACAACCTTATTATTAATCATATAATTATATCACCTCGGTCTGTATGTATGATTAAATTTATTGCAACCTATTATATTTATAGATATTTGACTTATTATTTTCTTCTCTTGGCATTGCTTAGTTTGTACTTGCAGCAAAATCTTTTAGTTTAAGCATTCTGGCCGGGTGGTTTTCTATAGAATGACGAGTCAATCCGTAATCTAACATTAGGTTTAGTGTGGTAAGTGCTTTGCGGGTTTCTTCTTTAATTCCTTTTCGTTCCATTTGCATCAAGAACAGAGGATAAGTGCGCACGAGTAACATCTTTTGCGAATAGATTGCCAAGTTTTTTTCGAAGATCCAATCGCCAGCGATCTTCATGACGTTTAATCCAAATTGGTGTAATTTCACCGGCTAATTTCACAAATTCAATCCAATCATTAAAAATTTTCTGCATTGTAATTGCGGATGTATTTTCAGCCTCTTTTGCTGCTCTAGCATTCCGAGGATCAATGCCTTGAGAAACTTGATCATGTAATTCAGGGCTCATCGGTTTTTAAATCTTTTGCTAATTCCTGTTCCAACTCCTCGATTGTCGGTAGATTAGTTTTAATCTCATCTGGTAGTGCATCAGTCAGCCTATACTCTGCGAGACCAATCGGCTTGTTGATATCGCGCAATGCGTATTCAGCGGTGGCGTTATCTTTCGTTTTACATAAAATTATTCCGATTGTTGGATTGTCGTTTTGAATGTCTCAAGAGGTCATCTACTGCAGAAAGATAAAAATTTAATTTTCCGGTATATTCAGGCTTGAATTCTTTATCTTTTAATTCAATTACCACAAAACAACGTAGCTTTAAATGATAAAAAAGAAGATCAATGTAGTAATCTTTTTTGCTGACTTCTAGGTGGTATTGTCGACCAACAAAGGCAAAACCTACGCCTAATTCCAGTAGAAACTTTTCCATATGATGAATGAGGGCTTTTTCTACCTCTCTTTCTTGAGCATTTTTACCTAGCCCTAAAAAGTCAAAAACATAGGGGTCTTTCAACGTGTTATGGGCTAAGTCAGATAAAGGCGAGGGAAGGTTGTTTTTGAAATTTGTAACCGCTTTTCCTTCACGCTGGTATAGGTTGGTTTCTACTTGGGAGGATAGTATATTTCTTGACCATCCATGGTTAATAGTGCCTTGAATATAGAACTGACGGGCTTTTTTGTCAGAGACCGCATACATTAACAAGATGTTATGACCCCATGGTAATTGGTCAACAACTTGTTGACCAATTTCATCTAAGGAGTACTCTTCAGCAAAACGACGCATATATTTCAGATTTTGAGGGCTAAAACCTTTCATATCAGGGAACGCTTTGCGCAAGTCCTTGCTGATCTGATTAATAACTTTGGCTCCCCATCCATGTTCCGTTTGAGATTTGAGTATCTGACTGCCTATGTGGTGATAAAGCAAAATCAGCTCTTCATTAACCCTTAAAGCCGTCTTATAGCGACTGACCTCCACTTGCTTCTTAAGGGCATCAAAGAAAGTAATATACGAAGTATCGATAGTATTTGGGGTCATGAGCTACTCTTTTTGGAAGAGGGTCAGGCTTAACATTTTGACATTTTAAAAAAGAAAAATTGTAAAATGTCAAAATGTTAAGCCTGACCCCTTTTTTATTACAAAGTGGCTAGTTTTGTTCATCCTTATGCTTTTCTAATATTCCGTGAAGGAGCTGAATAGCCCAGAATTATTGCACTGCTCAGTCCAATTAATCCGCAGAGGGCTAATAAATTGGCGGATGTAATATGACTATGGCTCATGATTATGCCTAGTGCAGTAGTGCTGATAAAAGAAGTGTATCTGCCGATAATCTGTGCCCAGCTTGTAAATTCAAGGAATCCATCGCCCTGTAATCTGGCAGTAATTATTTTTTGACTGGCTGAGATGATGAGAGAGTAAGTTAGACCAATTAGCCCACATATTAGTAATCTAATCACTCCACTGCTCATTCCTGCTGCGAAAACTGCAAAAGCACAGGTGAGAATCATAATGGTGATATGGACAGGTTTAGTTGCGAGTATGATTTTGTCACCACCAACTAATACGAATACTTGCACTAGAAAGAATGTTCCATACAAAATAGTAATTTCATTTAATATGACATCACTATGCAATTTGAGTTGTGCGAGTAATAAGAATGCCACTCCCGAGAATCCTAGATTTACTAAAAACTGTAAATTTAAGCCCCAGCGCATTAAGGGGTTTTTTATTAAGGTGGTAAAAGAAAGATGTTTTGGTTTGATGCTCGACGGTGCTTTGCTAGTAAAGAATACATTCCTTAAAAGTAAAGTACTAAAGATGCCTATGGTCAGAACTAATCCAAATATCATCCAAACTATTTTTGGATCTCGGATAAGCATTAACGCAATTGCCGGTGCAATTGCAGTCCCGGAACGAACTAAAATATTCATTGCGGCTGCACTTTGGCTTATGCTTATATTGAATTTTTTTTGTAACGAAAAAATGAAATTCATACTCATAGATGTATCAATTGTTGAGATCAATTTAAATAAAATGAATGGAGAAAAAGTTAGTAAAGAAATTTTGAAAAAAGGTAATTGAATGGTGGCGAGTAGCCATGTTCCAACCAAACTAAAACGAAATAAAACGCTTAACTTCCCCCTGGTATTTGCAGAAAGTGGAACAATGTGTCTGGATAAAAAAACCATTAACGTTGCCTTGAATAAGGCATCGACAGCCATCAGAAAAGCGGCGATTGCGGGATAACCAGCAAACAAGAATGCAATCACATAAAGATGCGTTAAGATGAGATCTAAAATAACATGCCAATATAAACCAAAAGCTGCTAGTATTTTAGTCATATACACTCAAAATAGTGGCATTACAGGCACATTACCCATATCAAAGTCTCGAGGATTGAGCGCATCAGCAGAAAAAGTCCTCGAAGCGTAAATATTTGGTAATGGCTCAAAGATAATAGTTTTACATATTGGTTCAATATAGTCACCGCTTGATAGAGTTTTTTTAGTTAATATTCTTGTAAAGTATGCTTTTCTAGCCTGAGAAGTTGATTTGTTTCTTAACGAAAGGAGTTTGCTGGCAGAAGGATTTGCTATGCTTCCTGGGATTTTCTTAAGGACATCATGGAATAGCATCACAGCTTCACAAATCGCATGGTTACGTGCAGCTTCAAATGTAGTTTTAACCGAAGCACCTAGGGCAAAGAAATCTTCTGTTTCGCATTCTAAGGCGGCAATTGCAAAATGGTCATGGGGAAGAACATTGGTTGTTGTATAAAGTTTTATCTCAAAATTATGACCTGTAAAATTGTACTCAGGACACGCTATAAGTATGCAGCTTTGTTTGTACCAAATTTCGCAACAAATATGTCGTTCGAGCAGCTCTCTTCTCGAGTGTGCTATTGTGTCCTCAACATTTGATGAAATTGCACAACCATTTGCACTATAAGTTGACTTGGCATAAGGTGAGCCAATTAGATACTGGCGGACTACACCCAAGTCAAATTGTTTTCCATCATCCTCAATACAAGTAACAGGTAAATTTAGGAAGAGGGTCAGGCTTAACATTTTGACATTTTTAAAAAAAGAAAAGTTGTAAAAAAATGTCAAAATGTTAAGCCTGACCCCTTTTTCTAGGTAACGACATAATATGCCGTGCAATTGTAAGATGACATTGGCTGTGAACGGCATATGTTCACCTGATTCATGAATTAAATTTAATGCGTCTCTATAGCCAGCGATTTCTTGTTCAGAACGACTTTTGGGTGCAGTGTCTTTCAAAACTAATTCTTCAATTTTTTTATGCGGCAGTTCTATGCCTTCAAGCCTATTGGATGACTCACTTGATTCAATTTTGGCGACTAATTGTAGGCTTTTAAGCGCTTGAGGCGATTGCTTAAAAAAAGAGCCTGTTTGCCACGATATTCTCCCAGCGAACGTAAAGTAGATATTTGCTCAGCCGTGAAAGTTAAATTTTCGAGATATTCTATCTTTAATGAACTCATTGCACTGAACCTTTTATTAAGTAGGTAATAATGCCACGATTAATACCTACTTGAAAATAACCATTACCTACTTATTTTATCTATATTAAACATATGATTATATGTCATGTGGGTATTTTCATAGTCATTAATGCCCACTTTTAATTGATAATTACCCACTTCTTTTATGGCCAAGCTAGGAAATTTAGCCTTACCCTGTCGCTCGTGGAATAGTCTAGAGGGTTATCGGGCACCGGATTCAAACTAGACCCTCGCCCCAGGTTTATACCCCCCAGCAAGAATCATTGTTTTAAAACTTGGGGTATTAACCGCCCCCTGCAATTTGACCCTGAACTCCAATGGGCTAAGTCAGATAAAGGTGAGGGAAGGTTGTTTTCAATGGTAAGCAAAGAGTGGGGGTGACATAATTAATTGCCTAACAACCTTTAGTGGAGATAAGCATGCCCAAACCTAAACGTATTTTCATTGTCGGACATATGGGAGCAGGTAAATTTTTATTTACCGAAGTATTAGCCAAAAAATTAGGGTGGCAAATAATCGATGCAAATCCAAGTATTGAACGATATATTGGCCGGCAAACTCGTGAAATTCTGGGCGAACAAGGTGAAGCGGCATTTAATCGCTCTCAAGAAGACATCATTTCTCATTCTATTGGGAAAGAAAATATTGTTGTCTTATTAGAAGAATGCGTTGTATCGAGCGAACAATGTCGGAACTTATTATCTTCTGAATACGTTATATATTTAAAAGTCTCTATTCCAACCCAGCTTGAACGCATGAAGCATGGACGAGTTCCCTCACTTCCAGTGGAAAACATGAAGAACTTTCTAGAAAAACAACATCGCGAACGTGATGCATTTTATGAAGAAGTCGCTACCTTGATTGTTGAATCCGTTGGTTACTCAGATCAAGATTCTGAAATCAATAAAATAGTTGAAAATGATGTTAATAAAGTTATGAAAGCACTTGACCAATAGCCATGACCAAGCGAAATAAAGAAAAAGTTTATGAGTCTTACGAAGAAATCGTGCAGTGGTTTGATGCGACACGCACTAAAACCCTTATGGAATCTGAGTATTTAAATTTAATCGTAAAATCCGTTCCTGCGGGCGCCTCTGTATTGGACTTGGGCTGCGGGACGGGAGAACCTATTGCGCAGTTTTTCATTGATAAAGGTTTTAAAGTCATGGGTGTTGATGGTAGTAAGAAAATGATTAATCTGTGCAATAAGCGTTTTCCGGATCAGCAGTGGATAGTTTCTGATATGCGCGACATTAATTTGAAGCAAAAATTCGATGTTGTCTTAGCATGGCATAGTTTTTTTCATCTTGATCATGATAGCCAGCGCAAGATGTTTAAAATATTTAGCGAACATACTAAATCAGGCGGCATTTTAGCTTTCACTGCCGGCGAGGAAGAAGATGAGATATGGAGCAATAACGGTGGTCAGATACTGTATCATGCTTCTTTATCCACAAAAGAATATAAAAAGCTTCTTAGCGCTACCTCATTTAAAATACTAATTCATAAGGTTCAAGATTCTGAGTGCGGAGAAGCTACAGTTTGGGTGGCACAAAAGATATAAGATTTATGGGAATAATTTTGAGGATGTAAGAAATGGGGTCATATATGACCCCTTATGACAATGAAGCAATGTTGCGATTATTTCTTGATCGAATGTTACCTGCTAAACCTACAGCAGAGCCTATTAATATAACGCTACCACAAAAAATAAGTAATGCATCAACACTTGCACCAATGGCATTTGAAATTTTTAAGGCACTCGAAAGACAAGAGCTAACACCTGAGCAATTCAAGATCTTAATGACCTCATTGAAAGAATATAGAGAAAATATTCTTGCCATAGAATTAGCAAAAAAACTATCTGATCTTGAAAAAAAAAGAAGGGACGCCGCCGGGGCGAGATTCGCTCTTAATGGATTTATTAGGAAAGAATCAGAACGAATGATATTGAGAATAAGCAGTTGAGGTAGCTTCATCAATAAAGTATCGATAGCGTTTTGCTAGTATTTTTTATTCTTTTAACGATTATTCGGGAAATTTCTTTAATGCTTTTTGTACCGCATCATCCCAGTCACTCCATACAGCAGAATCTACGGGTTTTCCATCTTCTAAAATAACCATGCTTCCTAGAAATCCACCTAGATCATCTGAGTGTGTAAGATTATAAAGATTCTCTAGATAATAAAACATAGCTATATAAGCTTGTTTTTTTGTTAGTTTCATATGTTACTCCTACTTATTAGGTTTTCTTAAGGGGCGAGATAATCCAGTTGCAGGGTGAAAAAATTTAGGGCGCAAGTTTAAACCGCCATTTATAATTTTGCCATTTCTAATTTGTACCCAAATCTGTGTTCCATCTTGATTCGTCGTCGCTGACCATATGTTTCCAAATTTATCTTTACCTAATATTGCAGATTTGTCTTCAGCTACAGATTTAAGTAATTGATGATTTTCAGGTGTATTCAATAGATGGCCTTCTTTATTTCGAAATATATGAGCAATTCGTTCCTCAGGAATAGATATACTTTCTAAAGTCTTTTCTGAGCGTCGCCAAAATCCTAATGAACTAAATATATTTTTACCACTTCTTGCTGCTATTTTACCTAAGCCCACACCTAATTTAGCTGTTTCTAGACTTCCCCACAACCATAATTCAGGATGAACTTCTTCCAGAGCTTTATCATCTGGGATATCCCTATTCAATTTACTCGGATCATTCGTGCTTATCGTAATACCAACCAGATTAGGATCTGCATTTTCAAATGTTACACTATCTTCCTGCGCAGCTCGATTGCCTAATCCCGATTTTACTTCTGCCATTACCTCAACATCATCAAAATTTAACCCAGGGCTGGGTATGTGCATATGCTCAGGTTGATTGGCATCGATATCAATGATCGTATAATTATCATCTTGAATATTCTGGTTGGTATAAGCCTCTTTAGACTTACCTTGATTAACTGACCTCGATCTATTAAAAAAACCACTTACCGAACTACTAATACCATCAGCTAAAAAATTAAATGAATCTTTAACTTGTTGAACACCCGAGCTAGTGATAATAGGTACCTTTGCTTCATAATTATTTTCTTCATCTCGGGTTACTACCAAGCCATCAGCATTACTGGTATTAACATGCCCGTTAATGTGGCCAACTTGTAAATCTGTGCCTGCAGCACCAAAAGTAGTGTTACTCTGAGTGGCTCTGTATTCACTATCTGATTTACTAATGTTAAGTGTCGGTATCGCAGCACTGCAGCATGCACCATAACTATTTACATTGGTTGCAATGCCAAAACTTTTAGACGAGCTATGTTCGTTAACATCTACTGATTCGATAGAGCCTGTTTTATAGTGATTTTCGCCATCTGCTGTTATTGTGCCGCCTTCCAGATAAGTAGATCCGATATCTGCATGAATATTATTGCTAGCATGTATACCACTTATCGTTCCGATTAAATCTGATTCAATTTTGGATTGTTGATAACTCACATTGCCACAAGTATCTGCACTTGCATTCCAACTACTCGTGCGGGTAGTGTTTAAACCTGTGCGAATAGATAATTTATCTGCTTTTCCTTGAAGATTGCCTGCATTGGTGTTGGCATTTTCTAAATTCCAGGATTTCACATTAACATCAAGCGTGCCACCCACTGTAAACGTCTGATTTTGATAAATCGTTTGATCCATATTACTGCCACCTGCATTTGCCCCAGCTGTAGTCGTGCCAGCTAAATTGATGGATGCATTAACTCCTACAGAATGCACATTGACAGAGTTGTGTAATGCGACACCATTTTGTTCAAAGGTAGTTGCCGTAATACTTGCATCATTATTCACAATGATTGGTACGCCATTGTTAAATGAAACTTTGTTATCAGCTTCGATAATGAGTGATCCACCTACCGATATACCAATATCGGAGGAAATTGTTTGCGAATGTGTGGTAGTGGTTGTTTGGGTTAAATTAACGCCAACTGAAGGACAAAATGCAGGGGTGATTGTGCCATTTTTTAAAGAAGTGGCTATATTAACCATGGTATTTAAACTATCAATAACAAGATTAGAAGTATTTAATGCTCGCGCCAATCCATTTTGCGAAGCCGCTAATGCCTTAGTATCGTGATAAAGTTCAACACCGGGAATTGATGAAACGCCTGGACCTTGTCCTGAAATAATTGTCGTTTTTTCTTTGCTGTAATTATTTAAGATGGAACCTGTAATTTCTACATTTTTTCCTTTAATTGTCGTGTTGCCACCGCTAATGGCTATCGTATCTCTCAGTGTGACATTGTTTAAAGATACGATATTCGTTTTATCAATACTAACAAGTTGAGTAGGAATAGGGTAGTTGGTTATTGAGAGCTCAGGTGAATCTTTAGTGAGAATATTTTGACTCGTACGTTCATCTTTACCAGATACGATGAAACCTTCGGTTAATATATTACCCTTTGAGCTAAAATAATTACTAATATTGGCGACAAATGTTGTTGATATACTATGAATAGGACCTTCAGCGCTGATTAAATAATTATCGCCATTTAATGAGCTAATTATCGCAGGCTGTATATGAGGCGAAATAGTTGTATGATCTTCTTTGCGCCAGCTATTTTCATAATGTCTATAAAATGAAATGTGATAATTATAGCGTGCGACTGATTCTATGCCGTCACTACCACTTATATAATTATCTCCTACGCTGTAAATGAATGATGCGTCGTTAGTGATTTTGCCTTTGCTACCTAAATACAAACCATAACCATCATAATCTTTACCATCACCACCAATAATTTGACCAGGTTGATACTGTATATCTGGAGAAAGGCGTGTTTCGTCTTTATCTAGTATTCTTGCTGGATAGAGAGTTTGTGTATCCCATTGCAGGCATCTATTGATTATATTTCCTTGCCGAGAGGCAATTTGTGTTAATTGTTTAGATTGCCAAATGCCGCCATTATTAATGATGTCATTTTGTGCTTGTACAAATAATTTATCACCAGATAAATTGATTTTATCATTATTGTGAAATGTTTCTTTGGAGGTAATAGCTAAAATCCCTTGTGCATGAATATCATTTGCAGCAATTACATTACCCACTGTCGATAAAAATATTAAATCTCTAGCCGTCAAAATACTTCCTTGATTGACAATTTCCTGGGCGATTAAACCCAAACCATAGGTCAAATTCATATTCTCATGTAAAATAACAGAATCATTTACCCTGACATATAAATTTTCACGCGCATGCACATCTTTAAAAACACCTCTGGTTAATAATAAATCTTCAACGTCGGTTATATTGGCAAATTGTATTTGCAAATCCTTTACATCGATTTGGCTTAAGCTAGCAGCTTGCGATGTGACAGAAAGCGCGCCTTCAGCTTGTATGTGACTGTGATCCTGCATCTCAAGATTTGCCGATTCTAAATACCCATCACCAATAAGGGTATGGTCCGATAGTTTGAGGTTTTTATTACCCTTAACAAATAAGGTTTCAGCAGTTAATTTGCCATTCAAATTAATTTCATCGCCTTGCAGCACAACGACATTGTCATCAACCGCAGCGCCTGCTTCCCCAGCTAAATTAATATTTTTGCTTTTTACCGCTAACTGTTGCGTGTGAATATGACTGTTAGCTGTTGTCGAAAATGCTTGGTCACCATTGATAACTAAGTCGCCAGTCGCATGAATATCACCTTCTATTTTTAGATTGTCAGCTGAAAGGTAGCCGTCAGTTAAATCGAGATTAGCGACTTCTTTTAAATTAATAGTAAACGCTTGCCAATAAGCTTGATTAGCATGGATATTACCTGACTCTATTTGTTCGACGACATTTGTGTAATGATTGTTCGCATAGGTGATTCCTGAGTGCGCGTATTGATATCCGCTGTAATTTATATTGTTGGTAGTAGTAAAACATTGGTCTTCAATTTCATATAAAAATGTATCGGAAATGTTTAATGCTAGTTGAGCATTCCATTTTGAATATTGCAAACCCTTGCGATTCTGTAAGGTAGCGTTGGCATGTAAGCCCATATTCATACCGACTGCTGCCTCATCATAATTAGCCGGCAAAAATAATGATGCGATGTCAGCAACTAAGATACCTGGTGTAGCAGAGGGTACATGTACTTGTACCGGGTCAACACCATGGATGACGGAATCAATTAACATTTTGCTAAACAATACTTGATTGCTCATGTTGCTCATCTGATTGAGCAGGGAATATATTTGATAGGGTTCAATCTTTTGTTTTTGATAATACAATTCACTGCATTGCTTCAAAAGCCTAGGACTATTGGCAAGGAGTGTTATTAAGCTCCAGGCAAGATCTGTTGGTTTTGCTACCGCAGGAATAAATGTTCTAAGTAGCCAACGGATAAAAGAGGATAATTTTTGCAATGAATTCCAGGTCATTAATTTTGTAGCTGTGGTGGATAATCCATTCCTTTGATACATATCGACATAATATTGCAAATTACTTAATATCTCTTTCGGGTTAGGTAAATCTATACCTGTATTGAATGCTAAGATTCTGGATTTACAATTTGCGGCAGTTGTTGTCATACCACCTAAATTAATTTCTGCAATAGCAGTTAATGACCAGAGATTACCGGTAATAGTGCTAGGTATATAAACAAATAATCCAGCAATGACTGAAGCATATTTTCCAGTTAATTCTGCAGTAGAGATTCTATGATCATGCTTCAATGTATTTAACAAATCATTTTTGCAAGAATAACCATGAACACATATCCCATTCAGCATCACATCCAGTTTGTCATAACTAATCTTTCCTGCATTCCATAGATTAAATCCCTTGATGATTAATTTATCTTTTGCTTTTATCGCACCAGAAGGATAATTGATAAATTCATTTGCTATATTAAAATAAAAATTATTAGCCAGTATGAGAGGACTGTGATTTTTAAACTTTTGCGCACTGATATGCCAATCTTCCACAGATATGATGCATTCTTTTTCTAGGACCAATTCACATAAATTATCTTGGACAGCAGCGTTCCATATTAAATTGTCTTTAGATGTGATTGCACCAATATAAGTAAATTTATTAGCATTGATTTGTAAATTTACCGGATCATCGCTAGAAAAGTTTGCTATTAAGTGAATGCTACTATTGTGATTTTCAAAAATATAACTTGAGCCATCTAATGTGCCGTCGATGTGTAGTTTAATTGGTACACTCTGCACCTGTAAAATGAGTCCTTCATCGGTGATTTTAAGCCATGCAATTTCATTTTTAGTTTTTGAATCTATAAATACTGCGCAAGATCCTTTGCTATTTTTTAAACTATCTTTAATGGTGAGTTTTAAGACATAGCAACCGTTTTGTTGTGAGCATTTAATGATTGCAGCATGCCTTAAGTTAACTGAATTTTTAGCAATTATCTGCTTAGATGTTGATAATAATGGGGTTATCCCCGAAAAATATTTTTTCAAGGTTACTTTTCCTCTGTTTTGTGCTTATTATTTGGTTTATTTTTTAAACAGCCTGAACTTATATTGTTTAATTTTCACTGTCAAATGTGCGGACTTGATGAATATTACGGAAGTTGCAAGAGGTGGTTTGGAATTTAGAAGCTAGAGAGAAGATAGGATAATATCACATCACCAACTTATTTAAAGCAAAAAATCGAATAGCATGATGGTTATCTATGTTACGAATATATAAGTATCCCACATGTAAAAGTCCATCCAGTCTACGGATGATTTCCCCACATAATGGAAGTAATTTGCTTTTTAATATCGTACAAAAAGAGTTTTGATAAATGTCAAAATGTTGGGTCTGACCCTCACGGATTTCTTTAGCGAACATACTAAATTAGGCGGCATTTTAGCTTTTACTTCAGGCGAGGAAGAGGGAGAAGCATGGAGCGATAATCGTGGTCAAGAACTTTACCATGCTTCTTTGTCAACAGATGAGTATGAAAAACGCCTAGAAGAAATGTCATTTAAAGTATTAATGCACAAGGTGCGTGATCCACAATGTGGTGAAGCAACTGTGTGGATAGCACAGAAGATTTGAACTCTAAAAGCAGGGAAGTTATTAGTATGCAACATGTATTTGGGAAAGGGGTCAGGCTAAACATTTTGACATTTTAAAAAAGAAAGGGGTCAGGCTAAACATTTTGACATTTTAAAAAAGAAAAGTTGTAAAAAATGTCAAAATGTTTAGCCTGACCCCTTTCCCTCGATGTTCCCTCTAGTTGCTTTTTTCCGAAATCAAATAAACACTTTCCGTTATTTCTGCGTATCCTTTATTGATTAACCGTTCTAGAATGTTGGTTAAGGACACACAATTTAATAACTGAACATCAAAATAAGAACCATATAATAAATTTATTTCGGTTTTGTTTATCGGAAAAGGCGGTGGTGTAATTTGGCAGCTAGATTCTCTGGTAAGCAACAAAATTCTAACTTTATTGCCTATGCATTTAACAATGTGATCTATATATTTTTTTCGTACATCAGGGGGTAGTGCAATTAATGCCTTACAATCATATACAGCATGGATAGTTGGTAGATCGATGCTGGTTAAGTCATATAAATTTCCACAAAATAATTCAATATTGTCATATTGATATTTTGTATAATTCGCTTGTTGCGTAATGGTAGGTGTTACATTTAATTCCGCAAAAAATTCTGTACAAGCAATGGGGCTTAATTCAACGCCCACAACATTCAATCCTTTTTCTGCAAGCCAAAGCATGTCTTTCGATTTGCCACAAAGTGGAACAAAAATACGATCGCCTATTTGTAAATTTAATTTATCAAAATATGCTAATAAATTAGCATTTATATTTTGCTCATGAAAACCAATGTCATTTTTTTCCCATCGATCTAGCCAATAGTTATCTTCCATATTAATTTCCCCCATTACCATTAAATCGCGAATGTAGTGTACAATACGCGCGCTCGATAGGGGATCCCAAAGGGACCCAAATAAACCAGATATTAATGCATGAGGGTGTAGAAAATGAAAAAAATATTATTAGTGATCTGCTTAGCAACAATGTTCACCCTAACGGGCTGTGCGACGACCAAAACTTTACAACCAGTTAATGGTAGCAAAGCCGATGGAACCATAACGCTTTCCTATGAATATGGCATGTTTGAGAAACCAGTAGTGGATTGGGATTTAGCAAAAGCCACTGCTAAAACACGCTGTGTTGCTTGGGGATATAAAAATGCTGAAGCATTTAGCGGTAAGCAAGAGCATTGCTTAGAGTATAGTAGTGGCAGTTGCATGCGTATGCAGGTCAACATAATTTATCAATGCACATAAGTTTTATAAGCTGCTTCTCAATCTTCAAGTTTTTTAAGGACAAGGAGTAATATTGATGTCAATGTTTAGACTACCTAGATCACCAAGATCTGAAATGGAAGATGAATCAGAAGCGAAAGCTATCCCACCAGCGCCCACACCTGGTCGTTTTAACACCTTGTATGTAGATCAAAGGGCTAAAGAGCTTTATAACTTTGAAGCACTCAAACCTGAGCTCGAACAAATTATGAATGGTTTTCTTAATCGTAGGCTTATAGGGTGGGGCATTGAGAATAGTCAAATAAACATAACTTTTGACCCGGAGGATAATGATGCTGCTACAGTAGCTCAAAATCTACTTGCGGATGTGATGCAAGCATTTAGAGAGCAAGCGAACATAGATGTTATGAGAGAGGATTTTCGAATTAATCGTGGAGTACATCACTATATTACAGAGCATAGTTCCTCTAGTTCCATTAGGCCGAAGAAATAAAAATTATGGAAACTTTGGCGTGGTCTCTCCAGCTTCTTCTTCAGGAATAACGCTCATATGGCTAGGAGCGGAGGTTGACCTCCTTTCTCTTTCTCTGGCCATCAAATTAAACCACTGATGGCCTTGGCTGGCACTACTTGCTGCCGCCGCGCTGGACTGCCTTATAATCGGTTCTTCTTCGTCCAGTGGTGTGAGCATATTAGGAGTGACTTGAGCGGCTAATGGTTTATTCTTTAGATGTTTGTTAAGTATAGAAAGAAGCGTGGCCTGTTTAACTGGTTTCACTGCATAGGCAGTCACGCCGGCTGTCATAGCTGCTGTTATCTCGTGCTCTTGGTCATTAGCAGTAATAGCGACAATAGGTGTTGGTGGCAAATTTCTTTGAGTTTCACGATGACGAATTTCGCAAGTGGCTGCCAGTCCGCCCATACCAGGCATGTTAATATCCATTAAAATGATATCAAACACCTGCTCGTCAAAGGCTTGCAGTGCTTCTTCGCCAGTGAAGGCAAATCGGCAGACATACCCAGCCTTGACAAGATGACGACCTATAATTTGACTGTTGATGTGATTATCTTCAACAACCAATACTTGATGGCCGTCTATAGAAATCTTTGGACTAGGAGAGGGCGTTGAGGTTTTTTTCATTGCCGCTTCATGGTGAAATTGTTCGAGCTCTTCATTCGTCAATTGTTTAAAAGGGAGTGAGATAGTAAAGGTGGAACCTTTTTCTTTCTCGCTGATGGCCCAAACATCACCACCCATCTGCATAGCCAATTCCTTCATCAGATAAAGCCCTAAACCTGAACCGCCGTATTCCTTGCCAACCGTCTGTGAAAAAAGTTTAAATAACTTTTTTAATTCAACAGGTGTAAGACCTATACCTGTATCTATTACGTGAATTTGGATTAAAACAGAATTTTCACTGGTAACATGCATTTCAAGATTAATATCAATATGGCCTTGTTGAGTAAATTTAATGGCGTTATCAATTATATTGATGAGAATTTGCTTAACTCGGTTCGAATCACCTTTCAGCAAAATTTCTTTGGGCAATTTACTGTTGATGAGCAATCCTTTTTGTATTGCTTTTGTTTGCAGCATATTAATACTATCTTGTATGACCTGACTGAGATTGAAGAGATCGGTTTTTGTAATTAATTTTCCCTCCATAATCCTAGCACCCTCAAGAAAATTATTCAGGATATCAGATTGATAATCTACACAGTGAATTATTTGCGCCACGTCATTTTTCATGCTGTCAATTATTTTTCCTAATTCTTTCTGGGCCTCTTGATTCGTTAGAATGGACTGTAACTTTTCGAGTGCGTCAATTTTAACTTGCAGAAATTCTGCGCTTCCTAAAATAGCAAAGACTGGATTACGTAATTCATGCGATAGCATCGTAATAAATTTGGCTTGTTTTCTATTGTAAATATTAGCTTCATCTAGAAGCAATCTTAGATTTCTTTCTCCAGCCTCTCTGAGCTCTGATTCGAGTTGCGTTTTTTCAGTAATATCGGCGCCGGAAAGATAAATTCGATTGCCTTTATCTTGTGAGCTCCAATTAATTAAACGATAGGAGCCGTTTTTGCAACGAAAACGGTGTTTAAATTGTTTTATCTCAGCAATAGCCGATTCTCCTTTTTCTTCATTGTTTCCGTTTTTATTTGCTAATGATTGCTCAAATGCTTCTTTATCTTCCGGATGTATAAATTTTAGAAAAGATTCGCCTAATAACTCGTCGCTGGTGTAACCAAGCACGCGTGGAAAAGCTGGATTAAAATATTGAATAACGCCTTTATAGCTAGAAATACAGGAAAAAATATCAGAGATACGAAAAAGAATATTTAGGTTATCGAAGGTAAATTCAGGCTGTTCAAATGAGATGGTGAGAGTGCAGTTTGTATTTTTGAAACTATCGAGTAATTCAATTCTACGTTTATTACTAATCTGATTGTAGTTTAAGTTTAATGATCTTAACGTGCTGCTGCCCTTAAATGCTAAGGCACCAATGTCGCCAATTTCATTGTAACTCAAGAATAGGTTTTTTAAGTTTTTGCTTTTGGAAAGTACGAGCGCACCTTCACTGCAAACTGTATTATAACTCAAGATAAGAGTCTCTATTTTCACGTTTAAGGATAAAGCAAAGGTTCCTTCAAATTCTATGGCATTTCCGGTTAAGTCTAGGTGAGTGAGTTGGGGATGCCGTGCAATGGCTATAGCGCCTTTATCGCAAAATTGATTATAACTGGCTATCAAAGTAAGTAATATTTTATTTAATCCACCCAACGCATTGGCGCCTGCAAAGCCAACTTGGTTATAACTTATGTCCAGGGCAATTAGCGCTGGATGTGCTGCAAGTTCAATAATGCCTGCATCATCTATCCTATTATAACTTGCATCGAGCGAGGTAAGCGTTGTGTTTTTAGCTAGTTGTTTAATACCTTCTGTGCCAGCATTGCAACCCGCAATGCTCAAAGTTCTTAAGTGAATATTTGATGCAAAAGCAGCAATTCCTGTTATCTGAATAGGGTTATATGAAATATTAAGCGTGATGAGGATTTCATTTAGAGATAGAGCAAGGGCGCCGTTAGTGCCAATTCTATTACGGCAAAGAATAAGAGTTGTTATAGCAGGATGCTTTGCTAAAGCGATAGCGCCAGCATCCCCAATCTGATTTCCCGTTAAATCTAAGTAGGTAAGCGTTTTGTTATGAGTTAAGGCATTGTCACCATCCAAAGTAATACAGTTATCTGAGAGCACCAAAGATTTAAGCGTTGTATTTTGGCCAAAGGCATTGGCACCTGCATCACGTAACTCGCAGTTTATGGCTGTCAATGATTCCAAATAGGGTGTTTTAGCGAGTAACTCTCCTGCCTTTGACCCCAATGGATTGCCTGATATTTCTAAGGTCTTTAGTTGGGGGTTTTTCTCTAAAAGGTCTACTAGGTTTTGAAGGTCATCGTATGTTAGTTCTTGATAGCTTAAATCTAACTGAGTCAATGTCGGGTCACTAGCTTGAAGTCTTTCAAGCACGTTTGAATTGATAGGCATTTTAAAATTTTCCTCCATGAAAATTATTTAGGGCTTAACGATGTCGAAATAGTCAGGAAGCTTAGAAACGCCAGGAGTCTTGATTTTTCGCCAGCGGGTAAGGTTGGTGAGTGTCAGTTTAATAGAAAATAGAATATTAGCAATAATCAGAGCGTAAATATTCCCCCATCCCCCAATTTGCTCGTTCTTTTCGCACTAATTCAAAATCAAAGTTTGCGTAAATTATACTGGTAGCACTTTGAAGTTGATCACCCTGATTAAATCGCGGTGCCTCAGCAATAATTTCCCCAGCTTGATCAGCAATAAATGAAGTGCCATAAAATGTGATGGAGACATCTTGATCTGTCTCAATGCCAATGCGATTGGCTGCCATGACTGGCGTGGTGGTTGCTACTGCGCCGCCTTGCTGAACACGTTGCCAGCGTTTTTGCGTATCCACTAAGCTAACAGGTTCTGAACCGATGGCTGTCGGAAAACAGATAATATCTGCATCTAACTTTGCCATGCCACGATAAGATTCTGGAAACCACTGATCCCAACAAATACCACAACCAATTCTGCCTATAGCCGTTTCCCAAACAGAGAAGCCGGTATCGCCAGGTGCAAAATAGAAAGTTTCTTCATAGCCTGGTCCATGTGGAATATGTGTTTTTCGATACCTATCTTTACCGTTGACGTCATTTACAATTTTTCCCTCTTGATTAATGAGGGCTATGCTATTGAAATTTTTGCTAGCAGTTTGTTCAAAAAAACTCACCAATAACAGTATTTCAAATTTTTTTGCAATTTCTTTCATGTAGTTGAGTGCAGCGCAGTGTTCAAATGATTCAGCTAAATCATGGTAGCGGCTATCTTTTATTTTAGGAAAATAAGGCAAATAAAATAACTCTGGTAGTAATACTAAATCTGTCCCTTTCGTTTTAGCCTGCTCAATTAGCTGGCCAGCTATTTGCAAGTTTTCTTGCTTATTAGCAGTAGGCGCGAATTGAACGGCAGCAAATGTAGGCTTCATTTTCAGTCTCGGATGATTCAGTCGCCGCATTATCCATATAAGTGGTGTTTATTTCAATGAGGTAGTTAGCGGCAAAGATAAATGGTATAATATGACTATAGCTACAAAAATATGACTATAGGAGGCTTTATGGCAAAATCGGCTCAAAAAATAGCTGCTGGCAAGTTTAAAATTCATTGTTTGCGGTTGATTGATGAAGTGCATAATAAACATACTCAATTGGTTATTACTAAACACGGCAAACCTTTTGCCAAATTAATTCCTTTTAGCGATGAGTCCTCGGCATTATTTGGTTGTCTGAAGGATAGTGTAACCATCAATGGCGATATTATTTCCAGTACAGGAGAAGAATGGGATGCAGACCACTAATATGCAACAAGGTGGGTTGTTATTGGATACCCATATTTGGATTTGGTTATTTAATGGTTCAGCTGAATTAGCAGATAAAAATATCAAGTTGATTGAAGATCAGGCAAGTCAAAGCAGAATCTTTATTTCAGCTATTTCGGTTTGGGAAATAGCCACGTTATTTGCTAAGCGACGTATCATCTTACGCTCTGCTATTAGAGAGTGGATTGACGAAGCTTTGTCGCAACCTGGGGTAGATCTTTTACCATTAAGTCCTGAGATTTCCATTGAAAGTACCCAATTGCCTGATGGCATGCATGGCGATCCAGCGGATCGTCTGATTGTAGCCACAGCCCGTATTAAGCGACTGACATTAGCGACTCGGGACGCAGAAATATTATCCTATGCAAAAAGCGGGTATATTCGCGCTATCAAAATGTAAATTTAAGGAATGCACTATGAGACTCAAGGGTAAAGTTGTATTGGTCACTGGTTCTACCACAGGTATAGGCGAAGCGATTGCAAGACGTTGTTTAGCCGAGGGAGCCAAGGTTATGTTTCATGGATTAGAGGAAGAATGGGCAAAACAATTAGTTGCTGAATTTAAAGAAAATAGCAACTATATCATTGCGGATTTATCTATCACAGAAAATTGTGAAAAGATTGTTATACAAACGGTAGAACACTTTGGCCGTATTGATTGTCTGGTAAATAACGCAGCAACGATGGAACGGGACAGTATTGATACACTCACCTCAGCGCAATTTGATAGGATTATCGCAATAAATTTAAAAGCGCCGCTGTTTGTTTCTCAGGCTGCCATCAAACAATTCCGTTTACAGAAAAATCCGGGCGTTATATTAAACATTGGTTCGACCAATGCCTATTGTGGTGAACCAGTATTAACCCTTTATTCAACTGCAAAGGGCGGTTTGATGACTATGACGAGAAATTTAGCAGCAAGTTTAGCAGCAGAAAAAATACGCATTAATCAAATTAATATAGGCTGGACAATTTCTCCTAATGAGATTCAATTGAAAATAAAAGAGGGATTACCTGTTGATTGGTATAAGCATGTTCCTGTGGAGTATGCGCCATCAGGACAATTATTTACGCCAGAAAAAATTGCCAAACATGCGCTATTTTGGCTCTCAGATGACTCAGCTCCAGCAAATGGCACAGTAGCAGAGGTAGAGCAATTTCCTATCATTGGCAGAAATATAACAAAGAATCAGCAATGGTTTTTTAGTGGTAGTGAAAAGAAAGCAGCTGAAAAGACTCAATCTAGCAAAGAAGAGACAAGCCTAATCCCACAACTTTAAAACCTTTTTTATCTGGAACGCCCACCTGCGGCCAGATGGATCCGGCGGTATAGTCTGGCGGGGTATTACCAATCCGGCTATTTTGACCTATACTACAATTTAGCCGCGTCCATTTTGGAGTAGAGGGAAAAACAGCCGTGAATCGTTATATCGAACCTTATATTTATCAAGATCTTGCCAAAAAGATGGTTTTTTTAGGCGGGCCTAGGCAGGTAGGTAAAACAACCTTGTGCAAAAAAATGTGCCGGGACCAATTTGCGGGAAGCGTTTATTTAAATTGGGATAGTGATGAGGATAGACGCGCAATTTTACATAAGCAGTGGCCTAGTGATAGTCCACTCATTATTTTTGATGAATTGCATAAATATCTGCGGTGGAAATGCTGGATAAAAGGCGTTTACGATACGCGAATTAATCAGCAACAGTATATGGTCACAGGTTCAGCTCGTTTAGACGTTTATAAACGCGGTGGTGATTCATTGATGGGCCGCTACCATTATTGGCGTTTGCATCCCTTTACATTGGACGAATTACCTGCAGACATATCTAGCCAAGAAGGTTATCAACGCTTACTAACATTTGGTGGATTTCCCGAGCCATTTTTATTAGCAGATGAAAGAGAATCCAGGCGTTGGCGCAGGGAACGATTCGATAGAGTATTACAGGAAGATATTCGCGATTTGGAATCTGTCAAAAACATACAAATTTTATCTTTGTTTGTGGACGCATTACGCGAACGTGTAGGGGGTCTGATTACGCTTTCAAATATTGCTGAAGATTTACAAATATCACCCAAAACGGCTAAAGCTTGGTTGGCTGTGGTGGAGAAAATGTATTTAGCCTTTCCCATTTATCCCTTAGTAAAACAGGTCCCGCGAGCTATTCAAAAGCCTGCTAAAGTGTATTTTTATGATAATAGTGATGTAATTTCTGCTGAGGCCCGTTTAGAGAATTTAGTTGCTACCACTTTATTGAAACGATTGCATTTTTTGGAAGATTATTATGGTTATCGCTGCCATCTACATTATCTGCGCGATAAAGATAGTCGAGAGGTTGATTTTGTAACCTTAGTAGATGGAAAAATAATTGATTTAATTGAAGTCAAAAATTCTGATACCACTATTTCAACCAGTTTGAAATATTATTCGCAAAAACTAAAACCGCAATTTACCACACAAATTGTTGGCCAATTAAAGCGATCATTTCATCAAGATCATATTCGTGTGACTACACCTATTGAGTTTTTTAAAAACCCGCCTTGGAAACAAGATGCTAATGCATAGTCCCAGTTGATTATTTTAAACCAGGCCATAAAGCAGCCTCAGCATCTGCAACTTTAATCTGGGTTTCTGTTTGATTAGCAAATAACCATGATCCAGTTGCAGCTCGATAAATTAAATTAGCGAAAGCTAAAGGCGGAAATAATATGGTAGAGAAATTTGTTAATAATCTTTTCCAACCTAAATCATATGCTCCTCGATGATCTTTAAATACCTCATCTTTGCTATGTAGGGTCTCTTTAAAACGCAATTTGAAATCTAAAATATGTAAATGCGAGCGCCAGACAGACGGCTGATTTATATTCCGAATTAATGCAGGCGCTTCTGATTCCAACAAATTAGATAACTGTGGCTGTAATTGTTCTATTGCTGTTTGTTTATCTGTGGAAGTGGAATGTCGATATTGGTACAGTGCATCTTTTTTTTGTGTGAGATTAGTTAATGTATCGTCATTTAATGTAAATAATTTTTCCTTAGTTAAACTGGTATTTTCTAAGCTTTGTATTAAGGCGGTATACACCCACATTTCATTATTTTCATCGCAGAATAATTTTCTAAATTGTTCACTTTTGTTAAAAAATAAATATTCTACAACTGGACAAACTGCGTATTTTTGGTATTGCCATATCCAATATTCAGATCCATGACTATATTCTCTTTGAAAATTATCTAATGGTCCTTCGCAGATAAAATCTGCATTTAGTGCCTCTTTGAATGCTTTGTCATTACCTTCTCTTAGGTATGTTGATAGTTTCTGTATAATCGCATCGGCATTAGAAAATGATACCGGTGTATCTTGGATCGTTTCCCCGTGTCGATCACCACGAATGTCTTTTATTAAATAGGTTTTTTTGCGCAATTGCATATTTTATCCTCATTAGGTGCGATAGATTGCTATTGGGTACTATACAGGAGAATAGATTCGAATAATGGGCAGGTTAAGGTTTCGTTAAGGTTCAGTGGTTTAGCTTGACAAGGGGGTAATGGCCTGTTTACATTGCCAAACAAAATAATGAGGTGTCTAGCATGAATAAATTATTATTAACAGCAGCTTCTTTAACCTTTCTAGCTACAACGTCTTATGCGAGCTCTACAATCATTGTCCCAGTGCCTAAGGCCAATGAAATAGCAGCAAAATCTGAACTGAAATTGAATCTGAATTCCTTAGTGAGTGAAGTACCATATATGGTTACCTGCTCAGTAAATTCTTCCTCATCGCGCCCGGTGGATGTCGCTTTAGTCCCTGAATTAGCTAAAAATGGTGGCTTTGGTGTAACCACTATAAATGGCAAAGCGATGGCTATGCATAATAATGGTCAATTACAAAGCGGAGAAAATAAGCTCTCATTTATGGCTTCTATTAATAAAAATGATCAAGCCAATTTTATTAAATTGAAAAACTTAGATGATCATAACTCGATCACAGTCGCCCATTGCGATGGACAGCCCGTGTCTAATGTTAAAAGTTTTGCAGATAGAAAAGTAGGTAGCGGATATTTCTATGTGTATAATCACCTGCCGGTTTACTTGGATATCAGCGTTGGTAATTGGACACCTACAAGTTACTGCATACCACCTTACTACAGCTACTACATATGGGTATCAACTAATAATCAGAATATTTCGGTTGATGGGACACACATATATCCCATCTAATAAATAGATATTTTTTTCCCCTATCGACTACTTGTCAAAATGTTGATATGGTGGGTCCCATTATTATGCCGGGGTGGCGGAACTGGTAGACGCGCCGGACTCAAAATCCGGTGGTGGTGACACCGTGTCGGTTCGATTCCGACCCTCGGTAATTTCAAAAGAGCTGCTTAGTAAGCCTTCCCAGCAGGGGAAGGTGGCCAACGGCCGGATGGGGGAGTCAAAAAGTAATTATTCAATATATATAAATTATTCTAATAACGTAATACTTTATATCCAATAGATGGTAAGTAATTTCTTAATAAATTATTTTTGATTCCCCCATCCGGCCGTTGGCCACCTTCCCCTGCTGGGAAGGCTTACTAAGCAGCTCTTTTTTAACATCAAGAAAAAATATTACTTAAGTTAACCCTATTGAGTGTTCACGTAATCAACTCTTCTGTAACATTTTAATCATCGGGATCAACTCTCTTTCCCATTTTCTTTCACTGATAATGCCTACTTGGCTGTAAACTATGCGGCCTTCTTTATTGATGATGTAGGTTGAAGGCGTGGCGTAGACTCCAAAATCCATGGCAATTTCCCCTCTGGGATCGGCGCCATCGGCATCATAAGGATTCCCATTGTCGGCTAAGTACTTCAAGATTTTTTGTGGGGTGTCTTTGTAATTAATGCCGTAAATAGCAATGTGGTATTTATGCTTCATAGCTAACAAAGTGGAATGTTCAATTGAACAGGCGAAACACCAAGTAGCCCAAACTGTTAATACAGATACTTTGCCTTTGAAAGTTTGATTATTAATTACTTGTGGAGGAGATAATACATTGGTCACGGAAAATTTTGGCATGGGTTTGCCAATAGATTGCGAAGACCTTTCACTCGCGTGAGCATAAATACCCTGCCATAAAAAAAGTACCAAGAGGGTGAAAACCACTAAAGGAGAAACTGCTGCTACCAAGCGTGTTATTTTGCTCATGATTTTTTACCTCCACAAAGAGCGATTAATCCAGCCAAAGCCATTAATAAACCCGCTAACCATATCCAACGAATAAAGGGTTTGTAATATAAGCGAAGAGACCAATCATTTTCAGAATAGGGTTCGCCTAAGGTGAGATACACATCATGAAAAATGCCGGGATAAATGGCGACTTTAGACATTACCATATTGCGCACTTTATAAATCCTTTTTTCAGGTCTCAATTCCGTAATAAAAGTATTTTGCCTGAGTAAAGCAAAATTAGCACGTATACCTTTATAATTTTCACCTTGTACGCCTTCTATATCCTTAAAATGCAGCACATAAGGTCCCAGTGTAACATGTTCTCCAATTAGTATGCGTACCTCACGTTCCTGGGAAAAACTGGCGGCCAATACTGCACTTAAGACGAGAATTGCAAAGCCTAAATGGGCCAAAGACATGGCACTTTGTCGCAAGAAAAAAGATTTTGTCGAAAGGATGAGCCAAATAAATAACGTTAAACTCAGTAGAATTAATAATGATATATTGCCCGCAAAAAATAAAAGTAATAGCAAACTGCTAAGGCATGCAGCTAAGCCTTGTTGCCAAAATTTTTTCAGCGATAAATGCGTATTACCCCATTGGGTGAAGGGCGCCCATATCATGCCGAGCAAACCGAGGATTACCAGGGGTAATAAAACCTGATTAAAATACGGTGCGCCAACCGATAAACTTCCCCAGCCCCCAGCTTCCATCATTAAAGGATATAAAGTGCCGAGTAAAACAGTGGCTAAAACGATAAACAATAAAATACTTTGTAGTAATAAAATGCATTCTCGCGCTGAATAAGCGTAAATAAAATGTTCAGCAGATGCTCGAGTAACTTGTAGCTTACGCCACAAATAAAGCAAGAGTGCACCACCACTAATTCCTGCTAACAATAATAATAAAATAAATCCACGTGAGGGATCATTGGCAAATGAGTGCACGGAAATTAATACACCAGAGCGCACTAAAAATGTTCCCAGGATACTGAGTGAGAAGGTCAAAATAGCTAATAAAATACCCCAGTCCACAAAAGTTTGTTTTTTATCAATGATGACTAAAACATGTATGAGTGCAATGCCACTTAACCAAGGTAATAAAGATGCATTTTCTACCGGGTCCCAAAACCAAAACCCACCCCAACCCAATACATGATATGCCCACCAGCTACCGAGCACGATGCCAATTGTTAATAATGACCAAGCAGCCAAGGCATAAGGTCGAATAGTTTGTGCCCAATTTTGGGCTGATATTTTAGGTAAACATAAATAGGCAAGCGTGATGGCGAAAACAGCAGAAAATCCTACATAACCTGCATAAAGCATAGGGGGATGAATAAAAAATCCGGGATCTTGTAATAGGGGATTTAAATCTTGCGGACTAATGCCCATGTTAATCAAAAAAGGATTAGAGGTTTGTAAGAATAATAAAAAACAACAACTGATACAGCCGAGAACCGCTAAAGTGAGTGTGCGAAATGCTAATAACCACTTTCTGCTACTGACACAGACTGCAATTGACCAGATATTCAATAAGAAAATCCATAGTAAAAATGATCCCTCATGCGCGCCCCAAACGGCGGTGAGCTTATACCAAATGGGTAAATTAAAATGAGAATTTTGCGCGACATATTGTAGGGAAAAATCATTTTGTAAAAATGCGATGATCAATAAACAAAATGCGCTGCTTACCCAAAATCCCGCTAGTAAAGTTAAGGCTGGGGCGATTTTCATTAAGCCAATATTATTACGGTAATACCCATAAGCAGGTAGTATGCATTGCGCGAACGCTGTGAGTGCAGCCAGAATGAGTAGGATGTTTCCGATGGCATTAAGCATAATCTTATCTCTTAAATTAGAATTTGGTACTGTAATTTCTGGGGCCGAGCACTGTCATCCTGAGGCGCATTTTGCCGAAGGATCCCGTAATCGTAGCAAAGATAGCGAGATCCTTCGGCGAAAAGCACGCCTCATGATGACAGGTTAGTCCCTTTTTTCCTCAGTGCCTCATATACGGCTTTAGGCATATAATTCTCATCATGTTTAGCCAAAATTTGGGTAGCGATAAACTTGCCTTGCTTATTCCAATGACCTTCGGCAATTGCGCCATTCCCTTCACGGAATAAATCCGGCAAGATGCCGGCGTAATCCACGGGAATATCTTTATGTAAATCGGTTAATACAAAATGCACACGTAAATTTTTCGTATCACGATGCACGGTATGCGGCTTCACTTGGCCGCCTAAACGAAAGGTATAATCAGTGGGTAAATGATGCGCTAAAGCCTGACTAGGGGTAAAAAACAAATTAATATTTTGACGCAAGGCATACAAAATTAAACTAACCCCTAAGCCAACACCTAATAGTAGTAAACAAACAGATATTAATTTTTTTCGACGATATTTATGCATCATGAGCAGAAGGTTTTTTAATTTTACGCCAGCGTTGCCATGGTAACCATAATTGCCATGCTAAAACGCTGAATACGATGCCATAAGATGTATAAATGTAAAATGTATAGGAAATATTCATTTAAAATCTCATTATTAATGCATTGCGTAATCGCAGAATTAAGGTAATAGCGAAATAGCAAATTAATGCTGCAATCATCGCGAATAATGGTTTAATCATGCTGTTATCGATATGTGAAGGTGACAATAGCGTTAAAGTAGCGCCCTGATGCAAGGTATTCCACCAGTTGACTGAATAATGAATGATGGGAATATCGACAAAACCGATTAAAACTAATATTGCAGTGGCGTGATCAGCACTGCGTTGATTTTCTATGGCGCTATGCAAAGTTAGTACGCCAATATACAAAAACAATAAAATTAATTCAGAGGTTAAACGCGCATCCCAAATCCAAAATGTTCCCCACATGGGTTTGCCCCATAAACAGCCAGTAATGAGGGCTAAGGCAGTAAACATTGCGCCTATTACGGCGCATTCCCGCATCGCGACAAAAGCGATTTTTAAACGCCAGACCAAGCCTAAAATAGCTGCAACTGCCATGCAGCTATAGACTAATAAAGATAAGAAGGCACAAGGTGCATGTACATACAAAATACGGAAAGCTTCTCCCTGAAGATAGTCGGGGGGCACATGATATAAAGCACCAATCAAGCCATAGCCTAATAGACAGCAAAATAGGCCAAATAAACCCGGCAGCAATTTATTACTGAGCGAAATGAAATGTGGGGGTGAGAATAACTTATACATAAAGTGGCGAAAGTGTACCGCTTTTATCGATAATTGCCAAGGTAACCAATACCGCTTAAAATCGGTGTCAAAGGAGAACCTCATGCCCTGGACCGTAGCTCAGAAACTGCTTAAATCCCACTTACTCGAAGGCGATATGATTCCGGGTAAGGAAATTGCCCTCAAAATTGATCAAACTCTCTGCCAAGACGCTACTGGGACCCTAGTCATGCTAGAGCTCGAAGCCATGGGCTTAGAGCGTGCTAAAACAGAGTGTTCTGCTCAATATGTTGACCATAATTTGATTCAAGAAGACTTTAAAAACGCTGATGATCATCTCTTCTTGCAAAGTGCTGCCCAACGCTTTGGCATGTGGTACAGCCGCCCTGGTAATGGGGTGAGTCATCCTGTGCACATGGAAAATTTTGGTAAACCCGGCAAAACCTTACTAGGCTCAGATTCTCACACTTGTGCAGCAGGTTGCTTGGGGATGTTAGCCATGGGTTCGGGTGGCTTAGAAGTGGCTTTAGCGATAGCCGGCCAGCCTTTTTATGTGAAAACCCCAAGAATTTTCGGCATTAAATTAATCGGTAAATTGCCCGATTGGGTATCTGCCAAAGATGTGGTTCTAGAAATGTTACGTCGACATGATGTCAAAGGCGGTGTT
>JADMIO011319552.1_pt1 | contig 29507 bp, 22 predicted proteins | sample 8958161 | NCBI WGS metagenome assembly JADMIO01 (sample SAMN16585339, study PRJNA669376) | soil metagenome | isolation source: Crop rotation soil | place: USA: Cullars Rotation, Alabama | collected 2011 | reverse complement strand
CCGGGCTTGTCCATGTGCAATTCGAGACCATCCATCCCTTCCTCGACGGCAACGGCCGGCTGGGCCGCCTTCTCGTAACGTTTCTGCTTTGTGCGGGAGGTGCGCTGCAGCAACCGATTCTGTATCTCAGTTTGTTCTTCAAAACTCACCGGCAGCTCTACTACGATCTGCTCACCGAGGTCCGAGCTAGCGGGAATTGGGAGAGATGGCTTGACTTCTTCCTCCGCGGGGTGAAGGAGACCTCTGACCAGGCCGTCGCCGCGGCAAAGCGAATTATAGAACTCATTGATGGGGATCGTAAAAAGATTGAAGGCCTCGGAAGGCGGGCGGCCTCAGTGCTTCGCATTCACCAGTATGCGCAAACGCATCCTATCCTCTCCATCGCAACGGCAGCCGGGCAATTGGGAATCACATTCCCTACCGTTGCTGCAGCAATGGGTCACATGCTCCAACTTGGAATCATTCGAGAGATTACCGGTAAACAACGGGGGCGCGTGTTTGCATACAGCGGGTACCTCGAAATCTTGAACGAAGGGACAGAACCTCTCGATAGGACCCCGGCTCGGTGAAGATACTATGTCGGAAATTCATCACACAGCCGGAAGCCCAGCCAGGGCCAACTCCAGATCCGCCTCATCGTAATCCTGGTCGACCAGTTTCCCCGAAAAATACTCCGTGTAGGCCTGCATGTCGAAGTGCCCGTGGCCCGACAGGTTGAAGAGAATTACTTTAGATTGTCCGGCCTGCTTTGCATCCAGCGCTTCATCGATCGCCGCTGCTACCGCATGATTCGATTCCGGGGCGGGCACGATGCCTTCGGCCCTGGCGAACTGCACTCCGGCTTCGAAGCAGCGGTTTTGATGATACGCTCGCGCCTCAATGATGTCGAGCTCCTTGAGGTGACTCACCAGCGGCGCCATACCGTGATATCGCAGTCCACCGGCGTGGAAGCCGGGCGGTGTGAACGTCGAGCCCAGGGTATGCATGCGCGCCAGCGGCGTCAGGTGCGCCGTGTCTCCGAAATCGTACGCATACTTTCCGCGCGTCAGGCTGGGACATGCGGCAGGCTCGACCGCCATGATACGCCTCTTTTTACCGCCTCGAAGCTGCAGGCCAATGAACGGAAATGCGAGTCCTGCAAAATTCGAGCCTCCGCCGGCGCAGCCGATGACAATGTCTGGATCGTCCCCTGCCATTGCCATCTGATCGATCGCTTCGAGGCCGATCACCGTCTGGTGCAGAAGCACGTGATTCAGCACGGAGCCGAGCGCGTACTTGGTATCATCGCGCTTAGCCGCGACCTCTACGGCTTCTGAAATCGCGATGCCCAGGCTGCCGGGATGTTCCGGCCGTTTGGCCAGAATCGCGCGGCCGGACTCCGTCTCCTCGGAAGGTGAGGCCACGCATCGCGCTCCATAGGTCTGCATCAGTGCACGGCGATACGGCTTCTGGTCGTAGGAGATGCGCACCATGAACACCTGGACGTCGATTCCGAAAAGAGCGCCGGCAAACGCCAGCGATGAGCCCCACTGACCCGCGCCCGTCTCGGTCGAAATGCGCTGCACTCCCGCCTCGCGATTGTAGAAGGCCTGAGCAACGGCAGTGTTCGGCTTGTGACTGCCGGCCGGGCTCACGCCTTCGTACTTGTAATAGATCCTGGCCGGCGTGTCGAGGGCCTTCTCGAGCCGGCTCGCGCGATACAGCGGCGACGGCCGCCACATGCGGTACACATTGCGTATGGGCGCGGGGATCTCAACCTCTCGTTCGGTGGCCACCTCCTGCCCGATCAGCGACATTGGAAAGAGCGGCGCGAGATCATCGGGTCCCACGGGTTGATGTGTGCCCGGATGCAACACGGCAGGCGCGGGCGATGGCAGGTCGGCAGCGATGTTGTACCAGCTTTTTGGAATGCGGTCTTCGTCGAGAACGAAGCGAGTGGCGTTCATTTAACGCACATTGTAGACTGTTTTCGCCGTGCCGAGGCGGTTGCCAACTTGCTCCACGTCACTCGTATCGCAGCGCGACATTGGGGTCCACTTGCATGGCACGCTTGGCCGGAACGAGGCAGGCCGCGACGGCCACCAATGCGAGCAGCAGACCCACGATCGCGAGAGTCGCCGAATCGGGCGGTTTGACGCCGCGGAGAACGCTCAGCAAGCGTCCGGCCGCCAACGATCCGCCAACACCCAGCACGATGCCGATGATGGCGAGACCCGAACCGCGCCCCAACACCAGCCGCAGCAGATGTGTCTCAGGCGCACCGAGCGCGAGGCGAATGCCGAACTCGCGAGTGCGGGCCGACACAACATACGAGATGACTCCATAAACGCCGGCCATCGCGAGCACAAGCGCGATTAACGCGAAGAGCCCGATGAGCCAGAGATAGAGATTGACGTCGGCGAACGATTCCGCGATCACTCGATCCATGGTCTTCACGCCGAAGATGACCTGCAGTGGATTCACCTGTTGTATCGCGTCACGTACGGAGCGCACCAGTGTTTCCGGCCGCGCGAGCGCACTGACGACAAGCGAGACACCAGCGTCGGATGTAGCGGCTGTATTCTGCGCAAACGTATAGTAGATCTCCGGCGCCGCGGGACGGTCGAGCTGTGATGAGCGAACATCGCCGACTACGCCGATGATCGTGCCGCGATCGGTGCGCTGGCCCACCGGATCGTCGCTGCCGAAATATTTTCGTGCGAGCGCTTCATTGACGACGATGACGAGCGGTGAACTGCTGGTGTCGGCCTCAGTGAAGAAACGCCCGCGCCGAAGAGGGATGCCGAGGGTCCGGAAGTAATCGGGACTCACGTAACGAAGCTCCGCTTCGCGCGGACGACCCGCAGGCTGCGGCCGGCCGGCGATGGAGAAAAAGGCACTCCAACCCCAATTCTGCAGCGGCAGATATTGTATGAACCCGGCGGCTCGGACGCCGGGAACGGTTTTGATGCGCTCAGCCAAGGTGTGAAGATACCGGCCATAGCTTCCCGGTGCGCTGTAGTCCTTCAAGATGATGGTCATCTGGAGCGTCAGCACGTTCTCCGATACGAGACCTGCCGGCGTGTTTTGCAATGCCAGAAAAGCCTGTAAGACAAGCCCTGCACTCACCAGGAGCACGAATGACAGCGCAATTTCGGCGATCACCAGTCCGTCGCGAAGCCACGGCACGCGGGGTTGATCGAGGGCGGTGCGCAGGCTCGCACGCGTCACAGTGAAAGCGGGAAGAATGCCGGCGGCTATTCCGGTGGCGGCACTTGCGGCCAGCAGAAAACTGAATACGCGCCAATCGAGCCCGATTTCCCACGAGCGGGGAATCTGGCCCGATGCAAGGTTCAAAATCAGGCGTGTGCTCCAGTGCGCGATGAGCAGTCCGAGCAGGCCGCTTATCATGCTGAGCAGAACGCTCTCGGTGAGGAGCTGTCGAATCAAACGGCTCCTGTTCGCGCCGAGAGCTGCGCGGACCGCGAATTCGCGTGATCTCGTCGAGGAGCGGGCAAGCAGCAGGTTGGCAACGTTCGCGCACGCGATAAATAGGACCAGGCCCACCGCACCCAGCAGAGTGAGGAGCGACGATCGCACCCGTCCGGTCACGACTTCAGCAAGCGGCGTCATGAGCGCGCGGCGTCCTTTGTTGGTGTTGGGATATTGGGATTCGAGCCGGCTAGCGATGACGCTCAATTCGCGCTGCCCCTGGTCGATGGTCACGCCGGGCTGGAGCCGTGCAATCACGGAATCGACCCTGTAGTAGCGGTTCGATGTGAATGCTGCGGGTATGGTCCACGGGATCCATACCTGCGTTAGAGAATTGCGGAAGGGAAACTGGAAACGCTCCGGCATGACGCCGATGATGGTGAAGATATCGTGGTCGAGTGTGATCTTACGGCCGATGCAGGCCGGATCTGCGGCGAAGCGGCGTTTCCAGAATCCGGCGCTGAGGACGGCGACATCGGGCGGATCGTCGTCACGAAACGTGCGGCCGATGATGGGCGCAACCCCGAGCATGCGGAATAGCCCGCGATCGGAAGATACAACGGCTAGGCGCTCCGGGTTGGCGACGTCGAGCAGGCTGCGGGCGAAGTTCCCGTAAGAGACGATCTCCTGGAAGGTCGACGTGTCCGTGCGAAACTCCTGCAGATCGAGATAAGCGACCGGCCCGGTGCCGAACCGTTGGTCGGTTTCGTTGATTTGCACGAGCCGGTCGGGCTCTGCGAATGGCAGCGGGCGAAGAAGCACTCCACTGACGATGCTAAAGATCGAGGTGTTGGCGCCGATGCCCAACGCCAGCATGAGTACTGCACTGATAATGAAACCCGGGCTTCTCCGGGCGGTGCGCAGCGCGAATTTGATGTCTTGCGGGATGGTCGAGGGCATCGGCTGTTCGTCGAATGGTCAGACGCCGGCTGGGAGCCTGATGTTAACAAACATGGTTCAGTGGGGCATGCGACGATGGACCATGCCGTCAAAAACGGCCGTAGAGAGGTCCTTCCAGGCGAAGCTCGAGGGCAGCGAAAACGGTCGTGTCTACATTGTCTTGCCGTTCGATCCAGGGAAGGTATGGGGACCGAAACCGCGATACCACGTTCGAGGCACTGTCAATCATAGTGGTGTGAGGGGTGCCCTGGAGCAGTTCGGGGGAGGATACTTCCTGCCCCTGGGGCCCGCGTACCGGCGTGCACTCGGCCTGCGAATAGGCGACCCGGTCAATGTGACACTTGGGCCCGAGGGTCCACAGAGCAATGCGCTCGCCGCCGATATCGTGGCTGCGCTTGCCGCCGAGCCGCAGGCGGCGAAGTTTTTCGATGGGCTCGCGACCTTTTATCGGAAGAACTATCTGCGATGGATTGACGCAACCAAGCGCAGTCCCGAGGTGCGGGCGCAACGGATCGCCGAGTTTGTTGCCTTCATGAAAGCGGGGCAGAAGGCGCGGCCACGGTAGGGCCGGCTGGGTCCAGGCCTGCTGGGACACCCGGCTGCGGTTGGGATTGCCGGACGTATTTGCTGGTTGACCCCTCATTGCCAACGATCTTTCGACCGATATACCAGCAGCGAGAGGTGCAAGCTCATGGCGAATTCTTGGCATGATGTGCAGGGGTACGTTGTACTCGGGCACTTATCGAATCCATTGTGGGAGACTTCTGCGGACGTCGAAATCGAGGTGAAGCATGAAGTAGCCGCGACGATGTCCGTCGGCCCGCTGGTCCAATCCGGCACCATTACCTCGCCGGGTCACAATTATCGTCTTTTCGGACTAGCCGCTCAGCCATTCGAGCCTGAGGAGCGTCAGATTACAGTTTCGGACGCGTTGCTCACGCCGAATATCGAACTTCAGATACAAGCGTCTCGGACGCATCTCGCCGCCGCCTATCCTCAGAACATTTGGCACGCCGGAAGCTCACAAATCGATGTGCCTTCGACGGAACTGGAATTTAACGGGGGTTGGCGGCGCATATGGAATCGGGAATTGCTGGTGCAGCGTCCTTGCGTCCCGAAGGACTGCTCCTGGATGGAGATCCGAACCATTCAGAGCCCTTTGGAACAAGACCGCAAAACGGAATTGAACCTTGATACGGAGGTCCATCCCGTTGTCGGCTCCCTGGAGCGTCTTACAGCGGAAAGCCTGCCGGCCGCGCAACCCGTCTTTCTTCAGCAGGTTCAGGCAAATGCTCAAGCGACGCAAGTACCCACACACTTGATTGGCCCAAGGCTGATTGTGGAGTACGATCTGCCCGCACTCCAAATTAAATCCTGACCTTTAACCTTCAGGTACTAAGGTTAGATACGAAAATCTCCGATAGATGTGCATGGCGGAGGCACCTGCGGGTACAACGACAAGATATCGGGAGCTTTTTCGTAGCATGGGCCGTGCAACCATATTCATGCCGGACGTTGAGAACGGCGCGGATATAACGGTAGCTTCGGATGGCCACAGCGGACCGTCAGATCAGCAGGTCGATGGCCAGGCGCCCGCAACAGCCGATACAGAAGCCATCGCACAAGCTGTAATCCATCATATCCGGGGCGATGCCGCAGGTGCGCTGAATTTGTTGCTGTCGATCGATTCGGCGGAGCGGAGTATCGATCTGCTATTCGCGCTTGGCTTCATTCAGATCGAGCTCGGACAGTATGAGGCCGCAGCGCAAACTTACAACGATCTCGTGCAAAAGCAGCCGGAGGCGGCCGAAGCATGGTTTCAATGGGGTTTTTGTCTGTACCGGCTGGGGCACACGGCCGAGGCGCTGCAGCGGTTCGAACACGCTGCGGCTTTGAAATCGGACTGGATCGAAATTCCGTTGGGCAGGGCGATCTGTCATTTGAAGCTGAAACAACACCAGGCGGCGCTCGAGCGCGTTGACGAATGCCTGGCACTGGATGCCCGGCATGTGCCGGCGCTATTCGCAAAGGCCGTAACTTACCACGTCATGTGGGAGTTCGATCAGGCGCTTCCGCTGTACCGCCGAATCGTCGACGAGGACCCTCAGAATACCGTCGCTCTGATGAACCTGATCACGTTGGGTTTGCAGCAGAAGCAATATGATGTCGTGCGGCACTACTCCGAGCAGCTGCTTGCTCTTCATCCGGATGTTGCGCTCGCCGTCGAAGGGATCGCCATAGCGGCATTCCATGAACAGGATTACGCCACAGCCAGCCGGTATTTTGTCCGTCTCGTCGAGCTTGCGCCGGAGCAACCCTCTAATTGGTTGAACCTCGGCGTGGCTTATGACCGGCAGGGCAGAATGAATGACGCGGTTGCGGCGTTCACAAAAACACGCGAACTGCGGCCGGATTCCGTGTATGCGCACACTTACCTGGCGGGAGCGCTGTGGAAAAATGGTGACCTGGTCAGCGCGAAAGCCTGCTACGAGCACGCGATTGTAAAATGGCCTGAACGTGAAGATCTGGCGCTTAGTTTGTCGCAGGTGCTCGATGAACTCGGCGATGTGGCCACCGCCGCAGGGGTTTGCCAGGAATTCTGCCAGCGCGATGCCGGCAGGACAAGAGTATGGTTCCACCTCGGTTACCTGCAATTCAAGCTCGCGAAATTTCTGGATGCAGCGCAAAGCTTCGAGCGGGCTCTCAGCCTGAAGGCCGCATGGCCCGAGGCGGAGATTAACCTGGCGCTCGCCTGGCACATGGCCGCTCGATACGATCAGGCCGAGGCCGTTCTACTCCGTCTTCTCGAGCGCGAGCCGGATCATCTGGAGGCCCTAAAGGGCCTGGCGACGGTTGCGCTTGCACGAGGGCGCTACGAGCATTCGCAGAGTCTGCACGAGAAGCTGCTTCAACTCACGGGCCCCGACGCCGACGCCTATTATAACTGTGGCCTACTTGCGCAGAAGCTGCATGATGCGCGGCGCGCTGTCGATTATTATCGCCAAGCGGTCGCAACACGGCCGACATTTGCGGAAGCACTCCTGAATCTCGGCCACGCTCTCACGGAAATCGGAGAAGGCGGCGAAGCCAATTCCTCCTGGATCTCGGCCCTGGAATTAAGGCCGGAATTCGCCCGCGGATACTTCCGGAAGAGTTAGTCGCGAAACGACCCCGCTGAAGGATCATCGGCTGCAGGTGTGCGCCGGCGCGCATTAGACTTGGTGCACCTGGCTACGTCGTAGAGCAGTCAACCCCAAATATATACACGCACGTCGAACGGGAATTGCTGCCGCCAGGGAAGTCGGCAAACCTGGGGCTCAGGCAGGAATTTGCCCGCGGATATTTCCGGAAGAGTTAGTCGGGCAACGACCCCGCTGAAGGATCATCGGCTGCAGGTGTGCGCCGGCGCGCATTCGACTTGGTGCACCCGGCTACGGCGTAGAGCAGTCAACCCAAATATACACGCACGTCCAACGGGAATTGCTCCCGCCGGAGCGTCGGCAAAAGTGGGGCTCAGGCCGGAATTTGCGCGGGTATATCCTTGGCAGCGTTATCGGCGGCCGTAAAAGGGGGCTCGATCTCTAAGGGGGTGGTTGTCTTACCTACCGTAAAGACGAGGTTCATCAGTGAATCGACCTCAGAAGCATCGATCACCTGAACGCTCGCATTTACGGTCAATCCGTGAGCGTAGGACCCGCTGATGCTGCGTGCAATCTGCTCCGATCGATCTCTGGCGACCACTTGGCTACCTTCGAAAATCACGCCGATCCGGCGAGGACCGATACGTGCTAGACAATCCCAGGGCCGGAACTGCTCGCTCAGGCGCGACGCAAGATCCCGGGAGATCCGATTGAAGTCCTGCTCTGAACATTCGTGTGTGCCGTCCGTGGTCGCAGCGCAGTCGATCAGCAGTACGCAGCACTCACGCGACTCCTCGAAGCGGCATTTGAGCTGGTAAAGAAAGCCATGATTGTTAAAAAAACCCGTGACCGGATCAATTATCGAACCCTGCTCCAGTTCCAGCTGTATTTTTCGACACTCGAGAAGGCGGGAGGATATTTCATTCAAGGCCGGAAGCAGACTTGATCGGAGTTGCCGCGCGGATTTTCGCAAGCCCTGCGATTGCAGCACAAGCATTTCGCTAATTTGGGGCGAGGCATTCAGATCGGCCGTTTCATCCAGAGATTCCGCAAGCTGATCGAGCAGGCTCGCGTAAGAAGCAGTTTCCTGGATCGCCTTGTCGAAAGATTCGCCGGCGTCGGAGCTCAACTTCTGGACAAGACCCAGACCCTCGCCAAACAGTTGACCAGCCAGCTCAGCGAAGCGTTTGAGATCGGAGTGGAAAAGGTGTTCACTCGCTTCCAGCGCTCGCGATGAAGCGTCGAAGGCGATTCTTTGCGGCAAGCGTTTCCACCTGTCGTGGTACAGAACGCCTACTGCCGGCATGACCTTCGAGATGCATTCTGTAGCAGAAAGAATCGTTGAAAGGTAGCAGTGGATTGCTGTTTGCGCGAGGTCCTTGCCGAAGTCCTTGTCGGATGATGCAACCATAAAAATCTTCTTTATCATTACTCGGCATATTTTCTGATTTGTCACATCCGTTAAAAGCCTGAGATGAAAAAATTTCTTCGAGCGACGGTACGGCAGTTGTCATCTGGCGAACGAAACATGTCGTATCGACCGTCCGAAACAGTTCTCCGCAGCCGGAGTCTCCTCCTCGGAGGCACCTGTGTCACAAGATACACACTTCGAACAACTGAAGAGTAAATATCAATCCGTGCTCGAACTCATAAAATCAACCGGCGTCCGGCTCTCCCACCTTCATGTACAGGACAACAAGCTGTTCATGCAAGGCGAAGCCCCTTCTGACCACATCAAGAATAAAGTCTGGGACGAGATCAAGCGGGTCGACCCCACGTATTCGGACCTGACCTGCGATCTGACAATAAATCCTGCGCTGGCTCCGCAAACCCCCCAGGCCAGCCAACAGGCGGCGCAACAGACTGGAGCGTCGGCGGCCGGCGGCATGCAGACCTACACGGTGCAGCCGGGAGACTCGCTGTCGAAGATCAGCAAGCAATTCTACGGAAACGCGAATCAGTACATGAAGATCTTCGAAGCCAACCGCAACGTACTTTCAGATCCCAACAAGATCCAGCCCGGGCAACAACTTAACATTCCCTCGTAGCCCCCGAACCCGCTAAACTTCCACTCAGGAAACCTTTCATTCCGGCGGGCGATCTAATCATCGCCCGCCGCGACAGATTAACCGCCGGCTCAACCACTCTCGCCGCCCGGCCGGCTGCAAGGAGGACTGTGACAAGCCAGGATACCGTAGCAGATCAGCCTGCTCTCTCCCAATCATCCACGACTCAAATCACGTTGGAAATCAACGGCGTCAGCCGAACGCTCGATATTGAAGCGCGTGTTTCCCTCCTCGATGCGCTTCGCGAGTACCTGAAAATGACCGGCACGAAGAAAGGATGCAATCAGGGCGCTTGCGGCGCTTGCACCGTGCTGTGCAACGGAGAGCGAATCCTGTCGTGCCTCGCGCTGGCTGTTCAGTACGATGGGGCCGAAATCACGACCATCGAAGGTCTTAATGCCAACGGCGAACTACATCCCCTGCAAGCGGCAATGATCGAGCACGACGGTTTCCAATGCGGTTACTGTACGCCGGGTCAGATCTGTTCGGCGATCGGCATGGTGCATGAGTTCAGCAGCGGATTGCCGAGTGCCGTTACGGAAGATATTACTTCCGACAGCATCGAATTCACGGAGGAAGAGATCAAGGAACGGATGAGCGGAAATCTCTGCCGCTGCGGCGCCTATGTCGGAATCCGAGCCGCCATAATGGCTGCATTCCGGCCACAGGTAACGCGATGAAAAATTTCACTTACTCGCGCGCGGCGACGCTGCAGGACGCGCTGATCTCTATTTCGACACTTAAAAACGCGAAATTCCTGGGAGGCGGCACCAACCTCGTGGACCTGATGCGCGAGAACATCGAACATCCCGATGCCGTGATTGATATTACTCGTTTCGGTGCCGGGATCAACGAAGGCGCCGGCGGTGGAGTCTCGATCGGCGCCGCGACACGAAATACCGCGGTAGCGAATCATCCGCTTATACGCCGGCGCTACCCGATGTTGTCGCAATCAATTCTGTTCGGTGCCTCCGGTCAGATAAGAAACATGGCAACGGTGGGCGGAAATATTATGCAGCGTACCCGCTGCTACTACTTCTACGATGAAGCGGCAAATTGCAACAAGCGCACACCGAATGCCGGCTGCGACGCCGTCAACGGCTTTAATCGCATTCACGCGATCCTGGGCACATCGAACAATTGTATTGCCACGCATCCATCGGATATGTGCGTGGCGCTTGCGGCCCTGGATGCGAACCTTCGGGTCGCAGGACCACACGGTACGCGAGCCGTTCCCTTCAACGAGTTTCACTTGTTGCCAGGCGAAACGCCGCATATCGAAACAGTTCTCAAACCCGATGAACTGATCACTTCCGTTGAACTGCCTGCGCTTGCATTCGCGCAGCGGTCGGCATACCGGAAGGTCCGCGACCGCGCCAGTTACGCTTTTGCTCTGGTGAGCGTTGCGGCCGCACTCGACGTAAGCGACGGAAGAATTCACAATGTGCGCCTGGCCCTGGGTGGCGTAGCACCGAAGCCCTGGCGCGCTTATGAAGCGGAGAAGATTTTATCCGGCGCGGAGGCGAGTGTGAACACATTCCGCAAGGCGGCCGACGCCGAGCTGGCAAGCGCTCATGGTTTCAGTGATAACCGGTTCAAAATCGAGCTTGCCAGACGCACGATTGTAAATGTGCTGACCGAACTGTCGGGTATCGGAGGTGAGGCATGAGCGTAATGACCAGCGTCATGGAGACCATTGCGCGTTTCATGCCCGATAAAGAGCATGATCCGTTGCTTGATACCCATCGTTTTGTAGGCAAGCCCCTGGAACGCGTCGACGCCGAGGCGAAAGTTACCGGCCAGGCGCGCTTCACGGCCGAGTTCGATATCGCAAACCTGGCGCATGCGGCGCTCGTGTACAGCAGCATCGCAAAAGGCAAGGTGGTGAAAATCGAAACCGATAGCGCCAGGCGAGCCGGCGGTGTTATTGAAGTTCTCACCTGGAAGAACATGCCCCGGATGGCCGCTCCGCCTCTGGTCGACATCAATGACCTGAGGAAAGGCATGGCTGCCAGCGACCTGCCGATTCTTCAAGATCCTATGGTGCACTGGGACGGGCAACCGGTAGCGGTGGTTATCGCGGAAACACTCGAGCAGGCCGAGCACGCTGCGGCTCTGGTTGAAGTTGAATATCATTCCGAGCCGCCGGCCTCCTCGTTCGATCTACTGAAGGAAAAGGCCTTTCTCCCGCCGGATGTGATGGGCGAGCCTGCTGTCGTTAAAATCGGTGACGCCGAGAAGGCGATGGCGGAAGCCGTGGCCCGCGTGGACCACGTATACGCGACGGCCCGCTACAATCACAACGCCATCGAGCCACATGCAACCATTGCGCTCTGGGACGGCGATGAAAACCTGGTGGTGCTCGAGTCGACGCAATCTGTCTACACAACCGGCCGGTCTCTCGCATTGATCTTCCGGCTCAAGCCGGAGAACGTGCGTGTGATTAGCCCTTACGTGGGCGGCGGGTTCGGGGGCAAGGGCGGACTCTGGAATCATACTCCTCTTTGCGCGGCTGCCGCGAAGGCGGTGCAGCGTCCGGTTAAGCTGTCGCTCTCGAGAGAAGGCGTGTATCGAATCGTCGGAGGGCGCACCATAGCCGAGCAGCGGATTGCTCTCGGTGCGCGCAGCGATGGGCAACTAACGGCGATCATCCACTCCGGCATCACGGCAACAACGTCGCACGGGCGCTACGCGGAACAATGCACGTTCCCGACCCGGCACTTATACGCCTCTCCGAACATGCTCATTGAGCAGAAGGTGGTGTACCTCGATACCGTCGCAAATACGTGGATGCGCGCTCCCGGTGAGTCGATTGGGACCTTCGCCCTCGAGTCCGCCGTTGACGAACTTGCTTATGAGCTGCGCATGGATCCATGTGACCTCAGGCGCATCAACGAGCCTCAAACAGATCCTACGAGAAATAACTCTTTCTCCGCGCGCGGACTTGTCGAAGCTTACCGTCTGGGCATCGACAAATTCGGTTGGAGTTCCCGGAATCCGGAGCCCCGCTCGACACGCGATGGAAAGTGGCTCATCGGGCAAGGAGTCGCGACTGCATACTATCCGTTTTACCGGTTTCCGATCAAGGTTCGGCTGCGCCTTTACGCCGACGGCAGAGCCATTGTCCAAACACCCGCGGCAGAGATGGGAATGGGAACCGCCACCGTCCAGATTCAGCATGCCGCCGATCGTCTGGGCGTCAGCTTGGAAAATGTATCGTTCCAGTACGGCGATTCGAACCTGGCCGATACTCCCGTCATGGCCGGCGGCTCCAATCAGACTGCGAGCATAATGGCAGCGGTGCAGGCGGCCGTAGAGAAGATCCACAAAGAATTGCTGGTGCTCGTAAAGAGCCGGCCGGATTCGCCGCTGGCCGGCGCAAAGCTGGATCAGTTAGACGCGCGCTCCGGAGGACTTTATCGGCAAGGAGCCGATAACGCCGGCGAGACCTACTCTGAAATTCTGCGCGGAGCCCATAAGGACTTCGTGGAAGTCGAGGCGCAGTCCGGCGCGCCGATGGAGATGATGAAATATTCGATGGCCTCGTATGCCGCCCAGTTTTGCGAAGTGCGAGTGCATGCGGACACGGGCGAGTTGCGTGTTTCCCGCTGGCTGTGCGTGCTCGATTGCGGCACGGTGGTGAACCCGAAAACCGCCACGAGCCAGCTCCGCGGCGGCATCATTATGGGCATCGGCATGGCTCTGACCGAGGAAACTCTCTTCGACGACCGCCGGGCCCGAATCATGAACCCGTCGCTGTCCGAATACCATGTTCCTGTGAACCTCGACATTCCGAACATCGAAGTTCTATTTCTGAATACTCCCGATGATCAGGCGCCAGCAGGCGCGCGCGGAATCGGAGAGATCGGAATCACGGGCGCCGCCGCATCCGTTGCGAATGCGGTGTATCACGCAACCGGTAAGCGCATTCGGGAGCTACCGATTACGTTGGACAAGCTCATGTAGTGTCCGTCACACGTTTCACCGCGCGCCGAGCGAATACGCGACATAGATCCCTCCCGACGGACCGTACTTTCCAGCTTTGCCCCCGTTCGCATGGACGACGACATACTGCTTACCACCAACCTCATATGTAATCGGTGTGGCGTTGCCTGACATCGGAAGTGTGGTCTCCCAAAGCAGTTTGCCGTTGCGTTTATCGAAAGCGCGAAACTTCCGGTCGAAATTCGTGGCCGCAATGAACACCAGACCGCCCGCGGTGACAATCGGCCCTCCGTAGTTCTCCGTGCCGGTGTCCTTCATCCCTTTGGCTGCCAGTTCGGGATACTCGCCCAGAGGAGTCTTCCACACGTACTCGCCAGTATTGAGATTGATCGCATTCAGCGTTCCCCACGGCGGCGCGACAGCGGGATAGCCGTCGGGGTCGAGGAACTTGTGGTAACCGGTGAATCTATATGTTTGCGTGATGGGCGGCGGAGCCGCTCCCGCGAGTTCCTTGTTTTCACCGCTCAAGACATATTGCACGATTTCCGTGACATCGGGCGCATTGAGATCGGGAAACGACGGCATGCGGCCGCCGCCCTGACGGATGATCGCGCTGATCTGGGCGGGCGTACGTTTGCCGCGCAGTTCGATGAGCGACGGGATCTGAGGTGGAGCGCCCTTCATAGTTTCGCCATGGCAGTTTCCGCAATGTGTCAGATAGAGCGCGCGGCCTGATGTTCCGCCTTTGTTCTCGGCGAGGCTCGACGTCCAGGCGAGGTCGTTCGCGTTCACATAAAGGATGCCGGTCTCGGGATCGTATGCAGAGCCGCCCCATTCGGCGCCGCCATCGAAGCCCGGGAAGATCACCGTCTCCTGAGCGGTGCCGAAGGGCACGAATTGACCGCCGCTCCGGAGTTGCCTGAAATGATCGACAGCCCAGGAGTGCGCCTCGTCACTGCGGTTCGTCAGCATGTCCTCCGTTAGCACCTGTCTTGAAAAGGGGGCCGGCTTCGTGGGTAGCGACTGCGTTTCGGCAGTTGATTCGCCGGGAACGCTGCTCGTTGGGTACTTGTGCGATTCGATCGGGAATAGCGGATTGCCGTTCGTTCTATCAAACAGGTAGACCCATCCCTGTTTGGATGTCTGCGCGACCGCATCGATCGTTTTGCCGTCGTGCTTTACCGTGACGAGGGTCGGCGGGGAGGGGAAGTCGCGATCCCAAATATCGTGTTTGACGGCCTGGAAGTGCCAGATGCGCTCTCCTGTCGCGGCATTCAGCGCGAGCAGACAATTCGCGAAAAGATTGTTGCCAATACGATCCGCTCCGTAGAAGTCGCTGGCGGCTGAACCTGTGGGCGCATACACGATTCCGCGCTTTTCATCCAATGCCATTCCCGGCCAACTGTTCGCCGCGCCGCTGTAGGTCCAGGCGTCCTTTGGCCACGTGTCATAGCCGAACTCGCCGGGATGTGGAATGGTGTGAAACGACCAGCGTAGCTTGCCCGTTCGAACGTCATAGGCCCGAATGTCGCCCGGAGGTGCGGGCAGCGATTCGGGCAGGCGGCCGCCGACGATCAGGAGATCTTTGTAAATGACTCCGGGGGTCGTCAACACCACGGACTGTTTTTCCGGATCGCGGCCCAGATCCTCGCGAAGATCGATTCGGCCTTCCTTACCGAAACCCGGAATCGGTTTTCCCGTCCCGGCATCGAGCGCATACACGAAGCTCTGAACTGCGGCGAAGATCCGCCGGTCGCCGCCGTCGGACCAATACATGAGACCGCGGTTGGGACCACGTCCGGCGATGCCGGAATCGAAGCGCCAGACAAGTTTTCCGGTTGCGGCATGGAGCGCGACCACCTTGTGTTTCGGTGTCACGCCATAGAGTATTCGGCCAACCATAATGGGCTGGGTCTGCGGGTCGCCGGGGCCATCAGCGGTATCGTATGTCCAGGCCACTTTCAATCGTGCGACATTAGAGCGGTTGATCTGCTTCAGAGGCGAGTAGCGCGTCCCCTGAGGATTCCCCCCATAACCTGGCCAATCGCGGCCGTAGGCGCCGGCCAGAAGCAATGGAGCGATCGCAATAAGAATTCTCATCCTTTGTGATCAGTTTGGCACGTCGCAACAGGTCGAATGCTTATCGCTGCCGCTGGCGGAATCGCATGGCCTTCGCGCGGTTGCCGCAGATTCGCATGTCGCACCATTGACGGCCGTGATTGCGGCTCGTGTCGAGAAACATCCAGCCGCATTCTGTGCCGCCGCATTGGCGAATTAGCGCGAGGTTGGGCGAGGTAAGCAGGTTTGCGGCAGAGCGCGACACGACCCAGAGCGGGTGGTCGAGCGCTTGATGTGAAACGTCATCCCAGAACCAGGAGAAGCCTCCTGCGGCGGGGGCGAGTTGCTCGTGCGAGCGGGAGATGGAAAGTTCGGCGCGGAGAACGTCCATGTCATGCGCATTGGGACGCCAGCCTTCGACCACCGATTTGAAGATGCGGTAAAGCGCTTCGCGAAGTGCCGTGGCGCGGACGAGGACTGCGGCGGCATTTTCCGGATGTGCGGCGGCGTCGTCCTCCAGACGCCGTGTTTCGGTATTTGAAACGAGACCACCGAGCCTGCTCCACGTCAAAAGATCTTGGTACGCGACCAGCTTGTCGCGGAGGACCGTGTCGGCATAGTCGCGGGAACGATGGTGACCCGGCTTACTGACACGTGCGCCGACAGTATTGATGAAGTCGAGACTGAGATCGCCGGCGATGAATTTCATAATTACGGGAGTAACCTCTATCCAACGGTTGACAGGTTACGATTGCTCTGATAGCATGTAACCACTATGCACAGCCTAGCAGGTTACTCGATGCTCATGCTGTTCGCGGGCGCCGTGGCGTTCGCTCAGCCGCAACAGGCCTCCAGCCCCGCCGATCGCGCGTCCAGGTATTTCACCGGGGTGAACAAGCAGGTACTGGAAATGGCGAAGGATTTCCCCGAAGACAAATACGGGTTCAAGCTCAAGCCGGAGATGCGCTCCTTCGGAGAGGTGATCGTGCACGTCGCGTCGGGCAATGTGTATGCTTCGAAGGCGGGCCGGGGCGAGCAGGCGAAGTGGGATGAGATCGATCCGGCGAAGTACAAGACGAAGGCTGAGATTGTGGCGATGCTGCAAAAATCGATTGACGATGCGACCGCCGCGATGAAGGCGTCGCCTGAGGGTCCCAAGAAGAATCTGGAGCCGTGGCTGGCAGTCATGCAACATTCCTCCGAGCATTACGGTTTACTGGTGGCCTACTATCGGGCCAACGGACTGGTGCCGCCGGCGTCGCGTCCGCAGAAATAGGTGGACTCACCGCTTCGCGCCTCTCTTCTTGCCATGCTTGTCGACACGCAGCTTCCATGCAGTGCGCAAAGCGCCGGCCAATACATCTTCGCTCGCGGCGGCCAACCTGATATGGGTGTGTCCCATCCTTCCAAAGCCGCCCGGGATTGGAAGAAAAATCTCCGGCGCTTCCTGCACGAACACCGCTTGCTGGTCGGGTGTCAGTGTCAGATTTCCATATCCCTCCGCTTGTGAAGCGAGCGACGCGAACCTTCCACCCGCGACACGAAATGCAGGCAACCCGGCGTGAGAGACTTCTTCCACGCCCTCCAAGCTCAGAGCTATGCGCCGAAAGTCTGCAGGGGTCATCGCGAATTCCTATACACCGCCGGTTAATTCTTGCCGGCTATCTCCCCGCACGCACTTCAGTCGCCGAATATCGCAAATCCCGGTCGAGCATCATCTCGACTGTAGTTCCGACAGGCAACATTACGTCCGGCCCGCGCGATCCAAACACTTTGGCGAGTCCCGCCGCCGCTCCAGCAGCCGCGCCGATTCCTGCACCCATTCCCAGGTGACCCGTCGCGGCGCCGGCGATGCCGCCAACTCCGGCGCCCGCGGCGGTAGTCTGTCCAACAGTGCGAGCATCGCCGCCCTTATCACCATCGCCTTCGATCCTGCCTTCCTTGCGATCCAGATTGCCTTGCGCATCGGCAGCACTTGGGCGTGACCGCAAGTCGCGAGTGACGCCGTTTGGCAATGTGATGGAGTCAAATCGTAAATCCAAAGCCGATTTGCCTTTTACTCGACCAGCCCTTTTTGCCTCAATTACGGTCCCATTGACAAAGCTGCCGCGCGGAATGACAAGCTGTCCATTCACAAAGACAGGAACCGCAGTCTCGAGATACACACGATCGCCCGCTGCCGTGTGTTTCGTATTAATCGCACTGGTAAGACGGCACAGCACACGAGTACCAGAAGTCACAACATATTCCGAAGCGGCTTCACTCGACGCCTGACGCGGCTGCGCGGGAACCGGCGGACGCTCGACCATACGCGGAGTGGAGGGCGCGGGCGAGGGCTCCGGAGCGGGTGCAGCTGCGGCGGTGATCTGCGGGTTCTCATACACCAACATGGATTCGCTCTCTCCGCTAAGCTGCACAATGGTGCGCTTAATGGTTAGTGTGCTTCCGTCGCGAGAGACCTTCCATCGTTCCATCACTGTATAGTTCTGCGGTCCACTGACAATTGTATTCACGAGCAGCGCCGATCCTTCCCATTTCGTTACAGTGTTCATGGTCGAACTGCCCGACTGATGCTTGCGCGATGTTCCGTCCAGCGGATAGGTAGATGTCTTAGACCAACCACCTTCCTGCGCGCTCGATGACACACTTAAAGCAGTGGCGGTCTGTTCCACTTTGAGGAACGGATCCGCCGGAACCGGCGTGCTTCGTACATTGCTTCGCGCGGGATTGAGTTTCCAAAGGCCGGAGAATCCAGGATCGGACTGTGCAGTCCCGATCTGGACGGCCAGCGATGCGGTCAAGACCGCAATAAACAGCCGCATACTTCAAGGATATCAATTGCCGACGTGAAGACAGTCACAATCACTCATCTTTGAGCACGAGATTCGGGTCAACCCGCGATGCCCGCCACGCCGGCAGCCAACTGGCTACCGCGGCCACCGTCGTAATGGTCGCGATCACAAAGGCGATCGTCCAGGTATCTGTCGGCTGCACGCCAAACAGCATGGACGCAATCAGCCGGTTTACGGCAAGCGCGCCCGCAAGGCCGATAATGACGCCCCACGCCGTGACTTGGAGCCCTTGCTTCATGATCTCCGTCAGCACGCGGGATCGACTTGCACCGAGGGCGACTCGAATGCCGATCTCGCGCCGGCGCTCGGTAACCATGTAGGAGAGCACACCGTAAGTACCGATGGCCGCCAGCAGCAGCGCGAGTCCGGCAAATGCACCCAATAACTGTGCGAGGAGCCTCGGCCGGCGAATCGATTCCGCGAATACCGAATCCATGTCGCGAAGCCGCACGACGGGAACCGCGGCGTCCACCTCGCGAACCACTCGCGCGATCGTCGCTGCCAGCGCGCCCGGCGGCAGCGTCGTCCGCATCACCACATTCATGCTCGGCGGGGAGACGCCGTGCTGGTCAAGGGATACGTAGAGTTCAGTACCTGCAGGTTGATCCACGCCGCGCTGCCTGACGTCCCTGGCTACTCCGATCACCGTATGCCAGACATTATCGCCGGCGCCAAACGACCAACCTGGAGGCCGCACGCGGCGGCCAATCGGGTTCTGCCCCTTCCAGATCTTCTTCGCGAAGGTCTCATTGACGATGACCACTTTGCCTTGGGACGCGTTGTCGGTTCGCTCGAAGCTGCGGCCCGCGACGATCGGGATTCCCATGGTCCCGAAGTAGTCGCCCATGACGAATTCGTAATAGTCGATGATTGCAGAGGGCTTCCCATCGTCGGAGATGTAATTCTCGATAGGAGTAGCGATCGCATTCGGAGTTCGATTCGGCGGCAGACCCGACATGGCCGCCGTTGCCAGCACGCCCGGCACGGAGCGAAGCCTGTCGAGAATGCGCTGATATGCCTGGGCGCGTGTGTCGGCTTCCGAATTCGCCATTGGCAATGTCATCGAGAAGGTCACCAGCCGCGACCGTTCAAATCCCGCATCGATTCTCGTGAGGTTATAGACTGTCTGAACGAGCAAACCTGCTCCGATCACGAGCATCACGGCGAAAGCGACCTGGGCGATCACGAGTCCACGACGGGCGTAGTGACGCCATGCTCCGCTGGAGCCCTTGGCGCCCTCCTTGAGCGTGGTCGCGAGGCTGCTCGTTCTCGCGCGCCCGAGCGACACGAATCCAAACAGCAGGGCAGTGGCGGTCGAGAGGCCGAGCGCAGCTATCACAACGGGCAAATCGATGCTAAGTTCACCCGACCGCGGGATGCTGGCCGGGTAAGCACGAATCAGCGCCCGCACGCCGGCGCCGGCCAGCCACAGACCCAGAATGCCGCCGGCCATGGACATCACCGCGCCTTCGGTGACTGACTGCCGGAGCAGCCGGCCGCGGCCGGCGCCGAGAGCAGTGCGCAATGCAAACTCACGTGTGCGTGACCCGGCGCGAGCCATCACGAGGTTTGCAAGATTCGCGCACACGATGAGCAGCACGAATCCGACGGCCGCCTGAAGAACCCAGACCGGCCGGCTGGAACTCCCGACGACCGCATCCTGTAGGGTCCGTAACTGGAGGGTGTGGTCTACTGAGCGCAGTGGACGGTTGGTGGGAACATGGTCGGTGGTACCGGCACGATCGCCCCAATTTTCGAGCAAGCCGCTCAACTCCGTCTGTGCCGCCTGCGTGGTGACGCCATCTTTCAGTCGTGCAATCACGTAGAGGACATGGGACCCGCGTTGCCGGGCCATATTGGGGTGTAGCCAAAGGGGCAGCCAAACCTGGGTATGGTTGTCCATGACATCGGCACGGGGTGGCATGATGCCGACGATTTCGTGGGGTCGGCCCTCGATGTCCACTTTTTGTCCAACGAGCGGACGTGCTCCAAATGCTGTTTGCCACAATTCGTGAGAGAGAATAGCGATGGGAGGCGGTAGGGTCCCGGTCCAGCGGGTTGTTTCTTCGTCGGTAAAGAACCGCCCCTGCTCCGGCGGGATACCGAGCGCGGTGAGCAAATGCGCATCGATTGAGATGGAGCGCACCCGCAGAGGTCGATCGCCGGCGGTCAGGTTGACCTCGCCGGTTGTATACGCGGCGCCGCCGGTGGAATAAGCGCCGACCTCAGAGAACGACCTGTTCATATGGCGGAACTCGATGTACTCCGGCGCAGAGAGCGCATTCCGGGTGCCCCCAATGGCCGGGGCTTCCGCAGACAAATACATCAGCTGATCCGGTTTTGGATAGTCGAGTGGCCGCAGCAGCACTCCATGCACAATCGAGAAAATGGCAGAGTTTGCACCGATGCCAAGTGCCAGCGTGGCGACAACGACCAGCGTGAACCCTGGATTCTTCGTCAGAGATCGAAGCGTGTAACGTACGTCCTGTACAAGTTCCTCGATATAGTTTACGCGGCGCATATCCCGGCACTCCTCCTTGTAATGCGTGATGCCTCCGATGATTCGCTGCGCGGCCCGGCGGGCTTCGTCGCGCGGCATGCCGGATGAAACATTCTCTTGAATGAGGTGATCCAGGTGGAACCGAAGTTCGGCCTCGAGCTCGGAGTCGGCATCCGGACGGCGAAACAGCGACCGAAGCCGCAACCGGACCTTGTCTAACACCCGCATTGCTTAGGCCAATTGTAGACGATCATAGTATCGTTCTTCAAGCCTATGTTACGGGTGTGCGACGGAGCTGTCAATCACCTGGCGTTCGAGGATTGAGCGTAAGGAACGCAGCGCGGACACGTCAACGCCGGGCGCGGAGTGCGCGATGTATCCATCGGGACGGACGAGTTGCAGCCCGCGCTCTTGCGATAGCCGCAATTCCAAGACGTCGCTGAAGGATGCGGAGAACTGCTCCGCTGCCTTCACAGCCGAAGACTCGGCATGGGGGTCGATGAACAGAAGGAAACGATGCTTGATTCCATTTCCCCCGCGCATCGAATCATCGAAATGACGTTTGCCTGGTCCTTCGACAATCGGGCTTCCCTTGTAAGCAATGCCGAGCTCAGAGAGCCTCTCGACGAAGGCGTGCTGGAACGGCGCAAGTCGCGAAACCATGGGTATAACCGTATTGCGCAGCGCCTGCGCCAGCCGGTTCGACGTTCCCATCGCCCGGGTCAGAAAATGCGTAGTCCCGATCACGCCTTTAATCACAGGAACGCGTTCGGCGGAATAGCTGTCGAGCAAGCGCTCATTGCCGCGGCCGCGCAGTACAAGATCGAGCTTCCAAGCCAGATTCCAGACGTCATGCAGTCCGGTGTTCATTCCCTGGCCGCCAAATGGGCTGTGAATGTGAGCGGCATCTCCGGCCAGGAACACACGCCGCTCGCGCAATTGCGCGACATGGCGGTGATGGATCCGGAAATAGCTGCTCCAGTGGAGTCCGTAAATCTCAACGCCGCTCGGCCCGCGTTCGGCGAGCACCTTCCTGACCAGTTCCATAGAGGGCCGATCTCCCTCCGCTTTGTCGATCGTCGACACGATTCGGCGGCGAGTGGCGCTCATTGGAAAAATAGCGACAGGGCCGAGCTCATTAGGACACAGTTGCAACTCATCACTCCTGAGCACGGTGTTCGTCTCGACATCGGCCAACAAGAAATTGTCCTCGTACTCGGCTCCCTCAAACGGCAGGCCAAGCATGTGCCGCACTGCGCTGTGGGCTCCATCGCATCCGACAACAAACGACGCCTTGACTTCACTACGTTCACCATGGCGATCCAATATGACACTCACGTGCTCGGCATCCTGCTGGGCAGAAATGAAGGCGGTGTTGTACTCCACAGCGCCACCACGGCGCTGCAATTTTTCGACGAGCAGTTTTTCGGTCACATCCTGCGGAACCATTGCGATGAACGGGTAGGGGCTATCCTGCGGTGCAAAATGCATGTGCGCAAGGGGGCGTTGATGGGTGATTACGGCAACGGATGTTACCCGATTGGCCGCTTCGAGGAAGGGTTCGACAACGCCAGCCATGTCGAAGATCTCAAGCGTTCGGGGAAAAATTGCGAGCGCCTTGGAGTGGATCGACTGGGATTCGCGAGCCTCGACGATTCGGAAGCGAAGTGCCCGGCGTGCGCATTCGTTCGCCAGGAACAGACCAACCGGCCCGGCGCCAACAATCAGGACATCGGTATCAGCAGAGAGCGCCGACATGAAGGCTTACCTCCTTGTATTTCGAAGACTGAGAATTGAAATTGAAACCAACACGGACTTATACACAGCAGCCGGAGGCAAGTCAAGGCGATTGTGCGGCCCGGCACGCGGCGCCAATTACCAGTATCAGACGTCAGACTGCCGGGCGATGGTGACGCCGGCAAATCCGCCTCCTACGATTACGATTTGTTTTGTTTTGATGTGCTGCGTTCAATCTCAGTTTGCTGGTCTTCCTGATTCCATTGGAGTGTTATACGGTATGAGGATCGGGGAAACACCCGCTCTCTGCGGGCCGCGGATCGGAGCGATACGCGGAGCTGTGGGGCGTCTTGCAATCGTCGTTGGGGAGTGCGGCAGCGGCGCCGACCAGCGCGAATAGCGGGGCTTAGAACGATGGGCTGCCCATGCAGGTTGTTGACCGGCTGAGCGTTGACTATTGTGCCGGGTTTGTTTCGAAATGTGAGTTTGCTCCGGCGGCATGCTTCCGCGGCGGTGTTCTCGGGTTCCTGGGATTTGCCGGGTTCGCTTTGATGGGTGTTCGTTTGTTTTCCGTTACTTCCCAGGTTCGTTTCGTCGAAATCGGGTGCGCTGTGCGCGGCTTTCGTCGTTCCTTGCGGAGCGTTCGTCGTTCGTGGTTGTTCGTTCGTCGTTCTGTACTCTGGTGGATCGTCTGGCATGGTTGGGTCGTCACTGGTCTCGAGCGGCTGCGCCGGATCTGTGGGGGGTGGCGGCAGGGCTTTGCGGATTTCGATGAGGTCGAGGAGCTTGCGGTGAAAGTCGCGGCGGTGGGAGTTTTCGTAGCGGATCAGCAGGCTCATGCTGTTCGATTTGTCGCACAGGCTCTTAAATGCCAGTGCGTAGCGGACGGCGTGGTCCACTTTTCCGTACTTCTCGTCGACTTTTGCGCTCATGCGATCCATTTCGATGTCGATCATGGCCGCTTCCTTGGACCAGGCGCGGCGCTCACGCCAGTGACATAGCGCCATGGCGTCCACAATGTTACGCTCTACATCGTCGACCGGCTGGAATTTTTCGTGGTAAGCCTCGAGGTGTTTCACGTAGACGGCGGTGTTTTCCGTCGTGCTGAGGGACCGTTTGGCCGTTAACCCATGCCGGTAAGAATTCTGGCTTGAATTCGTTTTGCCATGGTCTGTTGCTGGACCGTGAGATTTAGCGCCGTTCTTACGAGATGCTTCCCGTTGAGCATCACTTCGCATTGCAAGTTCCTTTCTATACTGACTGCTCGTTTTCCCGTTCACAGAATATTTAGAGAAATTTTTCGTGAGGTGGCGATTCCTTGTAAGACATTGCGGAATTAAATAGATCGAGTTGTACGATTTCCGTTAACGGGGTAGTTTTGGGGCGCCATGCCGATCCGGAATTTGGCGGCTGCGTGATATGTAGTGGGCGTGGATATCTATCTGTCCGATGACACACCGCGCGTGCCGCGGGTGATTGTGAAGATTATCGAGAAAGCCAAACAGGCGGCCCAGAATACCAAGGGCTTCTGGATCCGGATGCGGGATGCGTTAGACAAAGCGCTGACGATATTTCCGGAGGCACGGATCGCTGTGATTCATGCGATCGAGGAGGAGTTTGTTGCCGAAATTGGCGGGTAAGGGCGAGACAGACAACCCTCGCGACATACTGTACTCCTGGGACATAGCCCGATTTGCGCGTGAACGGCTGCAATTTCAGCCCGATGCGACGCAGGCGCTCATCATGAACGGGCACATACGCCGTGGCTTGTTGAATTGCACGCGGCAATGGGGCAAGTCGACGGTGACGGCGATCATGGCCGTGCACCGGGCGTTGTACAGTGCGGGGAGCCTGACGATAGCGGTGTCGCCGAGCGCGCGCCAGACGGGCGAGTTCGTGCGCAAGGCGAAGGGGTTCGCCAGGATTCTCGGGATCAAAGCGCGGGGCGATGGGGACAACGAGATTTCGATGTTGTTTCCGAACGGGTCGCGAATTGTGGGGCTACCGGGTACGGAGGCGACGGTGCGTGGATTCTCGGCCGTGTCACTGATGGTGGTGGATGAGGCCGCGCGAGTGAGTGACGACCTATATAAAGCGATACGTCCGTTCCTTGCAGTGGGCGGCGGTGACTTGTGGCTGATGAGCACTCCGTATGGGAAGCGCGGATTCTTTTACGAGGAATGGTCGGGCGAGGGTAAGTGGGAGCGTTTCAAAGTACCGGTGACGGAGTGCGCGCGGATTCCGGCATGGTTTGTCGAGGATGAGAGAGCCTCGATGGGAGACAGATGGTTCCGGCAGGAGTATTTGTGTGAGTTTACGGAAGCGAATGCGGCGCTGTTCGATCGAGATGTGATTTTGAGGGCGTTTACGCCGGATGTGAAGCCGATGTTTTTCGATTAGCCGCAGAATGAACGCAGATAAACACAGATGGAAATGAGTTACGGCGGAATGCGGAAAAATTACTTCCTGGTGGGGTTGGATTTGGGACAGAAGGGCGATTACACGGCTCTTGCGGTAATCGAACGATGGGTGGAGGCGCTGGGCGGCGTCAACCCAGTGACTTTTGAGCCACGGACTATGACGCGGCTGGATTTGCGGCATTTGTCGCGAATACCGTTAGGAACGCCTTATCCGGAAATCGTGGACAGGGTGTGTCGAATTGTGAGAGCACCGGATTTATTGAGGAACTGCGTGCTGGTGGTGGATGCCACGGGCGTAGGCGCGCCGGTGGTAGATATGTTCCGGCGTGCTCCGCTGGAATGCTCGATGCTGCCGGTGACGATTACTGGAGGAACACACCAGTCGCGGGGTCCGGATGGTTACAGCGTGCCTAAACGGGACTTGGTTACGGGCCTACAGGTGCTGCTAGAGCGTGATGAACTGCGGATGCCGGAGGCGTTGGATGCGGGGGGTGCGCTTGTGAAGGAGCTGATGAATATGCAGGTGAAGGTGTCGGAGGGCGGTCATGATTCGTATGCGGCCCGGAGCGGGGTGCATGATGATTTGGTCTTGGCTTTAGGGTTGGCTTGTTGGGGGCGCAAGATTGTGGGGTTGTAGGTTGGTTTGACTCATACAGCGTACCGCGTACGGCGTACAGCGTTTGAAGATCGGTGTGGCAGCACAGAACGCGTTCGCATGAGTGCGAACGCTGCAAGCACGAAGTGCTTGCGCCACGATGGTTATTACGATTTACTAAATGAGCGCCGACTAGAAAGTCGGCGGCGGGCTAAAAGCGCCGCCCCACCACACCAGAGAGTACGCGAGAGGGATTTGGTGCGGAAATAGCTCAAATGAGCTATGTCGCGCGATCGTCGCGACTACGATCAGCACTAAATTTCGCGCCTTATCAGTTATTTAGCGTAATTCGGCAAAACAGGGCTTGATTTTCGCCGGGGGGGGGGGTGCAACAATGTTACTTACTTCTTCACGCTGCCATTCGCAGTCACGAAAAACAGCTTGGTTTTCGCGACAGTCTCATTCGACTATGGCACTTTGATGGCAACGAACAATCAGCATAACTGCCGGCCCTGAGCGGCGTTAGATCTCGTACGCTCTCGGTGCGCGCCGGCCTCTGGAGAGTGCTCTATGAACGCTCCGTTGCTTCGAGGTGCATGCGTTATGTGCGCCTTTTTGTGCTCGATTGCGCCCGTTTTCGCGCAAAAGAATCGTGTTAGTCCGCGCAATATGTATGAGCGCCTTGTGACCGTAGTTCCGATGGTGGGAGCTGGAACCTTTGGCGATCCTAAGCGGCCCATGTATGCGCCGTTGGCCTCGCAGGCGAATTCGACGTCGCGAGTTGGGATTTTGGCCTATTCGTATCAGACCAGCGATGACGGCAAGTACGCGCTGGTGGAATTTGTGGCACAAGATCCGGCTGCGTTCAGGGATATTCTCGCCAACGCAAGCGTTAAGCACTTCCAGAAGGGCAAGGACAAGCCCGAAGACATCGAAAAAGAACTGAAGAAGTACAAGAAGGATTTCGATATCAGCCGTTTCGGGATAGTGAGGATGCCGTGACGAGGAAACTTCTCGCTGTTGTGACAATTTGTGTACGCGCGGCGCTGGCCGGCTACACTTACGAACTCACCGATCCTCTGACTTCGAATATCACATCTCATTGGTATCAACCGGAGAGCGGCACCTTAAGCTTCACTTCAAACGGACTTACGTCGAGCGCAGACGGCGGCGGATCGCTGATCTGGAATGGCAGTTTCCAGAGCAATCCTTCGTTCTACGAAGTAAAGATGAAACTAAAGCTGGCATCATCGGGCGGCGTGTATATCAGCTACCTGCGCGCGAGTAACGACGCCAAATCGGGGCCGGGTCTGACGGGCACATTCTACTCCGTCGAGATCTCGAATCCTACGTTCACGTCGTCGGGCTGCTCCGCGACGATGCTTTTCATCAAATCGGTGAACGCGCAGTTTACGGTGCTCGGCTCCTTGCCGGTGCCCTGTCACGATGGCATGGAGGTGCGGTCTGTCTACACTGCCAATGGCAATGGTATTGACGCCTTCATCGATAACGTGTGGTACGGGCAGGTGTTCGACAGCGAGATTACGGCCGCTGGGCATCCCGGGGTTGGGGTGCGGGGCTCACCGGCGAACAATTATGTTCAATCCGTTTCATTCGGACATATCGATACGGCCGTGCCGAACACGATCAATACGCAAATGATTGGCACGTCCTCGTTCGCGACATCGCCGACTGGGGCCGAAGTTGATTTTCAATGGCAACCGCCGGACGACGATGCGAACGGGACGGGAGTGGCGTTTTATCACGTGCTGCGGAATGGCTCCTGGGTGGACATGTTTCACGCTCCGGAGTTTTCTGACCGGACACTGAATGCGGGGCAAACATACAATTACACGATAATTGCGGTGGATTACCATTTCAATACGTCGGCCACACCCGTGACTATTGTCACCGCGCCGAGCTACGCGATCGATCCGCGATCGGTGGGACAACGCGCCACGGGTTCGTATTGGGGCGGTGGGGGCGAGCAGATCGATATGCGATCGGGCAACCTGAATTACACCATCCCGCTACTGAAGGCCCAAGGCCGCGGAGGCTGGGGTGTAGGGTTCAATCTGTCGTACAACTCCCAAAACTGGCGCCTGGATATGGGTGGGACCTGGATGCTCGGCCGGGACGAAGGATATGGGTTCGGCTGGAAGTTGCTGGCCGGCTCTCTGACGCCATACTATTCGAATTACTGGGTATTACACCACTTTATATTTACGGATGCCACGGGAGCGGAGTATCGTCTGGACGTACAAAACGACCAACTGTGGACGACATCGGACGCGGTACATATCTGGTACGACAATTCGACCGGCCTCATACATTTTCCAGACGGCAGCTTCTGGAAAATGGGGTGTGTGTCGGCTGGGACGGAGCAGGATGCCGGTACGATGTATCCGACTCTGATGCAGGATACCAACGGAAATCAGATACTGATCCGGTATTATGCCGGTATGTCGATTACGTGGTCGGACTCGAGCAGCCGGATCTGGCAGATCGAGGATGTTCGGGCGAATCTCAATGTGCCGCCAAATTATAGTACGTACAACTTTGAGTATGAGGCCAGCGGCGGGCCACTCGTGCCACCCCATCTAAAGGAGATCACGAATACAATCGGGACGAGCGAGCATTATACTTTCACGTATCCCGCGAATCCTCTGCCGTTGCAGAGTCCTTTTTCCGGCACAAGTTATGGCTCGTGGAAGTTCCTGCAGGCGGCGGACCAGGTGCTTGCGGGCGGCGTGCATCTGTCGACTGGATTCACTTATGATACGGTCACGAATTCGGGTGAGCTGACGCAAGTGACGCTGCCGTATTACCGGGCTTCCGATCCCGGCAAGGGCGGCTACTTGAAATGGACGTATAGCAGCGTAGGCTACAGCCCCTGGACGCAGCGCGAGGTCGTGCAACGCAATCTGCCAAAAACGGGCGGAGAATCGATCTATACGATTACCCGGAGCGCACCCAGTTACGTGCATGGTTCGGCCACACTGGTGGACAATGACGGCAAGGCGAAGAAGACGTGGCTGTTTCAGACGGACACGACCCGGTTCGACGCAGCGCTGGTGACGAGCTATCAGGAATTCGACATGCCCAGCGGGACACTACGGTCGCAGAACGACTATACGTGGACGCAGTCGGTGCCCGGGAATCATCCGTTCATCTCGCAGGTGATCACCACCATGGATGGCGTGTCGAAGAAGGTCACGCAGCAGGTAGACCAATATGGGAATCTCACTGAGATGAAGGTTTACAACTGGGGCACGGGCACTCTGGCGCGGACGTACACGAATACGTATTTGACGGATGATGATTGCAGTCTCGGGCATCATCCGTGCGGTCTGAATGCAACGTACGCATCGTTGTACATTTTCAACCGGCTGCTGTCGAGTACAGTGACCGACGGTGTGAAGAGCGCGACGCTGGCGAACAACACGTACGATCAGGGTGGGGCTTTGGCGTTCTTGGGCAACTTCAGAGAGCATGATCCCAACATCAGCACGACATGGATGCCGCGGGGGAACGTACGAACGTCCGTATCGCCAGGTTCGAATGTGACGTTCTCCTATGATTCCGGCGGCAACGCGGTCACGGTTACGAAGAACGGTGTGACCGGGAACGTGACGATGGACACGACGAAGAATGCGGCGGTGCCGTCTGCGATCACGGCCAACTCGCAAACCACGTCGTTGAGTTGGAGCAGTTTCCTGGGTCTGGCATCGGAAGCGGGGCCGAACGGCGATACGATGTCGATTGGTTATAACGCCACGGATGGGCGGCCTAGTACGTCGACATCGCCATTTGGCGCAGCGAC
>JADMIO010842018.1_pt1 | contig 29509 bp, 30 predicted proteins | sample 8958161 | NCBI WGS metagenome assembly JADMIO01 (sample SAMN16585339, study PRJNA669376) | soil metagenome | isolation source: Crop rotation soil | place: USA: Cullars Rotation, Alabama | collected 2011 | reverse complement strand
CTTTCCCGGCGTCATTCAATGCCAATGCATCGGCTGGTATCGCGCGCAACCTTTGGAGCTCGGCGGCCGCGCCCACCCTCGATTCTCCCGAAATTGTCCTGGTTCCAAGTTATGCCGTGGACAACGGCTGCTACATCAACAACGGCTGGCTCCAGGAAATGCCCGACCCGATTACGAAACTCACCTGGGACAATGCCGCGCAGATGAGTCCGGTGATGGCGGCCCATCTCGGCGTCGAAACCGGTGATCTTGTTCGCGTCGTCGTGACCGACACGCGCAAGCTGCCAAATGAGAAGAAAGATTCGACCGAACCGGGCAAGCCGATTGAACGCGAACTCGTGATTGCGGCGATCGTGCAACCCGGGCACGCCGACAACTCGATCACCATTCCGCTCGGTTACGGGCGAAAACATACCGGCCCAATCGGCGAGGAAGCGGGGTTCAACGGTTACTATCTGCGCACACCATCCAATCCCCACTACATTCTGCCCGATGGCCAGGCGGTCGCGAGCGTGAAAGTTTCGAAAGTGGGCGAAAAATATCCGCTCTCGATCACGCAGGATCATTGGAGCATTGAAGGCCGCGGTCTCGTGCGCGAGGCCACGATCGAGCGCTACCGCGAAGAGAATGGATTTGTGAAGGAGCTGGAGTCCCCGGAGGTGCAGCAGCCGCCCCCTTCCATTTACAGCCACCCGCCATACACGGCCGAACAGCAGTGGGGGATGAGTGTCGACCTCAATGTTTGTACCGGTTGCAGCGCCTGCGTCGTGGCCTGTCAAAGCGAAAACAACATCCCGATTGTGGGCAAACTCCAGGTCAGCCACGGTCGCGCCATGCATTGGATTCGGATCGACCGGTATTACGCCAGTCACAAGAAGTTCGATCAGGACGACGGTGAATGGCCGCAGGACCCCGAGGTCGTGCATCAACCGATGATGTGTCAGCACTGTGAGAACGCGCCGTGCGAAACGGTTTGTCCGGTCAACGCCACCGTGCACAGCGAGGACGGCCTCAACGTTATGGCCTACAACCGTTGTGTCGGCACCCGCTATTGCGCGAACAACTGCCCGTTTAAGGTGCGCCGTTTTAATTTCTTCGATTACAACCAGCGCCCGCTCGGCAAAAAGAAAATCAAGGGCCAGTTCGGTATATATAAAGAGTACTTCGCGCCATTTACCGTCAAGGGCGCCCCCGACATTGTGAAGATGCAGAAGAACCCGAATGTGACCGTGCGCATGCGCGGCGTCATGGAGAAATGCACGTTTTGCGTGCAACGCATCGAAGAAGCGAAAATCGCGGCCCATGTCCATGCCGGGGCCTCGAACAACGTGCGTATTCCGCGCGACTCATTCACTTCGGCATGCGCGCAAGCGTGCCCGACCGAAGCGATTGTTTTCGGCGATATCAAGGACCCGGAAAGTCGCGTCTCGAAAACCAAGCAGCAGAACCGCAATTATCGGCTGCTTAATTATCTGAACGTCAATACGCGCACCAGTTATCTGGCGCGCATTCGTAACCCGAACCCGAAAATGCCGGATGCCGCGCAAATCGGCGTGGCCAGCCCGGCTGAACACGAAGAGCAGACGAAAGATCGACCGGCACACATGGAGGAGGCGCGATAATGGACGGTTCGCCTACAGCTCCGGAAATCAGCGGCGACGAAACGTCGGCGTCGGCGGGAAATTCGCTGGCGCGTGCCCCGCTCGTTCTGAACAAGCGCAATTTCAGCTGGTTGACCGAGCGGATCTCGGGCGTGGTCGAACAACCCGCCCCGCGCTGGTGGTGGGTCACGTTTACGATCACGGCGAGCGTCGCCGCGTTTGGTCTATTCTGCCTCGGCTATCAGATTTCGACCGGCGTCGGAACGTGGGGATTGAATCACCCGGTCGGTTGGGCCTGGGACATTACCAACTTCGTGTTTTGGATCGGTATCGGTCACGCCGGCACCCTTATTTCCGCGATCTTGTACTTGCTCCGGCAAAGATGGCGCACCTCCATTAACCGCTCGGCCGAAGCCATGACGCTTTTTGCCGTGATGTGCGCCGCGATTTTCCCCGGCATTCACGTCGGTCGTGTTTGGATGGTCTGGTACCTCGCGCCCGTGCCGAACAATTACGGCATCTGGCCCAATTTCCGCAGCCCGCTCATGTGGGACGTCTTCGCGGTTTCGACCTACTTCACGGTATCGGTCTTGTTTTGGTACACCGGTTTGATCCCGGATTTGGCGACGCTGCGCGATCGCGCCACCACCCGGATCAAGAAATTCCTCTTCGGTCTGTTCGCGGTGGGCTGGCGCGGCTCGAATCGCAATTGGCGTCATTACGAAATGGCGTATCTGCTTCTCGCCGGTCTTTCCACCCCGCTCGTCCTCTCCGTGCATAGCGTCGTGTCGTTCGACTTCGCGACGTCGGTTCTGCCGACCTGGCACACCACGATTTTCCCGCCTTACTTCGTGGCCGGCGCCATCTTCGGCGGTTTTGCCATGGTCCTGACGCTGATGTTGCCGGCGCGCGCCATTTTCAAACTGCACGACATCATTACGCCGCAGCACATCGACAAGATGGCGAAGATCATTTTGTTGACCGGCTCGTTCGTCGCCTACGCCTATTCCATGGAATTTTTCATCGCCTGGTACAGCGGCAACCAGTACGAAAAGTTCGCCTTTTATAATCGCATCTTTGGCCCCTACTGGTGGGACTGGTGGGTCGGCATGCTTTTCTGCAACGTGCTCTCGCCGCAACTGTTTTGGTTCCGCTGGTGTCGCCGCAACGTTTTCGTCGTCTACTTCGTTTGCATGTGCGTGAACGCCGGCATGTGGTTCGAGCGCTTCATCATCATCGTCGGCGGATTGCACCGCGACTTTCTCCCTTCGTCATGGGGGCTGTTTATTCCAACCTGGGTCGATATCTGGACGTTCATCGGCACGCTCGGAATCTTTACTTCACTTTTCCTCCTCTTCATTCGCTTCCTTCCGATGATCGCCATGTCGGAAGTCAAAATCGTTTTGCCGGAAGCGGACCCGCATCACGGCACTGACCATCCGCCGATCGCGGCCGGAAAGGAGCGGATATGAGAACGCCGTCCGGCCACAGAGTTTACGCGATGGCGGCGGAATATCCGAGCGCGGCCGCGCTATATGAAGCGGCCAAGCGCGTGCGCGACGCCGGCTTCAAACGCTGGGATGTTTATTCTCCATTCCCGATTCACGGCATGGATGCCGCGATGGGTCTCGGAAAGTCGTGGCTCAGTGCGGTTGTCCTGGCTGGCGGAATTACTGGCTTGCTCACGGCGGTGATCGTGGAGTTCGGTCCGTCCGAGTTTCTCTACCCGCTAGTGGTTCACGGAAAACCGGTCGACTGGCGGACGGTGCCGGCGTTTTTCCCGATCATGTTCGAGCTGACGATTTTGTTCTCTGCCTTTGCCGCGTTCTTTGCCGTTCTAATTATGAATGGCCTGCCGCGCTGGCATCATCCCATTTTCAACTGGGACCGCTTTAGCCGCGTCACCAATGACGGATTCTTCCTCGCCATCGAAGCGCGTGATCCGCGCTTTACCGAAGTCGAAGCGCGCCAGCTGCTCGAAAGCACGGGCGGCCAAAACATCACGATTGTGCACGAGGAATAATTTATGTTGCGCGGCTTCCTCTTACTTTCCTTGCTCGGCACGATCGCGCTCGTCGCCATTTTCGGCTTCCGCGGAAGCAGGAGCGCAGATCCTCCCTTCGAGCTTTTTCCCGACATGGTGCGTCAGATGAAAGTGCGCGCGCAATCGCCGCTTGGTTTCTTTGCCGATGGACGCGGGCCGCGTCTTCCTGTCGCCGGAACGGTCCCGATCGGATACGAAATGCCGAAAGCGGCCGGCATGATGGCGGGAGCGCCGGGTGCCGCACCCTCCGCGCATTCGCAGGTCGCCTTTAGTGTCGGCACTGATTATTTCGATACCGGCAAGATGGGACAAAACTGGGGAACGGGAATTCCGATGCCGGTGACGCCGCAATTGATGCAACGCGGCCGTGAACGTTTCAATATCACGTGCGCCATGTGTCACGGCGCGACCGCCGCGGGCAATGGCATTACGAAATCATATGGCCTGGCCACGGTGGTCACTTTGCAGGACGACCGGATCCGCAAGATGGCCGACGGCGAAATTTTCAACACGATCACGAATGGCAAGAATACGATGATGGCCTACGGTCCCAATCTGGTCGTGACCGACCGGTGGGCGATCATCGCGTATTTGCGCGCCTTGCAACGCAGTCAGGGCGCGACGTTGCAGGACGTGCCGGAGGAACATCGCGCCGAGATGGACAAAGCGGCGGAGGCCAAACCCGAAGTGAAAGCGGAAGCCAAACCGGAGGAGAAAAAGAAATGAGCGATCGTTCTCATGCTTTGCCCGCGCCGGAAGGCGAATATGTTCAGACGTCCCGTTTTGGAGGCTTGTCGATCTTGTGCGCGGTTCTCGCGATCGTCGGCTTGATTGCCGGCGTCTTTGGCGCGATGGCCCAGCCGGCCCAGTTCGCATTTTCGTTTCTCTTCGCCTTCGCGTTCTATTTCACCCTCCTGGCCGGCTGTTTCTTCTGGACCATCGTGCATTATGCGACGGACGCGGAATGGACCGTGGTGGTGCGGCGCCAGCTCGAGAACCTTTGTTCTCTTTTCGTAGTCATGGCGTTGTTCTTCATCACCGTGCTCGTGCTTCGCCATCATCTTTACGAATGGATGAATACTCCGCCGGGCCAGGACACCGTGCTTGATGCCAAGCGGGGCTATCTCAACTGGCATTTCTTCCTCGCTCGCGCCATTTTCTCTTTCGCATTTTTTGTGATCGCCTCCGGATTGCTCCGCCGGTTCTCCGTGCTGCAGGACAAGGACGGCAGCCCGCGCTTTACCCTGCGCCTGCGTAAAGTTTCGTTCATCAGTCTGCCGCTCTTTGCGCTTTGCCTCACTTTCGGTGCTTGCGACTGGTTCATGAGCCTCAATTACAAATGGTTCTCCACCATGTGGGGCGTTTACATCTTCGCCGGCGCGGCCGGCAGCTCCATGTCCCTGCTCGTGCTCGTCATTACCGGTTTGCGCAAAGCCGGATATTTGGAAGGAGTGGTCACGCTCGAGCATTACCACATCATGGGGAAATGGATGCTCGCCTTCTCCGTTTTCTGGGCCTACATCGGCTTTGCCCAGTACATGCTCATCTGGTACGCCAACATTCCGGAAGAGACCCAGTACTTTCTCGCCCGCAATACCGGCTCATGGTGGTGGCTTAGCACGCTTCTCGTCGTCGGACGCTTCTTTGGCCCGTTCGCCATCTTGCTCATGCAGCGACTCAAGAAACATCCCAATCAACTTTGCCTCGTCGCAGCCTGGATCGTCGGCATGCAGCTCCTCGACATGTACATCATTATCCTGCCCGCTTTCCATGGAACCGGAGTTCACCTCAGCATTTGGGATTTTGTTCCGCTTATTAGCATCGGCGCGACGCTCGTGTTTGTTTATCTCCGCATTGTCGGAAAGAGCTCGGTCTTTCCAGTGCGGGATCCGCGCCTGATCGAATCAATCAATTTGCACAATTGACATGGCCGACCCCGAATCCATTCGACAATTCCGCGCGCCGTTCTCCACCTGGCTCGGCGTCGTTCTGCTTTTCTCGATCTTCGGGATGATCGTGCTTGCCGTTATCGGGCCGTCGCCCCGCGGCGACAATTACGAAGAAAAGCGCGCGAAAGCGCGTGAGGAGAAATTGAAAACTGCGCGCGAAGAAGATAGCAAGGCGCTCACGGGCTACGCCTGGATCGACAAGAACAAAGGCACGGTGCGAATCCCGATTGAACACGCCATGGAATTGACCGTTGCAGAACTGGCGCAGAAGAAACCCGCGCCGGCCGGTCCGATTGCGACGCCGGAGCCCAGCGTGGGGAAAGTGGCGGCTGGGGGCGCGACCGCCGCATCGCCCGTTCCCGCGACATCGCCATCTGCGAGTGGAACACGCCGGCCCACTTCGGTTTCGGGTCCCGGTTCCGAAGCCCATAATCAACCCGCGGGTGCGGTCAATCCGGCGGCCGCTCCCCCCCGGACACAACCGGGCGCGTCGGCTACGCCCGCGGCCTCGGCGCAGCCAAACCCGCCGGCGGCGACGCAGACGACCCCGCCGCCGCCGCTCGCCGCCTCACCATTGCCCGTGCGGGGCAAAGAAACGCCCACGCCAACACCAGCGCCGCAATGATTTCACCGCAAATGGACATGCCGATCTTACGAATAGAATATGGACGCCGCTGAGATACCACTGAAAGCACCATCCATTTCGCCCGATGTTCCGGCGAGCGAAACCGAACAGGTCGAACGCGCCTTGATTGATGCGTCGACGCGTGTGCCGGTCTTGATGTTTTACACGTCGGCGATTGTCTGGCTGCTCATCGGGACGCTTTTGGCAATGTTCGTTTCGATCAAGCTGCATTCGCCCGACCTGTTTTCGGGGATCAGCTTCATGACCTGGGGCCGGGTTCGTCCGGCGCACGTTAACATTATGATCTACGGTTGGGCTTCGATGGCTGGCATGGGCACCGCCATTTGGTTAATGGCGCGCTTGTGCCGCACCGTCCTGCGGCATCCGCTCCTCCTTGTTACGGGCGGAGCGTTTTGGAACCTGGGCGTTTTACTTGGCGTCATTTCAATTATCAATGGCGACAGCACCGGCTACCAATGGCTCGAGTTTCCCCCTTACGCCGCGATCATTCTCTTCGTCAGCTACGCCATGATCATGTCGTGGGCGGTGTTGATGTTCCGTTTCCGGCGCGGCGATCAGATTTACATCACGCAATGGTATTTGCTCGGCGCCTTCCTCTGGTTTCCCTGGCTCTACGCCGCCGCGCAATTGATGTTGTTCGCCGTTCCGGTGCAGGGCGTCATGCAGGCCGCCGTCAATTGGTGGTACGCGAACAATCTCCTGTTTCTCTGGTTCGGCGCGATCGGCCTCGGCACCGCCTATTACATGATCCCGAAAGTGATCGGACGCCCGGTCTACAGTTATCATTTGGCCACGATCGGCTTCTGGACCTACGCGCTTTTCTCCAGCTGGACCGGAATGCAACGCGTCATCGATGGACCGTTTCCGGCATGGATGATCACGGCCAGTATCGCGGCGACTATTCTCACGATCATTCCGGTGGCGACCGTAGGATTGAATCATCACATGACGATGGTCGGGAATTTTCAGCTCATGCGATACAGTCCAACGCTGCGCTTCACGGTTTTCGGCGCGATGTCGTACACCGTCTTCAGCGCGGTCGGTATTCTCATTTCGCTGCGATCCATTGCGCGTTATCTCAATTTCACGGAGGCGAGCATCGCGTTTTCGCACCTTGGTCTTTACGCGTTTTATTCGATGATCATGTTCGGTTCGATGTATTACATCGTTCCACGATTGGTCGGTCGTGAATGGCGTTACGCTTCGCTGATCAAGCTGCATTTTTGGATGGCGGTTTACGGTGTGGGCTTGATGTCCCTCATGTTGTTGGCCGGCGCGCTCGTCGAGGGCACGAGTCAGAATGACGTCTCGCTTTCCTTCACTGAGAGCGTGCAATCCGTCCTGCCGTATCTGCGCGGCCGGAGTCTCGCCGGAATGCTGATGACCGTCGCTCATTTTGTCTTCGCGTTTCATTTCGGCCTCATGCTCTTTGGTCTGGGCCGGACCGCGAGCGTGCCGACGTTTTTGAATCCGGTGGAGGCGGAGGGAGCCGAGGCACATTTATGAAAGGTCTGTTCCCACTTTTCCTCGGACTTTTCGGGACGTTCGCGTTCTCCTGGATCGGTCTAACCGTCATTCCGAACTCCCAGATTGGCCATCTCGATCCGCAAATGGACGAAGAGGGCACCGATATTTATCCAATGCCTAAATCGGGCATGGCCGATCGTGGTCGTCGCGTTTACACCGCCAACGGTTGTTTCTATTGTCACAGTCAGCAGGTCCGTCCCGATTACATCGCGTCTGACATGGATCGCGTGCGCGACGCGGCCTCTTCGCCCGCGCCCAAATGGGCGCAGCGCCGTAGCGCGCCGCGCGATTACATTTTTCAGCGACCGGTTTTGCTCGGCAAAACGCGCATGGGCCCGGATCTGGCCGACATGAGCAAGGCCGCTCCGGCTGAAGATGAGAACGCGCCGGCCACCGGCGCCAACCCGGCGGCATCTCCCGCCACCGTTGCCAACGCGTCGCCCGCGCCGTCACCGGCCGCAAAATCTGGCGCATCACCGGCCGCGTCTCAGTCGCCCGCGCCGCCGTCTGCCAAATCGACCGCGGCAGCTCCCAGTAATGCGGCAGCGCCCGGTCAAAGCGCGAGTCCGGCCGCAGCGTCGGGTCCAATCGCCGCGCGCAACGCGACCCTCGCAAGTGGCGAGTTGGTTCCGTACTCGGTGGCGTGGCATCACAAACATCTTTATGAGCCGCGCAGTCTGAACCACGACTCGAACATGCCTGCTTATCGTTTCCTTTATGACAAGAGACGCATCAGCGGCGAACGCTCCGCTGATGCCCTTCAGCTCACCGGACGCGATGCACCGGCGGAAGGTTGGGAAGTCGTTCCAACATATGATGCACAATGTCTCGTCGCTTATTTGATGTCGCTCGATCAATCGCATCCTCTTAAAGAAGTGAGATCAGCGGGGCCGCCCCCGGCGGCAGCGTCTTCAGCTCCGGCCGCGGGCAGCTCGCCGGCTTCATCCCCGCCACCGAAATGAACGACCAACCTCCAGATTCAACGCAACGCCTTCGTCAGGGAATGGATTACGGCGAACATAAGGACGTGCAGCAGGTGCATGCCGCCATTCAGCGCGAAAAACGTGAGCCGCGCGTCGGCCTCGAACCACTTTCGATGTGGTTAATTGTCGTTTACGGAATGGCCATTTTCTGCGGCGGTGCCTATCTCGGACGCTATTCGGGAAATTTCAGCGGCGACGGTCTCGATCCGATGGGCGGTCCACCACCAATGAAAAAGACAGCGGCCGGACCGGGCGGCGCCGAACAGCAAGCAGAACTCTCACCGCGCGACCGTGGTAAAAAGATTTTTGCAGCCAATTGTCAAACTTGTCATCAAGCGAACGGTCTTGGTGTTCCCGGACAATATCCGCCACTGGCCGGTTCCGAATTTACAACCGGCGGCTCACGTCGCCCCGCCATGATTGTGCTCAAAGGCTTGCAAGGGCCGGTCACGGTGAAAGGTCAAAAATTCGGTAGCGCGGTCATGCAGCCGTGGGACAAAACTCTGACCGACCAAAAGATTGCCGACGTCCTCACCTACGAGCGGAGCGAGTGGGGGAATAACGCCAGCCCGGTCACGGCCGAACAAATCGCCGCGTTGCGCAAGGAACTGGCCGGTCATCCCGATTCATTTGTCGAGTCCGATCTGGAAGCGATCCCGGCCGATGCCGAACTTCCCGGCGGACCGCCGCCCGGCAGCGTCCCGCCAAAACCTGGCGAGGAGGCCAAGCCTGGCGAACCGCCCAAGAAGTAATCAGCCGATTCCGCAGAGCTCGTCCGGTTTGCCGCGCCCGAGCCCTGGCGAAGGCTGCGAGCGCTGGCACGGAATTAGCAGCATTTAGCTGCGTGGTTTTCAAAGCACAGTGGAAGCGAGCCTTCCTTTCGTCAGATCGATTTCTTCTCAAAGCCGGCCAGTCCTTGCGCGATGAGTACGACCGCTTCTTCGATGAGCGTCTGGTTGCCGCGTTCGTTGTCGTCATCGCTTTCTGGATGGTCTGCATTGTTGCCTGGGTCCAAAAGATCGCGGGCCACAATCCTGATGCGCGCTTCTGGACGCTGCTGAGCTTGTTTGTCACCGCTTATGGCGGCTTCGAAGTATTTCGGCTGCGTCCCGCGTTGCGCCGTCTTCGACAGCGCCGACGCAGCGACTGGCGCGTCACGCAGATTCTCGAACGCATGCGCAGTAAGGGATTTGTCGATCTGGATGATTTGCCGGCGAAACATCTCAATGTCGGCCACATCGTCGTTGGTCCCTCCGGAGTTTATGCGATCGAGACAAAATCCTGGAATTCTTTCGGCGCCGGCAGAATCGATTGCCGAAACGAGAATGAACTGTTGCTCAGCGGCCGCGTTCGCGATGGACGGGCCCTCCACCAGGCCAGGGAAGCGGCCCACGCCGCGCAGTTACTTCTCAAAGATCAGTTGCGCGACCATCGCCCGGTCAAAGGTCTGCTTGTCTTCGCCGGCGATTGGACGGTGGAGTGTCGGCCCGAATATCTCGATGTCGACCTTGTCGCGGCCGACGATTTGGAGAACTACTTCGACGAGCAACCGCCTCAGTTGACCGGCCGGGAAATCGCCGAAATCTGCGCACATCTCGAAACTGCCGCGCTCAACTAATTCGAAGATCATCGGCAATTTCTCGCAATGAGCCGGCCTGCGTCACTTTCATCATAATAGAGGAAGCTGCGCGTCGGCCGGAGCAGGCTCGGCAAAACGAACCCCGACGCCAATCAAGCGCACTGGCTTTCCCGTGCGCGCGAATGCTTCGGTGAGAAGTCCGCGGAAATCCTGCAGGTTGGGCGCGAGGCCGGCCCGTTCGGCGGTCGTGCGCGTAAAGTCGTTGAACTTCAGTTTCACAAAGATTTTGGTCACATCCCGGGTCGTTTCCTTTTGCTCAAGGTCGGCCATCAATTCCTGAAACAACTCCGCCATTTGTTCTTCGCATTGCTCGAGCGTCGTCAGGTCGACCGAGAATGTCTCTTCGGTGCTGAGCGACTTACGCGGACGGTCCGGCTCGACCGGTCGATTGTCGATTCCGCGGCACAGATCGTAGAGCTCAAGACCAAATTTCCCGAAAAGATCGACGAGCTCGGCGCGGGAGAACCGCTGCAGTTCCCCGCACGTTTTGACTCCGAGCTCTTCCAACTTTTTTTCCGTTTTTTCGCCGATCCCCCAGATTTTGCGCACGGCCAATTTCTCGATGAACTCGGGAACTTGTTCCGCTGTGACTTCCAGCTGACCATTCGGTTTGTTTATTTCGCTGGCGATTTTCGCTATCAATTTGTTTGGACCGATCCCGGCCGATGACGTCAGTTTGGTTTTTCGGAAGATCATCCCACGGATCACTTGCGCGAGCGGGCCGGGCGCGCCGGGATGGGCGCTGACATCGAGATAGGCCTCGTCGAGCGAGAGCGGTTCGATCACCGACGTGAAACGATGCAAGATTCCACGAATGGTGGCGGCTTCGCGGCGATAAACGTCGAACCGGGTCGGCAAAACGATCAGGTTCGGACAGCGTTGCAGCGCCATGAATGTCGGCATGGCCGAGCGCACTCCGAATTTACGCGCTTCATAGTTACACGTCGTCAGGACGCCGCGCCGGTCGCGTGCTCCGCCGACGCCAACCGGTTTACCGCGCAACGACGGGCGGTCGCGCACTTCGATCGCCGCGTAAAAGCAATCCATGTCGAGATGAATGATGACACGCGGTTTCGCCTCGCTGCGCACAAGGAAATCTCGCACAGAGTCCCGGCGTTCGCATGGACTGGAGATCCTCGGTTGACCGGGTCAATGGCGGCAGCCACCGTGTTCGCATGGCGCAACGCAAACGGTATCTCTTCGTTTGCATCAATCGCCGGCCCGATGACAACCCGAAAGGGTGCTGTGCCGCGAAAGGCTCGGAAGAAATTTACAAGGCGCTAAAGGCCGGGTTGGCCGCGCGTGGCCTTCATCAGGACGAGGCGCGCGTCTGCACATCGAGTTGTCTCGATCAATGTGCCACCGGCGTCACGATCCTGGTCGAGCCCGATCATTTCTTTTACGGACGCGTCACGCTCGCGGACGTGCCGGCGATCGTCGAAAGCATCTCCACCGGACAACGTGTCGAGCGTCTCGTGCTGACCCTGGAAGATTTAGCGAAAGGCTGAACTTCGCAGCGCATTCTTGTCGTCTTGTGACAAAAACGCAGTTTCCAGGGCGTTGCGCCGCGCCTGCTGGATTTGCAGGGGCGATAATCCCGCCGCCGGCGCCGCAACTTCAAACTCATGCGGCAGATCAATTGCGCTGACGCCGGGATCGTCGGTGTTGATCGACGCGAGTAAGCCGCGCGCGAGCATGTGACGCAATGGATGACTCGCCAGATCGGCAACCGTGCTCGTCTGCACGTTGCTCGTTAGATTCGCCTCGATGCCGATGCGCTTTTCCAAAAGAAAATCTACGAGGGCCGCATCCTCCATGGCGCGCACCCCGTGCCCGATTCGTTCTGCTCCAAGCAATCGGACCGCATCCCACACGCTTTCCGGTCCGGCACTTTCGCCGGCGTGAATTGTCACGTGCCAGCCAGCATCGCGTCCGCGCTGAAAGTGCTCGATGAAAAGATGGGGCGGAAATTTCGCTTCATCGCCCGCCAGATCGAGCGCCACAATCTTTTCGCGCCGCGTTAAGAGAGCGGCGAGTTCGTTCTTCGCGATCTCCGTTCCGTAAGTGCGGCTCAGAATGCCGATCAGTTGAACTTGCACGCCCGTTGTCTGCGCGCCTTCTGCCACACCTTCGACGACGGCGGCCACGACGTCTGCCGGATCGAGTTTGTGCGGTTCGGCCATGAACCACGGACTAAAGCGAAGCTCGATGTAGGCAATCCCTTCGCGTTTTGCGTCTTCCACATTCTCGCGCGCCACGCGTCGGCAGGCGTCGGCGTCGGCCAAAACAGCTGTCATCCAAAGCATCTTTCCGATGAAAGCCATGACGCCCGGTTGCCGCTCTATCACTTGCACATGGGGACGCAATTCCTCCAAGGTTGCTCCCGGCAACTTCACTCCGTGTTGTTTCGCCAGGTCCAAAATGGTTTCGAGCCGAATACTTCCATCGATATGCCGATGTAAATCGATCAAAGGAAGCTGCGGATCATTCATTGGCGCGCTCATCGTGGCTGCCATTCTTTGCTTCCGCGTCCCCGCACCTTATGTCGCGGTCGCTCCACCGGGCACGAGGTCCTCGAGTCCGGCAAAGTTCAGCTTCCTGCGCAGCTCGCGTCGCAGCAAAAGCAGATTGATACAAGCCTGGATCAATTGCGACGACATCGAAAGATACCAGACGTGTCTGATTTGGAAGCCGGGCGCGTGTGCGACGAGCAGCGCCGGCAGAACAAAGAGAAACAATCGCGTTGCCGAGCTGCACAGCGGCGGCCAGGTATTACCTAGTCCTTGAAATATGCTCGAGCTTGTAAAAACAATTCCCGCCGCGACGAAATTGAGCGCGACGATGCGCAAATATTCCCCACCGAAGCTGATCACGTGCGGATCGCGCGAGAAGGGCAGGATTAAGTTACTCGACGCGAAATAAGCCAGGAGAGCGAGGACGAACATCATGGCCGTGGCGATTCCGAGCGCGGCATAAATTGTCTGTCGAACGCGTTCGGCGCGACGCCCGCCGAAGTTTTGCCCGACCACAGGCGAAACCGCAAAGGCCAGCGCCACCACCGGAAGGAAAAGGGCCTGCATGACACGCGCGCCGACACCAAACCCGGCCTGGGCGGCCGGACCGAAATCGCGAATAATCCAGTAGACAATCAGGACATAAACAAAAAGCAGGACAAACTCTGCGCCGGCGGGCACCCCGATTTGCAGCATCCTGCTCCAGATTTTCATTCGCGGACGCATCTGGGCCAAACGAAAGCGCAGGTAATGATATTTCTTTTCGAAATACATAAACAGGAGCAGATCGGCCACGAGGATGGCGATAAAACTGGCGAGCGCCGCGCCGGTTACACCCATTTTTGGAAACGGACCGACGCCGAAAATCAGCAGCGGCGCGAGGACGATATTGAGAACAACGCTGAGCACCTGCAATCCGACGGTTGGCTTGATAATTCCGGTCGCGCGCAAGGCCGATCCCAGCGCCACGAGAGGAAACTGCAACAGCAGCGCGGGGATGAACCAAAGCAGATAGCTCTTTGCCAACGTCGCAGTTTTGGCATCCGCGCTTAGCCAATTGCAATACGCGTTCATCAACAAAAAGCCGACAATCCCAAGTCCGAGAGCGACCAGGATCGACATGATGAAAGATTGATTGAAGATGAGCTCAGCGCGGGGTTGGTCTTTTTGTCCGGCGGCGTGCGAAATCAGCGGCGTGGTTCCCACTCCCAGCATTTGGCTTAGAGCGAGCACAATCATGTTCAAATTTCCGGCGACTCCGACCGCGGCGATGGCTTCTTTCCCAAGACTTCCCACCCAGTAAAGATCGGCCAGGAGGTAAAGCGTTTGCGCCACCATGCTCACAGCCATGAAGGCCGACATGTGCAGCAAATGCCTGGTGACTGAACCCTCCGTTAAATCTTTCATCGTCCGTTCGTCGCGACCGCGCGCCAGATCCACAATTAGCCTTTCCGAAGGTGCCAAACGACGAAAATGTTTCAAAAGTTATTCACAAAACATCATGTCCGTCATTGACGAATAATATTGAATCTATGATCTTTGATGTCCGGCGTCCCGGTCAAAGCCATGTCACTTATTCCGAGCGAATCGCACAGCTTTCCGGATAATTACTCGCCGGTTGCGTGGTCCCGTAAGGCCAAGCGCAAAAGTCTTTCCGCGGCGCGACGTGCCGTTGAGACGCAGCAACGAAACATCGTGCCGTTGCCTCCGCCGACCCGCGAAACAAAAGCGCATCCTCCATCACCCGAGCTTTCCCCGGTTGCGCAATTTTTTCAGTCACTCGAAAAAAAGGCGGGACGACCCGCCTCGCCTCGGCCCGAACAAGACGAAGAGATCTTGCCCGAGCCAAAACAAGAGCCTCGAGCTGAGCCAAACGGAGAAGCAACGCCATTGGCGCCGCCACCTGCGCCAAGTCCGATTACACAGTTTTTCCAATCCCTGGAGAAACTGGCGGAAACAAATGGGGACGCTGGCCCTGCACCAATGCCGGAAAGGGCCGCGCCTTCTCCGCCCGCGGCACAGAACTTTGGCGAACAAATTTTTCAGCCGCTCGAAAATTTGGCAGAGGAAAATGCTTCAGCTCCGCCAGCGGAACCGGCGCCGCGGCGGGTTCCGATCGAACCCATCCGGCGCGGACCTCGTCCGCCCCTCAAACCGGTTTCGCCGGAGAATGTCGATGAAGCCACCTTGTTGACCGCGAACGGTCGGGGCCGCGCCGCGCAGTACCGGCCCAGGACTCCGATGCGAATCGCGAAGCCGGCGGCCGGGTTCCCGGCAGCACGGCCCGCCCCAGTTGCAAGACCGCCCGCGCCGGCGCGCAAAACCTTCGCAGCGCAACCGCATAATGAGTTCGATTTCACGGACCTGTCTGCCGATGTCGAACGAAGAGCGCGTCGCTATCAGAAGTTTAGACGATTTATCCTGATCGAGATTGTCGCGCTTATCGTGTTAATCCCATCGGCCTGGCTCGTCCTTTCCAGGCAGTTGACCAGCCCGGCCCTGATCCTTGTCATGAACATCCTGACAATCGCGGCGGCCGTGACGATGGCGGTTGTTCCGATCATCGTATTCGCACTGGCCCCCGGGTTCGGGCGTCCGGAACGTTGACGGCCGTCGGCCACGAATTTCGCGTCCAGTCGGGCCCCGCATTTCGCGCTGGTCATGACCAGATCGACATGTTGAATTGAGACATGGACAACGAGATCCTTTACCGGCGCGCCGCCGCCCGCGTCGAAGCGCGACTCGCATTTTATCGGCACGTCGTCATCTACCTTCTGGTTAATAGTTTTCTCGCCATTCTTAACCTGATGCGCACGCCCGATCATTTTTGGTTTAAGTGGTCGGTTTTTGGCTGGGGAATTGGTCTGATCGCGCACGGGCTGAGCGTTTACTCCTATCGCTGGCGGGAAGGCAGCCGCGAGCGCATGATTCAGCGCGAAATGGAACGACAGGCACGCATGGGAAAAAGTTGAGGAGTTCTGCGAATGTCCGGTCGAGACGACCAATAGAACGCTCCCGCTCGTATTTCTTGGTGTCGCCTTTTCAACCTCTAAACCGCGCAACTTCTCAACCGCTCAACCTCTTATTTTGGACTTTGCAATGGCCCTTGGCCTTTGGATATTGAGACTCTGATTTTTCGCTGAAAAATGGACGCTTCTACTTCTCTTCCTGCCACGACCGAACAGCACGAACCGCATCATCACGACGCCGCTCACGAGCATCATGAGCTTGGTTGGTGGCGTACCTACATTTTCTCAACCGATCACAAGATGATCGGCATCCAATACGGCCTCTGTGGTCTGATCTTTTTGTTCTTTGGTTTCTCCCTCATGATGTTAATGCGGTGGCAGTTGGCGTTTCCCGGCCAGGCCCTGCCCCTGATTGGTAACGCCCTCGGCCATTTCTTCGGCCCCGGGAGTATGCCGGACGGCAAGATGACGCCGGAATTTTATAACTCGCTCGGTGCCATGCATGGCACGATCATGATCTTCCTCGGGATCGTGCCCGTCGCTTTCGCCGCTTTTGGTAATTTCGTGGTCCCGCTGCAAATCGGCGCGCCCGACATGACGTTTCCGAAGATCAATGCCGCCAGTTTCTGGGCGTTCGCGGTTGGCGGGGTCATCATGTTGACCAGCTTCTTCGTTCCGGGCGGTGCGGCCAAAGGCGGTTGGACTTCATACACACCGCTCTCGGACATCTCCGATAAAGGCGAGACGTTTCATCCGTTCTTCAACGGGCAAACACTCTGGCTCGTCGGATTTATTTTTCTGATCACGTCGTCGTTGCTCGGCGCGATCAATTTCATTACCACGATCATTCAATTGCGTGCCAAAGGACTGACCTGGATGCGCCTGCCGTTTTTCGTTTGGGCGCAATTTGTCACCGCTTTTCTGCTCGTGCTCGCGTTTCCGCCGCTCGAAGCCGCCATCGTCATGCAGATCATGGATCGCACTTTTGCCACGAGCTTCTTTTTGCCGGCGGGCATGATCGTGAACGGCGCGCCCCTTCATATCAGCGGCGGCGGCAGCCCGCTCTTGTGGCAGCACTTGTTCTGGTTCCTCGGGCATCCCGAGGTTTACGTCTTGATTTTGCCGGCCTTCGGCATCGTCGCCGAAATCCTGGCCAACAATTCGCGCAAGCCTCTTTGGGGTTACAAGTCCCTCGTCTTTTCCGTCCTCGTCATTGGCTTCCTCTCCTTCATCGTTTGGGCCCACCATATGTGGCTCACCGGCATGGGCTCGACTGTCAGCGCGTTTTTCCAAACCACCACGCTCCTCATCTCCATCCCGTCCGTCATTATTCTGAGCGCGTTTTTTATCTCGCTTTGGGGCGGCTCGATTCGCTTCAACGTGCCGATGCTTTTCGCGACCGCCTTTCTCCCGATGTTCGGGATCGGCGGCTTGACCGGGATTCCGCTCGCCTTCAATTCAGCCGATCTTTATCTGCACGACACTTATTACATCATCGCGCATTTCCATTACATCGTCGCACCCGGGACCATTTTCGCCTTGTTCGCCGGAATTTATTATTGGTTCCCGAAAGCGACCGGCCGGACCATGAACGAGTTCTGGGGCAAAGTTCATTTCTGGCCGTCACTCGTCTGCATGAACGTGATTTTTCTGCCCATGTTCCTGCAGGGCATGCTCGGCATGCACCGGCGCTGGTACGATGGCGGCCAGGGTTGGAACATTTCGAATGAGACCGTCTGGGGCCAAACCGGTTTTCAATGGAACACGTGGATTTCGAGCGCGGCCTGGATCATGGGTCTGGCCCAGATTCCGTTTATCATTAATTTTTTCTGGAGCATTCGCCACGGCAAGAAAGCGAGAGAGAACCCATGGGACGCGACCACCCTGGAGTGGACTTCGCCGTCGCCGCCGCCGCATGGAAATTTTTTGACGCCACCGGTGGCCTATCGCGGGCCCTACGAATACAGCCTGCCTGGACGCGATAGCGACTTCACCATGCAGAACGAACCGGTCCAGGCGACCGAGCGTCTGCGCAAGCCGGAACCGGAGCCCGTGCCCGCTTAGCTCATCCGCGAGATCGACATGGAAATTCCGTATACAGTTTCGACACGACCCGACACCGGCCTCTGGAACGCCAAGGTCGGGATCTGGCTGTTCCTTGCTTCCGAAGTGATGCTCTTTGGCGGACTTTTCTCCGCCTACATTTTTCTCCGCTTGGATGCCGAGCCCGGCATGTGGCCGCACGGACTCTTGAATGTTCCGGTTGGAACGTTCAACACCGCCATCCTCATCGCCTCGTCGGTCACGGTCGTGCTGGCCTGGGCGTCGCTTAAGATGCGCCGCTTCCGCGCCTATTGGGTCTACATGTTGATCACGATCTTGTGCGGCGTGGTCTTCCTCGTGGTCAAGCTTGCCTACGAATGGCCGCAAAAATTCGAGCACTTCGGCGCCTATATCAAACCGGACGCTCTCGAAAAATATGAGCCGTATCTCGGCAATCATCATCTCGACGAAAAAGGTCTGCCGCCCCGCCGGGAAATCAGCGGTCATCTGCATAATCGCGCGGCCATGACCGATCCGAACATCAAGGAATTCGAAATCGCGCTCGATCCGGTGAATGCCGATCCGACAAACCCGGCGAACGATCGCCCGCACTTCTTCTACAAACAGCCGACGGACAAGCTCGCCACGATCGAGAAAGAGGACGTGGAGTTTTTCAGCATGTTTGAACCGAAACACAGCGCTTACTTCGCCAGTTATTTCACGATCACCGGATTGCACGGCGCACACGTGCTCGGTGGTGTTCTCGTCTTTACCTATTTTTGGCTGCCGATCGGCTCGAAACTTTACAAACAAAACCCCGAACACCTGGCCAATCGCGTCGAAGTCGTCGGCCTGTTCTGGCATTTTGTCGATCTGGTCTGGATTTTTGTCTTTCCCCTCTTTTATTTGCTCTAGTCCATGAATAATCCGCCTGACGTTTCACCTGACCCGAGCGAGCACGAGGAATACGCGCACAACGTCCAGAAGCACGTGCGCGGGTATTTGATGGTCGGCGCGACGCTCCTTGCTTTTACCGGAATTACGGTGGCGCTTTCCTACGTCAACTTCGGCACGCAAAAGGCGAACGTTGCCGTCGCCATGCTCGTCGCTACTTTCAAGGCCGGTTTGGTGGCCGCTATTTTCATGCACCTGGCCGCGGAAAAGCGACTCATCTATCGCGTCCTGATTTTCACCGGTCTTTTTGTCTTCGCTCTGTTTTGGCTCACTTATTTGGCCTGGTACGATCCGGTTGCCCGTCATTAAATGTCCTTGAGAGGTTTCCACATCGTTTTCATCGTGTTCTCGACGCTCCTGGCGCTGGCTACGGGGGGGTGGTGCATTTGGGTCGATCTCGTTGAGGGCGCGCCCGTTTTTCTTATCGGCGCCATCTGCTCCTTCGTCGCGGCCATCGGTTTGGTCGTTTACGGCGTCTGGTTCTACCGAAAGATGAAACGCCTGCACCTCATCACATGAAAACGAAACGCTTCTCGATCTCGTCCAGCGCCGGTCGCGCCGCCGCTTTCTGCGTAGTCGCCTCGCTCTTTGCCGTCGAACAGGCGTCGGCATGTCCGTTTTGTTATGGGGCCAAGGATGGGAAATCGACCGAACACATGGCTGTGGCCATTTGGTTTTTGTTCGGCGCGATCATGGCCGTGATGAGCGGCATCGGCGCTTTCAGTTATCATCTCTGGCGCATGAGCCACACCCCGCTCCAGCCGCACCAGGAAATCGCCGAAGAAGATCTCGACAAATATGTTTAGCCTCGGCGTGATCAACGAGTTTATCGGGATGCCGCCGAACGCATCCGAGCATGGCTATCAGATCGATCACATCATTGAGTTTTCCCATTGGTTCATGGGTACGCTCTTTCTCGGATGGTCGGCTTATTTCATCTTCGTTCTGATTCGTTTTCGCAAGCGCCGTCATCCCAGGGCCGATTATCAAGGCGTCAAAAGCGGAATCTCAACCCACCTCGAGTTCTCCGTCGTTCTGATCGAGGCCGTTCTTCTCATCGGTTTCGCCATTCCTCTGTGGGCCAAGCGCGTTAATCAGTTTCCGGACACGAAGGACGCAGTTCTCGTGCACGCCGTCGGTCAGCAGTTCAACTGGAATTTTCATCTGCCCGGTCCTGATGGACTCTTTGGGCACCGTGATATCCATCTCGTCACCAACTCGAATCCACTCGGTCTGGATCCGAACGATCCCGCCAGCAAAGATGATATCGTTACCCTGGGCGAGTTGCATGTGCCGATCAATCGACCTGTTATCATCGAGCTTTCTTCCAAGGACGTGATTCATAACTTCGCGCTCGTCAGCATGCGCATCGCGCAAGATGCCATTCCCGGCTCGCTTATCCCGATGTGGTTCAAACCGATCAAGACCGGGACCTACGAAGTGATTTGCGGCCAGCTGTGCGGCCTCGGCCATTACGGAATGAAGGGAACCCTCGTCGTGGACGAGCCGGCAGAATACCAGGCTTGGCTGAAAGAACGCGCTGAGCTGGCCGGCACCCAAAGCGCGCCGCCTCCGACTTCAGGTCCTCCGGGAGCACCACCGGCCGGACCGACGCCCGGGACGGTTCCGCCTCCCGGCGCGCCGAAGACGGCCAATCCGAGCGGCGCACCGGAAGGCAAACCGGCCGAGTCTCCCCCTGGCCCTGGCCGTTAACGCGGTAAATTTTTCTGGGGGAGCGCACGCGCCTCGCGTGCTGGTTGCGGCGCCCTCGCCGCAACGAACTTTATTGTTATATGACTTCGACAACGAATAGCGATCACGAGGGCGCAATCGGTCCGAGCGGGACTGGCGTTAGCACGCGAGGCGCGTGCGCTCCCCGGATATGACAGCAATGCCTTCCGCGAGATCGACAATTTGGCTGAATCGTTTCGCCTGGCTTCTGTGTGTCGCCACGCTCTTTCTCATTTGCAGCGGTGGAATGGTCACGAGCAAAGGCGTGGGTCTCGCCGTGCCCGACTGGCCAACCACTTTCGGCTATAACATGTTCATGTTCCCGGTCTCAAAATGGATCGGCGGAATATTTTTCGAGCACACCCATCGTCTGATCGCTTCGGTCGTCGGCTTCATGACGATCATCCTGGCTGTTTGGATGCGACTGGCGGAAAGGCGGCGATGGCTGCGCAATCTCGCCTACCTCGCGCTTCTCGCCGTCGTTCTCCAGGGCGTTCTGGGCGGCCTCCGCGTCACCATGTTGAAAGATGAAATCGGAATCTTTCATGCCTGTCTCGCCCAGGCCTTTCTCGGGCTGCTCGTCTTCATCGCAATTGCGACTTCGAACTTCTGGCAATCGCTTGGGAACGAAGCGGTCGATCGCGCCCGACTTCGCGGCATTCGCTTCCTCGCCATTTTCACAACCATCGTCATCTATGTGCAGCTCGGCCTCGGCGCCACCATGCGCCATCAACACCGCGATCTCTCCATTCTCGATTTTCCAACGGCGTATCGGCAATGGATTCCGGACACAAGCCCGGACGCAATCGCTCGGATCAATGCCTGGCGCGATGCGCGCGCCTTGTCCGATGTCACGGCGTTTCAAATTTGGCTGCAAATGATTCATCGCTTGGTCGCCGTTGTCATCGCGCTTGGCGTTGTCGCCGTCGCCGTGAAAATTCGGCAGCTCCAAAAATTTTTGCGAGCCCCGGTTCTTTCGCGGTTGTCGATTTTGTGGGTCGTTCTTGTTTTCTGCCAGATCGCCTTGGGCGCCTGGGTCATTTGGAGTAACAAGGCGGCCGATATCGCGACCAGCCATGTCGCGATGGGTGCGCTCATGCTATCGTTCGGCGTGAGCATTTGTGCGATCATTTGGCGGATCGATCGAAGCCAGACCGGCGCAAGATCGACGGTCTCCCCCGTGGAAAGGCCAATGGCGGCGTGAAGACGGCCGTAATTGAAGGCGAAGTTGCGGTCGCGAGAACCAGGCCGCGTCTCATTGCCGATCTCGCCGAACTGGTCAAAGCGCGCCTCACTCTGCTTGTGCTTTTAACGACGGCGGTTGGCTTTTATGTCGGTGCCCACGGGCCGGTTGATTATTCCGCGCTTTTTCATGTTGTTTTCGGAACAGCCGCGGCTGCCGCCGGGGCCGCCGCGCTTAATCAATGGTGGGAACGCAAGGCCGACGCGCTCATGAACCGCACGAAAGCGCGTCCGGTTCCGGCAGGCCGGATGCGACCGGTGGAAGCCCTTGTTCTGGGGAGCGTTCTTTCGATTTTTGGAATCGTTTATCTCATTCTCGCCTGCAACGCACTCAGCGCGGTGCTGGCTGCGATTACGATCGTTGTTTACATCTTCGCTTACACGCCGCTCAAACGCGTCAGCACATTCAATACGCTGGTCGGTTCGATTCCCGGGGCCATTCCACCGATGATCGGCTGGGCGGCCGCGCGCGGCCGGCTGGATGCCGGGGCCTGGAGCCTGTTTGCCATTCTCGCTTTGTGGCAGCTGCCGCATTTCTTTGCTATTGCCTGGATGTTCCGCGACGATTATTCGCGCGCGGGATTCCAGATGATTTCGACAGACGACCGCAGCGGGGAACGCAGCGCTAGCCAAAGCGTCTTCTTCTGCATCCTGCTCTTAATCGTCGCGGGCATTCCTGCTTTTCTCGAAATCGCGCAGTGGGTTTACGTTCCGATCGAGCTGGCTCTGGGCGGTTGGTTTATCGCCATGGCCATGCGCTTCCTCCGTTTGCGCACGCCAGCGGCCGCGCGCGCCTTGTTCATCACTTCAATTGTCTACCTTCCACTCTTGCTCGGGGCTCTTGTCCTCACGAAATTATGAATACAATTTCATTGCCGGCTGACCGCTCGACATCGCTGGGCGCAACGGTTTGGAAGACCGTGTTGCTCGGGATTCCACTGGTCGTCGCGAGCGTATTCTTCTTTGTTTGGCGTGGACAAATCAATGAGCTCCGCCAGCGCACAATTCGCTCGTACGGAATTGTCCCGGGCTTTCAGTTGACCAATCAGGATGGCCAACCGTTCGGGTCCGCGCAACTCGCGGGAAAAATCTGGATCGCCGACTTTATTTTCTCCTCTTGTCCGGGACCGTGCCCGTTGGTCAGCAGCCGGATGAGCGAGTTGCAAAAACCGCTCGAGAAAACGGACGTGCATTTGGTTTCGTTCAGTGTCGATCCGGAAAAGGACACGCCGGAAGTGTTGCGCGGTTACGCGGAAAAGCTAAACGCGCAGCCGGGGCGCTGGGATTTTCTAACCGGCGCGAAATCGGCGATCTACGATCTCACCAAGAACGGATTCAAGCTGGCTGTCTCGGACGGCAGCGAAGAGGCCGGCGTGCCCGTGCACAGTACGCGCATGGTCTTGGTGGATCGACGTGGCGAGATTCGTGGCTATTACGAAGCGACCGCGCCGGATGCAATTACAAAGTTAATTGCCGATACGAATCATCTTCTGCGCGAACAGCCGAAATAAACTCAGCGGTCGTCTTCGACCAGCTATCGCTCTGCGACAGGCCGAGCCGGCTTACGGATTTGCCACCGGCCCTTCGTCGGCCACCATACGCAAGTAGTCGCGGTACTCACCCTTCGGAGCGCGATCGATAATCGCGTCAAATTGCGTTGAACTGATGAACCCCATTCGAAACGCGACTTCTTCCAGACAGGCGACTTTCAAGCCCTGGCGGTGCTCAATTGTGGCAATATAATTGCCCGCTTCGAGCAAACTGGTTTGCGTTCCGGTGTCGAGCCAGGCCATACCTCGGCTGAGCGCGCGCACATGCAAACTGTCTTTTTTTAGGTAGAGCAGATTCAGGTCGGTGATCTCGAGTTCGCCGCGGGCGGACGGTTTCAGGGTCCGGCAAAGATCGACGACCTGTTTGTCGTAAACATAAAGACCAGGCACGGCAAAATGACTTTTTGGTTTGACCGGCTTTTCTTCGAGACTGATGGCTTTTCCTTTGGCGTCGAATTCGACCACGCCGTAGCGCTCGGGATCGCGCACTTGATAACCAAAAACACATGCGCCTTGCTCGATCGCGAGCGCTTCGCGATAGAAGTCGAGTTTCCCATAAAAAATGTTATCGCCCAGGATGAGCGACGCGCCGGAACCGCCTAGAAATTTTGCCCCAATCAGAAAAGCCTGTGCAATTCCTTCCGGCCTGGGTTGCTCCGCATATTCAATGCGCAGGCCGAGCTGCTCGCCGTCGCCCAGAAAATCGCGCAACATTGGTAAATCTTTCGGCGTCGAGACAATCAGGATTTCGCGCAGACCGCCCAGCATGAGCGTGGCGAGGGGATAACAAATCATCGGCTTGTCGTAAACCGGCAGGAGCTGTTTGCAGACAATCTTGGTAAGCGGAAAAAGCCTGGTGCCGGCGCCGCCCGCTAGAAGGATGGCTTTTTTGTCCATGAGTTTGATCGATCTTTAAGTTGGCTCGCCGCGATCCCGGCTCCAGCGCACGAGAAGTTCCGACCACTTCTGCCAGAAACTTCCGTGCCCGGTCAAACCGATCCCCATCTTTTCTTGTACGCGCTGGGCCCATGAGACCTTGGCTGCCTTGTCGAAAAGAAATGCGCTGCTCCGGCGCCGCAACAGTTTTGCGTCGCTCATCCGTCCGCCCAGGCAATCGCGCAGGGCGACTTTGATCCATTCCGCGGAGACCGGTGGATGCGGTTCGATCGTCGCGCTGAAAGTCAGATCGACCAGCCGGTTTAGAATCATGGCGCAAACCAATGCGCGCGAACTTGTGGCGTGGATGTGGGACACATTCTTGTCCGCCAGAAATTTCTGCAACGCGATGGCGAAGCGTGCTTCCCGCAGAAACAACGCGCCTGGGACTCTTTCCTCGCCATTCGCGTGCTCGTCTTCCAAGCGGTGGGCCAGCGCGGAGTTCGTTTGCCATTCTGCCTCGATCACCATGGCGTCGGGCAGAAACTCCATAGTCGGGGCAACTTCTTCCTGTTGGTCGTTCAATCCTTTTTCGGGATCGAATTCGCACACAATCGGCAGGACCGCGATGTTGCGGCGCTTCATCTCTTTCAACTCGCGCTCCAAACAAGGCAGAGTGGCGTCCGGCCAGCGATCGATCAAATAAGCAATCTGCTTCACTTTGGCGCGCGCCGGCACTTTCGGACGATTGGCGGCGGACAATCGAAACAGCTCGACCAACGGCGCGATCGTTTTGTTGATCTCGAAGTGTTGTTCGATGCGTGCACGCCCGGCATTACCAAATCTTTCCCGGGCGGCTGGATCGGCCATCAACTGGACCAGCGCCTCAGCTAGCGCGGTGGGATTACCCGGCGGAACGAGCAGACCGGTTTCACCATGCACGACCGATTCGGGAATGCCGGCAACCTGAGTCGAGACAACCGGGCGGGCCGCGCTCATGGCTTCGAGAATGACGGTCGGGAAAACATCGCTCGCCCCGTTTCGATCAACCATGGAAGCGAGCGCGAAAATATCGCAGGCCCGCATCTTACTGAAAACGGCTTCGCGTGGCAGCGAGCCGGACAAGGTGACGCGCGATTGCAATTGATGTTTGTCGATTTTGTCCTGCAATCGGTCGCGCTCCGGACCGTCGCCGACAATGTCGCACGTAAAATGGAGGTTTTGCCGGGCCAGCTCGGCGCAAGCGTCGATCAGTTGATCGAAGCCTTTGAAAGGGACAAGGCGTCCGACGCTGAGGATCCGTGCTGACTCTTTAGCGGTGTGGGGCAATGGCGCGGGAAAGTGTTGCAGATCGATCCCGTTAAATACCCGGTAGATCTTCGACGCGGCCTCCGGGCAGCGCTGGGCCAGCAACTGGCCGCTGTAGTTTGTTTCGACCGCAACGAACGTGGCCGCCGCGCAAATTTCTCGCAGGAGATCGTCGTTCCCGAGATCGACCATGAAATCCTGGCCGTGCGCAGTGATGCTGAACGGAATTCCGGAGATCTCCTTGAGAAATAACGCGGTATGGGCGGCCCGGTTCGCGAAATGCACATGAACATGATCGACACCGGCCTGGCTGAAGAGTTCGGCGAAATAGAGAGCGTTGCGGGCGCGCTGCGCCGGCTTGTAACGCCAGCCGTAGTTTTCCTCGTGAACATCAACCAGCGTCTCCGGCCATTTCTTTTGCGCCTTGGCGTTTTCTTCCCAAACGCGAAGGACCGCCTGGGGCGGCGCGTATCGAACGGGCGCGCGCAATCGGCCGGCCTGGGCATGACGCAAGGTCGAGAGCGGCGCGTAAATCGATCCGACTTCAAGCGCAAATCCCAGCTTTTCCAAAGCCAGCATCTCGGTGTCGCAAAAGGTTTGCGAGATGACCGGATAACGGGAGTAGAGATAACCGAGGCGCAAGAGAGTTGAGTGGTTGAGAAATTAACGCGTTGAGAGGTTGAGAGGAATAGAAAGAAACGTCGAGTCAGAGTCTTCTCAACTCCTCAACAATGCCAGCCCGGCTCGGGTCTCACCTTCTCAACTGCGCTTCCTAGGAAAAGCGCACGTCCTTGCCCGGATCCATTTCAAAATCGAGGCTGAGCGAATCCGAGGTGTTGGGTTTGATGACTTCCTCGGTGAATTTCACGTAAACCGGGTCCTCGCGAAAGATGGCGAACTTGTCCATCGACTCGAAATCGATGGCGATGAAGAATGGCCAGGGGAGCTCGGGATCGACCCGTTTGCCGCATTTGATGCTCAGGACCTCGGGGATTTTGAGGAGCTGCATGCGGGCATTCATCATCATCTCCTCGGTGCGCGCCGGCGTCACTTCCGGCTTTAATTTGTAAAGGACGACGTGATGAATCATCGGAGCTAAACGTATTAGGCGGTTCCGGCGAAGCGCGCAAGTGGGAATCGCCCGCTTATGGACGACGTCGACTTTGCGTCACTTTTTCCAATCGAGCGCGCCCTTTTTTAACGCGTAGACGTATCCCACCATCAGGATCGAAATGAAACTGAGCATGCTCCAGAGAATGAGTGTCCCGTCTTTGATCGTCTCTCTATAGACGACGGCCCACGGATACATGAATACGATCTCGAGGTCGAACAGGATGAAGAGCATGGCCACCAGATAGAACTTCACGCTGAAACGCGGTTGCGCTTCGCCTTGCGGAACCATCCCGCACTCGTAGGCCGTGTCCTTCACGCGTGTTCGCCGGCCTGATTTGCCGACCAGGACGCTCACGAGCAGGACGGCCGCGGCGAATCCAACCGCCACTGCCACTTGCAGCAAAACGGGAAGGTATTCGTGCAGCATTGGTTGGACCCCCAGGATTTCAGTCCACCCGCGAACCGCCGTTAATTACTTAACGGTCGCGAGTCTGGCCGCGGGAATATGGCCGTTCTGCGGAGCGATCGCTGCCGCCAAAGCCGATGGCAAACCCTTGTATTTCTTGCCGGTCTTCTTGACCGCGCCACGCGCCACCAGGTTTTGCAGCTTTTCGTAAGCTCGCAAACGCAACATTTCCTCGCCGCCGCTGGCCGCGTTCCGTGCCCGCAGGTTCTCGTGCACGATATCAAAAAGCTGCTTGAATTCGAACGATGCACGCCGGGAAAGCACCGCAACCAGTTCCTCGGTCACTAGATCGGGAACTCGACGGGAGAATGCGTTTTTCTTGAGAATAGCCATAGGGCCGTAACCATAACACATTTTGGCCAAACCGCAGCAGTTTTCTCAGCTCCGTCGAAAAATTGTGCCGAATTGTCACAGGCTGAACGGGGTGTCGCGTTTTAAGACGCCCACATGACCGTGGATACATTCAAGGCGTGCCGCTCGGCGTCGGCGACGCTAAGTTCGGGAGTTTATAGCCCTTTCCCGTCCCACCCTTACCCGGGCGTCCGGTTGGCGTCGGGAGAGGAGTCGGCGGCGCCGGGGCCGTGGCCCTTTCGTAGATCCTCGTTCCGAAAGCGCCGAGCATGGCCAGCCCAATGCCCGACTGGGTCAGCGTAACCGAGCCCATCGATTCGGCGACGTAACCATCGCTGTCGTACCGCTGCGCGGAAACGATCGGGCTGAGATGTTTCGTGACAATTTCGGCCGGCGGCAGCTTGGCCAGCTCGACATAATCCGAAAGCCACGGCAGGAACGCGGCGCTCACCAGCAACATCGGCCGCATCGTTGTGTCCAGCCGTGAATAGAGCATTGGCAAATCGATGTAGGCGAACATGTTTGTCGGGTTCGGAATCCAACTCTCGGCCTCAATGTAACTGGCCGATTTTGCCAGGTCCGAACGGCCCGCCTCGTAGCGCTTGAGCGCCGTCTCGACCGAAGTCGGATCAAGCCCGGCGATCATGATCTTGTTCGAGAGGGCAATCGTTGGGTTGATTGCAAACAGGCTGGCCGGCGAGACCATTGAGAAATAACGGACACCATCCTTCTCCGTCTGTTTCCAAACCGAATCTTCGTCGACGCGGGTCAGGGCCTCCACAATCCGGCCGGCCTTCTCTGCATCTTTAACCGGAAATGTTCCGAGAAACCACGGCCAGCGCGCGGTTGCCGGCCATTCCGCCAGTGCGCCCAGCTCCACTCCAAACGCCGCTTTCCATTCTTCCGCCGTGATGCCGGTGCGCGCAAAAGACTGCAGAAGCTTTTGCCAACCGGCCGCGATCGGGGCCGTTCCCGTCGCCTGATTCAACGCGTCGAACTTCTGGCCCACGTTCAATAGCATCGCCAGATACAAAAACGTGTCTTTCGTCCCGAGATTCAGCGACGACCGCGTCAGCTTCGTGTCTTCGAGCTTCGGCATGCCGACGAAGAAAACGTCGTGGATCTTCCCGCGCTCGAACCGCGTCGCGCCACAAATACTCCGCATCTGTTCGATCATGGTGCGCTGATCCGGCGGAACATTTCGGCCGTCCTCGTGACGAAGGGCGGCCAGCCTGTCGGCGAAAAACTTGGGTTGCACATAAAACGAGAAGGCGTAGCCGGGCGACAAATGCGCCATGGCCGCGCGATAATTCTTGTCGGCTTCGAGCGTCGATTGCCGGTCTTGCGCGCGATGATCGGCCCGATCGAGGACCGCTTTTAGCTCGCTCAGATCGTTCGCCGCAAAAAACCAGTCGCCGTCGTAGACCGTGGCCAAAGTAAATGGCGCAACCCTGAACAAATCGATTTCGTGCTGCTCGTGCTTGATCTTTTCGCGCTTCGCGTCCGGATTTTTCGCGAGCAGATTCGTCCGCCATTTTTCGATGATCGCTTCCGCATCTCTGCGATTGGCGCGGAACCGGAAGCCGCCCACCAGCGTGGGGCTGTTGCTCTCGATCTTCGTCATCGCGATGAACGCATCCTTTGGATCGAGCTGCTCGATTTCGTGCAGTGCCTGATTGGTTGAATCTTTTTTTGGCAGTCTGCCCAAAGGCCGGCGCAGGAATTCCTGCACGCTCGGCTCGGAGTAAAGCTGGTAGATGTCCGATTGATGCCATTGCGCGCGCGTCCGGTTCAGATCGGGGAGATGCGCGAACGCGATCGTCTCGCGCGAAAGCAAGGCGCTGATTTCCCTGCTCGGAGGCCTTTGCGAAAGACGCACGCCGTACCAGACGGCCAATGCGGCGACCGCGCCCACGATGGCGAAGAGGAGAGAGCGTTTCATGGCGGGAAAAAGTGTAGAGGCGCTTGTGCCAAGCGCTTAATTAATTGGTTTCGGCGGGAAAG
>JADMIO011006401.1_pt1 | contig 29510 bp, 23 predicted proteins | sample 8958161 | NCBI WGS metagenome assembly JADMIO01 (sample SAMN16585339, study PRJNA669376) | soil metagenome | isolation source: Crop rotation soil | place: USA: Cullars Rotation, Alabama | collected 2011 | reverse complement strand
AGGTGAGCCAGTGTGATTACATTTGCGGCCTAACTGTGGCCAGTCCAGTTACGCTGGAGTCACTAGTATTTAGGTGACACTATAGAAGCGGCCGCGACAACTTGTCCACGTGGAATTCTAAGCTTAGGATCCCAATGTGCTGGAAAGGTTTGCCGGTATAAAGGAGAATGAATATATGTATTTTGTTCATGGCTATTATGTAGAGCTGGGGGAGAATACCATAGCTTCCACCGAATATGGGGTGAGATACAGCTCAGCCATTCAAAAGGATAATTTTTATGCTGCCCAGTTCCATCCCGAGAAATCAGGGAAGGCCGGAGAGCAGTTATTAAGGAACTTCCTGGCATTATGATAGAGATCATTCCGGCCATTGATATCATTAACGGCAAGTGCGTGCGCTTAACGCAGGGCGATTACGCGCAGAAAAAGATCTATAATGAGAACCCGCTGGAAGTAGCCAAAGGATTTGAAGGGGCCGGCATCAGGCGGCTGCACCTGGTCGACCTCGATGGGGCCAAAGCAGGAAAGATCATCAATGGAAGGATCCTGGAGAAGATCGCTTCGCAAACAGGCTTGTCCATTGATTTCGGTGGAGGGATCAAAACGGATGAGGATATAAAACATGTTTTTGATGCAGGGGCAAGCATGGCAGCCATCGGAAGCATGGCAGTGAAAGAGCCTGAGCTGTTTGGCGAGTGGGTGAGAGGATATGGAGGTGACAGGATATTTTTAGGAGCCGATGTGCGGAATGAGAAGATAGCAGTGAGCGGGTGGCTGGAACAGACAGACATCTCTGTGTTCGATTTCATCGCCATCAATAAGCTTGTTGGGGTCAGGAATATCTTTTGTACGGATGTAAGCAAAGATGGTCTGCTGCAGGGTCCCGCACTGGAGCTCTATAAACGGATACTGAAGCAGGTCCCTGCCATTCACCTGGTGGCGAGCGGAGGAGTTTCATCTGTGGAAGATATTATTGAGCTGGAGAAGATAGGCTGTAAAGGGGTGATCATTGGTAAGGCTATTTATGAGGGGAACATCGCATTGCCGGAACTGGCCAGGTGGCTCGATAAAACTTCTTAGGAACAGATCATGTTAACGAAAAGGATCATACCATGTCTTGATATAAAGAACGGCCGTACGGTCAAAGGTGTACACTTTGAACACTTGCGTGATGCGGGTGATCCGGTGGAACTGGCCGCATTGTATTCTCAAGAAGGTGCTGATGAGCTGGTCTTTCTTGACATAACGGCAACGGATGAAAAGAGGAAGACACTTACAGAGCTGGTGACCCGTATCGCAGGGTGCATCAATATCCCGTTCACCGTGGGGGGAGGAGTTCGCTCCATAGAGGATGTGTCGCTGCTGCTGGATGCCGGTGCGGATAAGATCGCAGTGAATACAGCTGCCTTCAGGGAACCTCAGCTGGTAGGAGAGCTGGCGCATCGTTTTGGGTCGCAATGTGTGGTAGTAGGCATCGATGTCAAGTACAAAGATGATGATTGGTATATCCACCTGAACGGGGGACGCATTGCCACAAGCATTAAGGCTTTTGACTGGGCAAAGGAGGCAGTACAAAGAGGCGCAGGAGAGATCCTGCTCACTTCCATGGATAATGACGGGACCGAAAAAGGATTTGCGCTGGAGATCACAGCTAAGATATCGGCTGCTGTGAATGTGCCCGTGATCGCAAGCGGTGGGGCCGGTACTATGCAGCATTTTGAAGAAGTGTTCAAAAAAGGAAAGGCCGATGCGGCCTTAGCCGCCAGCGTTTTCCATTTTAAGGAAATAGCCATACCCGAGCTCAAGAAATATCTTTCAGAAAAACAAATAGCAATAAGAATCTGACATGAAACCTGATTTTTCCAAATCGCCCGATAAGCTCATTCCCGCTATCATCCAGGATGCAGGCACCTCCGTTGTACTCATGCTGGGTTATATGAATGCGGAAGCCTTCAGCATGACACAAAAAGAAAAGCGCGTTACCTTCTATTCCCGTTCTAAAAAGCGGCTGTGGACAAAGGGTGAGGAAAGCGGGAATTTCCTGGATGTGGTGGATATTAAGCTGGATTGCGATCATGATACGTTATTGATAAAGGCCATTCCCCGCGGACCGGTTTGCCATAAGGGCAGCGACACCTGTTTTAATGAGGAGAATAGCAAGGAGGACTTTCTTGCTTCCCTTGAGAAAGTGATCCTGCAAAGGAAAAATGATCCTTCCGCAGCATCTTATACCAGCGCCCTGTTCGCAAAAGGCATCAATAAGATCGCACAAAAGGTTGGAGAGGAAGCAACGGAGCTTGTTATTGAGGCGAAGGATAACGACCTGGATCTTTTCAGGAATGAAGCGGCTGACCTGCTGTTCCACTACATGATACTGCTGGCAGCGAAAGATGTGAGCCTGAATGATGTGGTGGAAGTGCTCAGGGCAAGGCAAAAAAAATGATCATTTCTTCTTGGTGATGTCGCTCAGCACCTTTTCGAGGTCGATGCCGGGCGATAATGCCGGGGCCTGCATGAAAGTTCCCTGCGGAGTGATCAGGTAATAAAGGGGTATGGCCACCACCTCGTAATCTTCGGTGATCTTGCTGTAAGGACTGCCCTGTAAAAAGATCCAGTCGGCTTTGGGATAGTCCTCCAGGAATTTCTTGTTGGCGGCCGGATCCTTATCGATGGAAACGTAAACGAACTCGAATTTTTTTCCGTATTTCTTTTTGTAGTCTGGGATCAGGCGTAATTCTTCCTCACATACCTTGCAATCGCTCCTGTAAAAGGCGAGGTATACATATTTTCCTTTGAGGTCCCCCAGCTTCACTGTTTTTCCGTTACGGTCGGTGAGTTCAAAGGATGGGGCCGGCTCGCCCTTTAAAAAACGACCGTATTTATAGGCCAGGTTGGTGGCTGTTCTCCTGGCCTGTTCATTCCTGAAAGAAGTGGACGCTGCTTTCAGCATGCCATACAGGTGATCTTTTTTCATGGAGTTATCGTCAAAGCCCATGGAAAGGACCTTGGCAATACCAAGCTCGCAGATGAGATCATTCTCCATGTATTTAAGCCCCCGGACGTATTTGGTGACACCGGGCAGGCTCTCGATATCATTCACCTGCTTTTTGAATTCAGCGCTTTGAGCGGCCCCTCCCAGCACGGAAGAAAGGAAGGCGTTCATGAAATTCATATATTCCTGGTGCTCAAAAAGGACAGGCTTATCCTTCAGGTACGTTTCGTATAAGAGCTCCGGCTTTTTGAATGTGGAGCGCAGCTGCGCACAGGTATAATCTATATGCGCCTGGAAATACTCATTCTTCGAAAAGGAGAATTTGCGTTTTACACGGACGCAGAATGTATCGATCTTTTGATTGAGCTCATATTGATCTTTCATGTTCCAGCCTATCTTTTTCGCGAGAAAGGCATCGTATAGCTGTGTATACCGGAAGATCAGGTAGTTCAGCTCGAGCGAGTCAACATTGTAAATGGTAAGGTCCACCGGAACGAAGGTCCCTACCGTTTCAAGGGCACCCGGCTCCTTGGGAAGCATATCGATATTGTAAGTATGGCCGGGCTCGCAGTAAAGCGTGGCCTGTGCATTATCAATCCGCAGCATGGTGAAGCGGGTGGCAGCGCTTTTAAAGCTCAGGGCGAAATTCCCCTTTTCATCAACGGTCGTTTCGCTTATCTCTTCCTGCCTGCCGCTGATAAAATCAGAATAAATGTATACCCTGATGATATTGTTCGCATAGCTTTTATCGGCCTGGCCCTTGAGTGTGATGGTTTGAGCCAACACCAAAGCCGACTGAATAAGGATCAGCGACACTATCAGGAAATATCTTTTCATTTAAGCTGGATGCCCTTTGGAACGAATGGTGTTGCATCGCCATTGTGGCGGATGATATCGCGAACGATCGTGGAGCTCACGGCAGAGAACTCAGGGGCGGTGATGATGAAAACAGTTTCTATTCCCGGTGCCATGGCTTTATTCATTTGTGCAATCGCTTTTTCAAATTCAAAATCGGCCGGATTGCGCAGCCCGCGCAGGAGATATCCCGCATTCATTTTTCTGCAAAAGTCGATGGTGAGACCATTGTACGTCTCCACCCGCACATTGGATACATCTTTAAAGGTATATTTTATGGATTCCACTCTTTTTTCGAGTGTGAACATGTATTTCTTCTCCGAATTGATACCGATGGCAATGATGACCTCATCGAACAGGGGCAGTGCCCTGCGCACAACGTCCTCGTGCCCGGTAGTGATGGGATCGAATGAACCAGCGAATACAGCGATCTTTTTGCTCATGGAATGGCTTCAATAATGACGTCAAGAACTACACTTGCTGCATCCAGGGCAGCACTTTCCTGGTACTTTCTCTTACCGAATATACTAAAATTTACCTCTCCGTAGGTACGCTTCTCCAAAAACCATTCCGCTTTGGAAAAGCTTGTTTTTGAGCTGTGTTCTATGATCAGCCGGCCGTTCTTTAGCAGGATATCATTCGTAAATACCAGCTCCGGGATACGGTCTGTTCCGGGCAGCTCATAAGGAGGATCGGCAAAAATGATGTCGTACTTGTCAGTGCATTTTTCCAGGTACCTGAACGCATCGTACTTAAAAGGCAGGATGTTATCGAACCTGAATTCCTTGCTTTTCTTTTTAATGAAGGCCAGGCAGTCCAGGTTCTTTTCAATGCTCACTATCTTTTTGGCTCCGCGTGAGGCGAACTCATAGCTGATGGCTCCCGTTCCGCTGAAGAGGTCCAGTACACTAAGGCCTTCCAGGTCGAAATGATTCTCCAGGATATTGAACAGGCTTTCTTTGGCAAAATCAGTGGTGGGACGAAGGGGAAGGTTGCGCGGGGCATCGATCCTGCGGCTGCGGTGTGTACCTCCTACTATGCGCATAGGTATTGCGACAAAAGATCGTAATAGAAGTGGGCAGGCACATCCGTAAAGCCATGTGCGTACCCGAACAGCTCATTACGCGAGCCGAATTTCACATGGCGTACATATTTATAAACGATGGAATAGAGGGCAGAGTTCTTTTCCACTTCCCCTAAAAGAACCAGCTCCACATTCTCAGGGTTCAGTTTGAGCTGCTCACAGGTATAAAGCAGGTAATAGATAAAATCCTCCGAACTCTGGTGTCTGAAGCTGTTATACAGGAGCAGTTCTTTCCCTTTCAGTGCGATGATCTCGAAATGCGAAATACCCACATGAACAAAGAGTTTCTTCTCCATATCGTTCTTGAATGTCGATAACAGTCCTTCCAGCAATGCACTTGAATGATGATTGAATTTTACGTTTGGGAAATATTTGCGGAAGGCGTTGCTTACCTCCACAGGAACAGCGAATATGTTCTTCGCATCCAGGTTCTTCAGGTCATAGGTCAACACTTCATCTTCCTTGCTCAGGAAGTGATTGAAAGCGAGGTAATCCTTCTCTTTTCCTTTCTCGAAAAGCGCATTCGGGATCAGGGTGGATTTTTCATTTACGATGCCTACCTGCACGCTTTTAAAAATGTTGTTCATCACATTGTTCTGCAGCACGATCTCATGCACTGCATCGGCCAAAAAGGCCGAATTGTGGATGCCCTGGAAGGTAAAATTCTCCATGGCCACGTAGCGGTTGGTCCGGATATCAAAAACACAGTGTGAGAACCCGTCAAGGCCCACCTGTACCGAAAGGTGAAAATTGGCCGTACGGTTGCGCACAAAGCCCTCATCAATGATGCTTCCTGCAGGTGAGATCCTGGTTTTTAATGCCGTTTCGGTCATGGGATATAAAAGTACGATTTTTTGTGATTTTGAGGGGTAAGAGTGAGGACTATAATGGCACTAAAGCCGCGAGGCAAGCCCTGCTGTGAGAACCTTTTTTTTGAACAATCCCATTTAAATCCCCTTGCGCTGGTATCTTTACCTCAATGCAGCCCTCCGAATTCCGGACCCACCTTGAAAAACAATTTCCCCATGAGCTAACCATAGGGCAGGCTCAGTTGCTGCATAAGCTTTCCGAATTCGTATTCTCCAGGGAAGACCATAGCCTTTTCATATTGAGAGGTTATGCCGGAACAGGAAAGACCACCATCATCAGCGCCCTGGTGAAGGCTTTGCCCTCTATTAAATGTAAAACAGTGCTGCTGGCACCTACCGGACGTGCCGCTAAAGTGTTTTCAGGATATGCCGAACGCAGCGCCTTTACCATACATAAGAAGATCTACAAGCGGGCAGGGGAGGATGGTGCCGAACGTTTTTCGCTTCAGCAGAACACTCAGGCCGATACGTTATTCATTGTAGATGAAGCATCGATGATCTCGAATGCGCGCAACGAAATGATGGGCAACGGCAGCTTGCTTGACGACCTGTTCAATTATGTTTACAGCGCTTCCAACTGCAGGATCATTTTTGTAGGCGATACAGCACAGCTCCCTCCTGTGGGACTAGCCATCAGCCCGGCCCTGGATGCAGAATATCTGAAGAAGAATTATTTCTTGCATATACATGCGCATGAGCTTACCGAAGTGGTGCGCCAGGACGCGAATTCCGGCATCCTGCATAACGCCACGCTTATCCGTGATATGATAAACAATGAGCTCAATGAATTCCCGAAATTTCAGCTGAAAGGATTCAAAGATATCACACGCATTGACGGGACCGAACTGGAAGATGCATTGAACAGCTCATACAGCAGGGAAGGGGCCGAGGACAATATTGTGATCTGCCGCTCCAATAAGCGGGCGAACATCTTTAACCAGCAGATCCGTGTCCGCATCCGCGGGCAGGAGGATGAGATCTCATCAGGAGATTATATGATGGTGGTGAAGAATAATTACCACTGGCTGCCGGAAGAATCAAAGGCGGGCTTCATCGCGAACGGTGATATCGTTGAGATCCTGAAAGTGCTGGGATACGAAGAAAGATTCGGATTTCGTTTTGCAAATGTTCGCTTGCGTATGATCGATTACCCGGATGAGAAGGAAATGGAAGTGAAGTTGCTCCTCAATACCATCATGAGCGAAAGCCCCTCCCTCAACAACGAGGACAACCGCAGGCTGTATGAAGAGGTGCATAACTCGCATATACATGTGGAGAATAAACGCCTGCGTTTCCTGAAGGTGAAGGAAGACCCCTATTTCAATGCTATACAGGTGAAGTTCGCGTATGCGGTCACCTGTCATAAGGCCCAGGGCGGACAATGGAGCAGCGTTTTTGTGGAACAGGGATACGTTACACGTGAGATGATCAATAAGGAATTCTTAAGATGGCTGTACACAGCCCTTACGCGCGCCACTGAGAAACTGTACCTCGTGAATTTTTCCGATGAATTTTTTGAGTGAACCTAAAACGAATAGGCGCCCATCAGCATGCGCTCCCGCTGGTGCCTTTGTTTCCAGCTCTGGTGCATGCGCACGTGCAGTTCCTGGCCATCGGGAGTATAATCTTTGATCGTGTGATCCTTGTGCCTGCGCTTGCTGAAGATGAGCGTGATCTTATCATCGCTGTTCCCGGCTACAACATTCAACTCAAACCTTCCGTCATCATCCGTGTATACCGATCCGCCTGCAGGCTTGCCGTTCACCTGTACCCTCACGGTGGCGTAGGAAAGTTCAGCACCCGTTTTCTTATCAGTGACCAGGCCGGTGATATGATATACCACCGAATCGCCATAAACATTTTTATGGATCGCTGAGTTATCGGGATCGGTGGTCACAGTATTCGATACCTCCTGTGCTTTCATTTCACCGGGACTGAACATCTTCGCCAGCATTACTGCTGCAAATGCGCCAGCTTTCAGCCTGAAATTATAGAAGAATGACCTTTTGCTGAATACCTGGTCTTCCCTGAAACGTCCGCAAGAACCTTTTTCGCTGGTCTTCATGAATGCGATCAGCTCCTCATCGTTCATTTTTGTAAAATCGTGTACCACTTTCTGGCAGGAATCGCAATGGCGTCCTCCGGTTTGTAAGCTCATGTCGTTCCAGTTCTCGTGGCAGGGCTGTGCAATGCGGATGGCTGTTCTCATATCAGAGTTTTTGATGTGAATGATGTTTTAGGTCGTCAGAAGAGGCACGCATTTTTCCTCTTGTTACATGTCTGTAGCAACTGCTCAGAAACAAGAGGCAGGAAAAGAAAAGTAGTGCGATCTTTTTTGAATGATGCCGGCTGTTCCTGGCATATTGGTAACCGGCAACAAGCCTGTCTCTCCAGTCTCCAAAAGGTTTTTCCAGCTCTATTGTTTTAACATTGCCGCAAGTTCCCGGGTGGTTCATCAAATATGAACCGATCTCGTCTTCCTTCATTTTAGTGAAATCCACCACCACTTTATTACAGGATGCACAATGCCTGCCCTTTCCATAAGGCTGCATCAGGTCCCAGCGCTCGTGGCAGGGTTCGGGTATGTGTACACCGCTGTTCATATAGCTAATATAACAAAACAAACAGGTTACAGCAAGGTCTAACGGGCTGTTTTGTGGAAAATTATCCACATATACGGGGCTTGCCTGCAGCTGAAGGAGCTGGTAAACAGAATAAAAACATATGGTATGTATTTAGCGCTGGTGAGATATGAGATCTATGTATCATTTGGCTTTCCTTCTTACTCTGTTGAGCGGGGATCTGTCAGCCCAAAACGGCTACACGTTTTATTCGGAAACTCCCATGCACTTTTCTGCGGGTCCATGTATGGGAGTGGGGCATTCATTCATCGGCCGTTCTACCGGCACCACGTTCATACCCACCTGGAATGCGGGGATAAGTACATCTTACTTCCGGGGCAAGCATATGGCCTACGGGTTTGATCTGCGTTATTCGGAAGAGGGGAGCCGGATGAATTCAGAGAATGGCTTGCTGGAAAAGAACATCCATTATTTGCGTGTTCCCGTAAAGATCACGTATTTATTTGGGGACCCTCATGATGATCTCAGGCTTAAGCTGGGTGCGGGTCCGTGCGTAGGGTTTAAATTGACGGGAAGTGAAAACGAAGCGCGAAATACCGACCTCGGTATCGTAAGCATGGTGGGGGCCGACTATAAACTGCTGAATGATGTGTGGCTGGATCTTGATGTACATTATTACAGGGGCTTCAATGATGTGTATCCTTCCACTTCGCGCTCTGATATGAATAACAGCCTTTTCCTGAATTTCGGAGCGAATTTCGGATTCTGATTCGCAGTTAAGCGCTCATTTTTTTTTCCTTGGCACCTTTCCATGATAGGTGGTCTCTTCTCCCAGCAGGAAGCCGTAAGGTTTCAGGGTCTCCACGTGATCGCAAACCACTTTCAGCATCCCGGTAAGCGGGATACAAAGCACCATGCCAAATACACCCCAGATCAGCGCGCTGCTTACGAGCATAATGATGGCAGCAAGCGGATTAATGCTTACGCTGCTGCCTACCACCATAGGCGTGATGAAATTATTGTCGATGAATTGCACACCAACGCAGATGCCGGCAGCACCAAGTGCGTAAATGGGATCTTTGGTCAATAAGGCCATGAACACGGGTAAGATACTTCCTATCAATACACCGATGTATGGAATGATGTTGAGAATGGCGGCAAGTACTCCAAAAAGGATGGCGTGCTTGAGGCCCAGGAGTAAAAAACCTACAGAGCTCAATACAGAAAGGATCAATACATCCAGGAAGATGCCTTTGAGGTATTTCTGCGATACCTCCGTTACCTTTTTTGCAATATCCAACGCATCTTCTCCCTTACCAGGTTTTGCCACCAGGCAAACGAACTGGGCGAATTTTTCCCTGTAAAAGGTAAAAAGAAATATATAGATCGGTATCAGGGCCAGGCTGGCGAGAAAGGTGCCTGTGGCAGAAAATATCCCCAAAATGAGGTCTTTCCCCGATCCTGCATTTTCCTGTACCTGGCTGCTTATCCAGTTCTTCTGTTCGCCTTTGCTGATATTGAATTGCTGATCTATGTATTGAAAGGCATGGTCGAGGCCTCCCATGATCTTCTTTTGAAGCTCAGGCCAGTCCTCGGCAAAGCTCAGGATCTGGGAGTAAAAGAAATAAAGAAGTCCTCCGAAAAAGGCCATTGCAACAAGGATGCTCACTAGGATAGCGACCGCCTTCGGGAACTTCCACTTTTCGAGCCGCCTGGAGATAGGGTACAATAAAAAAGTGAAGAACATCGCTATGGTAAGCGGGATGAGTACTTCCCGCGCGAGGATGAGCAGGGCGATCACCAGTGCAAGTAAAAGCAGTTTTACCGTGATATGGTAGTAAAAGGGTTGGGTCGTATCGGGCATAAGGCAAAATTATGCTTTTAAACGGTCAATAAAGATGCCAACCTTTCACTTCCCAACAACGAACACCGGGATCTTCCCGAGCATCTCATTCACCGGCATGGTAGGATGCTGCGGCTTGCCTTTTACTTCTGTAACAATGGCAGGTACTTTGGCTGATACAAAAGCGTACAGCTCGTTGATGGTCACAATGCCGTTCCCGTCCTTGTCGGCCTTGCCTTGTGCCAGCCCTTCTTTTATCGCGAAGGTGAATGCGCCATTCTGCCATTTCACATCCTCGTATGAATATTCATCGTTGCTGCTGCTGCTGAAAGTGGTCACACCTTCTCCCTGCTGGTTCAGATCCTTGATGGCATTGTTCACATCCACCACGCTGGCCTTCGCACCCCCGCTGAAACAGGCATCCAGGAAAATGAGTTTCTTGCAGTTCACTTCCTTTAGTCGGGAGATGATCTCGTTGTAGGCCACTGAATATGTTTCTTTGTACAGGTCCTTGAAATCATCACCCTGTATGCGCAGCTGATCCTGGTAAATGAAGCCGTGCGATGAAATGAAGATGAGCATCACATCGCGCGGACCTATGGCCCCTGTTTTGAATTCGTAACGGTATTTTTCAATGCTTTCCTTGATCGCGTTGGTGGTCGCATCCTTTCCTATCAGCGTGCGCACATCCACGGATCCGAAAAGCTTGTCCTTTTCAGGTCCGCCCTGCCTGGAGAACAGCTCGGCAAAATCCTTCGCATCCTTTTGCGGGAACTGCAGGTCAAGCGCAGTGCCAATGGCAAGCACATGCAGGTTGGGTTTGCCTACAGAATAAAGAACCTTCAGCGGCTTGCTGCTTTTCTTACCGTTCACAAATATTTCTATAGTATTGATGTGATCGGCCGTCTCTTCAAGCGGAACAGCATTGGCATACGTGTATTCAAAGAATTCATCCTGCTTGTTCTCCTGCAGGTTCACTTCATTGAATTTGTTGGAGCCCTGTTCTTTCCCGTTGATGATGATCTTGATGTCTTCCTTGGTCACTTTTTTGTTGGACACCACCTTTACCTGGATCTCGATGGTAGGACTCTCCGAAACAACAGGCTTGTCGTCCAGGTTCTCGGGACTTGGCGAGATCCAGAATATATTGGTGATGTTATTGATCACGGTAGGATTAGTGGGGCCTGTAACAGGAGGTTTCACCGGATCATTCTTAACAACAGGATTGTTGGTCACAACAGGATTGGTGTTGATCGTTGGCTTGTCTTTGTAAAGGGCATTTCCTTTTACTCCATCCACCTTAAAGAAAACAAGAGCATCCTCAGGACCGCCAGTAGGTGCATCCCAGTCGCCCAGGCAGGTCTTTCCGTCATTGATAAAGTAAAAATGATCGAATGTGCCCGAGAACGGGCCTAATTCTGTTTCAAGGGAAACGGAATCTCCTTCTATCTTATAAACAATGATCTTCTTTTTGCCATCATAGCCATGCCCGTCATAAGCAATGATGTATCTGTTATCGGGGCTGATCGCGAAGCCTTTTGCATCGATCTTAGGGGCTTCTTTGTTAAAGGCGATGAGTTTGTAACGCCCGTCATTTTTTTTTCTCCATACATAAAGCGGAGCGCCTTCGTAATCACCAATGCCTGCAAAATATTCACCCGAAGGCGAGAATGCCCGGTTGTATTTGTAGATGTATCTGTCTGTGTCGCCATCCTCATCAACAAAACCACTGAACGGGATGAATTTTCCATTCACGATCTTGAATAATTTACCCTCGATCTCTGCAAGGTCGGGATCAGCCGGACTGAACCGTATACAGGTGCCCGGGTGACCCTGGTTAACCTTTGTTACGGTTTCATCTTTGATCTCCCAAACAATGAAACCGGATTCATCATCGTAGATCCCCTCGCTTGCCGCCAGGTACCTGTCATCAGCCGAAAATGAAATATAATTTGGATCCCTCTCATAATCGGTTGAAACGAAGATCTTCTTAAAAGCTCCGGGCCCTGTCCTTTTGAAAACAAATACCTTGTCGTCTGTGGTAGTTACGGCCATCAGGTTACCGCTGTTGCTTACTCTAAGCGTCCCGATCGATTCCCCGGAGGCGATAAATCCCTTTATCGGTGCAGCGGGAACATAGCCGTTTGGTGTGCGCGTCCAGATGGCCACCTGCTCGTTCTCTGAGCCGTACAAATAGGTGCCATCGGGGCTTGGCTGCATCAGGCTTGGGACATATTCTTTTCTTTTTATCTCTGTAAGATTAAAGCGTCCCTGAGCAAAGGAAGAGCTGAGAAATGAAAGCAGAAGGAGAGAGGAGAAGAGCTGTTTCATATCTATTTCTGAATTACAAATACAGGGACCTTTCCCAGCATTTCATTCACCGGCATGGTAGGATGCTGTGATTTTCCCTTTACTTCTGTAACGATGGAAGGTACCTTTGCTGAAACAAAGGTGTAAAGTTCATTGATGGTGACGATGCCGTTCCCATCGCTGTCAGCTTTACCATTGGCAAGGCCTTCTTTTATCGCATAGGTGAACGCACCATTCTGCCATTTCACATCTTCGTATGAATATTCATCGTTGCTGCTGCTACTGAAGGTGGTCACGCCCTCGCCTTGCTGGTTCAGGTCCTTGATGGCGTTATTGATGTCCACCACACTTGCTTTCGCGCCTCCGCTGAAACAGGCGTCCAGGAAAATAAGCTTCTTGCAGTTCACCTCTTTCAGGCGTGAAGTGATCTCGTTATAAGCCACCGAATAGGTCTCTTTATATATTTCTTTAAAATCATCTCCCTGTATCCTCAGCTGGTCCTGGTAAATGAAGCCGTGCGAAGAGATGAATACCAGCAATACATCGCGGGGTCCTATCGCACCGGTCTTAAAGTCATAACGGAATTTTTCAATACATTCCTTGATGGCCGCGGTGGTGGCATCTTTACCTGTAAGGGTCTTTATCTCCACCGATCCGAATAATCTGTCTTTTTCACTTCCGCCCTGGTCTTTGAACAGATCGGCAAAATCCTTTGCATCCTTTTGAGGGAATTGAAGGTCAAGCGCAGTGCCTATGGCCAGCACGTGCAGGTTTGGTTTACCTACAGAGTAAAGTACCTTCAACGGCTTGTTGCTTTTCTTTCCGTTCACAAAAACATCAATGGTGTTGATATGGTCGGCTGTTTCCTCCAGCGGAACGGCATTCGCATAGGTGTATTCGAAAAGCTCATCCTGCTTGTTCTCCTGCAAACTCACTTCATTGAATTTATTCGAGCCCTGCTCTTTCCCGTTGATGATGATGCGGATGTCTTCCTTCGTCACTTTTTTGTTGGACACCACTTTGATCTGGATCTCTATGGTGGGATTTTCAGATACAACGGGCTTGTCGTCCAGGTTCTCGGGACTGGGCGAGATCCAGAATATATTGGTGATGTTGTTTATAACAGTAGGATTGGTGGGGCCTGTAACAGGAGGTTTCACCGGATCGTTCTTTACCACCGGGTTGTTGGTGACAACAGGATTAGTGGTGGTCGCAGTGCCTTTCACCCCGCTTACAGAATAGATGATGATCTCGCTGAAATGTTCGGCAACTGCATATTTTCCATTATTCAGAAAACAAAAATTTTCCAGATCATTGTCATATTGTCCGCAGCTCATTTCTTCCACCAGGCTGTCGGATTCGAGTTTGAATACGGAGAGCTGTTTCTTTTTTGCCCTTCTTTCATCAAAAAGGGCCACATAACGGCTATCCGGGGTGAATGTGATAAAGTCAGATTCCTCTACCGGAGGATCTTTCTTTTGCCAGACCTGCCTGTAGCCCGATTCGGTCTGTTTCTTGAACATGAATACATATTTATCTGAGGAAATTTCTCCCAGGGCACAGATATACTGACCATCGGGGGAGAAGCTGAGCTCGTCAAAACCATCGAAATAATCATCCCGCGACAGGGGAGTGGGGTTGCTCAGTTTTCCTTCTTGAAAGGTGAAAATGGAGTCACGGTAAAAACAGAGATGGGGATCAGTGGGATGGAAGAGGGTGCGGGTGAATCTTCCTATGGAATGCTTATTCACCTTTACGAACTGATCACCGGTTATTTTATAAAGAACCTCTTCATCGCGGCTGCCAAGGGCGAGGTATTGATGATCTGCTGAGAAAGAATAATAGTCAGGCCTGTCTTCTATATCCGTGAGGCTCGTGATCTTTTTAAAGGCGGCCCCTGTTTTTTTATAAACATAGACCATGTCATCCTTGATCTTGTCTAAAATATATGTCCCATTTGGACTGACTATAAAACCCATACGGCCCGATTCTTTGGTCTGACTACCGGGTATACCCGCCCCGGGGACATAACCATTCGGAGTGTTGGTCCATATCATAGCCTGGTACACTCCTGTAACGGAGTTGAAGCTCTCGGTGACCAGGTAGCTTCCGTCAGGACTGGCACAGACCGAATTGGAATTGAGATTCTCTATATGCTTCAATTCCGAAATATTGAATCTGCCTTGTGCTAAAGAAAAGAAGGAGAATAACAAAGAAGCTATGATGGCGGTATGTGTTCTATGTCTCATTTTATTTCCCTACAACAAAAACAGGTATGTTCTTCAGCATCTCGCTCACCGGCATGGTGGGATGCTGTGGTTTTCCTTTTACTTCTGTTACAATGGCCGGCACTTTTACTGAAACGAATTCGTACAGTTCATTGATGGTGATAATACCATTGCCATCCTTGTCGGCTTTGCCCTGCGCCAGACCTTCCTTGATGGAGTAGGTGAAGGCCCCGTTCTGCCATTTGGGATCTTCATACGAGAATTCATCATTGCTGCTGGAAGAAAAGGTGGTCACGCCTTCGCCCTGGCTGTTCAGGTCGCGGATGGCGTTGTTCACATCCGTTACGCTGGCCTTGGCGCCACCGCTGAAGCAGGCATCCAGGAAAATGAGCTTCTTGCAGTTCACTTCCTTCAAGCGCGAGATAATGTCGTTATAGGAAACAGAATAGGTCTCCTTAAAAAGGTCCTTGAAATCATCGCCCTGTATGCGCAGCTGGTCCTGGTAAATGAATCCGTGCGATGAGATGAAGATGAGCATCACATCGCGCGGACCGATAGCTCCGGTCTTGAAATCATAACGGTACTGTTCAATGCTTTCTTTGATCGCATTCGTGGTGGCATCCTTTCCAATGAGCGTACGCACATCCACCGATCCGAATAATTTATCTTTCTCGCTTCCTCCCTGTTTGGCAAAAAGATCCGCAAAATCCTGGGCATCCTTTTTAGGGAACTGCAGGTCGAGCGAGGTGCCGATGGCAAGTACATGCAGGTTGGGCTTGCCAACGGAATAAAGCACCTTAAGCGGCTTGCTGCTTTTCTTTCCATTCACCATCACTTCTATCTTGTTGATGTGGTCAGCCGTTTCTTCCAGCGGCACTGCATTGGCATAGGTGTACTCGAATAGCTGGTCCTGTGTGCTTTCCTTAAGGTTCACCTCGTTGAATTTGTTCTTGCCTTGTTCCTTGCCGTTGATGATGATCTTGATATCGTCTTTGGTCACCTTCTTGTCGGAGATCACCTTGATCTGGATCTCGATGGTGGGCTTCTCGGATACCACCGGTTTGTCGTCAAGCATATCAGGGTTTGGCGCTATCCAGAAGATGTTGATGATGTTGTTCGTTGTTTTAGGAGGATTATTGTTCACAGGGGTATTGTTGTTCACCACAATGGGGTTGGTAGTGTTTGTCGGGGGGGGCTTCACTGAATCGGTCTTAATGTCCATCAGTTTTGACTGGAAGATCTTGGACGCTTTTACACCATCCACTTTGAAGAAATGCAAGGTGCTTTCAAAGCTGATGCTGCCCAATGCCTGTTTTCCATCGGGAGCCCACTGGAAGGCCCTTGGTCCGTCCTTGAAGGCTCCAAAATCCATCTCAGGAGCCAGCGTGTCCCCATCCAGGGCGAAGAAACAATAGTGTCTTTTGCCGGAAGCAACACTCTCATCGAACATGGCCAGGTATCTTCCGTCAGGACTGAACTGCAGGACCTTTGTCCGGATATCCGGCTTTTTCATCTCGTAAGTACGTTTGAAGCTCTGGTCGGGCTGTTTCTTGAATATATAAGTGCGGTGCCCGTCATTGAGGCAGAGGAATTTCCCGTCAGGGGTGAAGCAGGCCTGTTCTTCACGTACATTCAGCTCCTGTTTTTTAGTGGCCTTCCCATCCTTATAGGTGTACAGATCACTGTTCATGTAAAAAAGGTCGGGATCCGTTGGGCTGAAGTACAGGTCGAAGCAGCGATCTTCCATTTCCCCTGCTTTGGTGAGCTGGCCATTGCTTACTTTATAGAAATAGGCTTTTTGATTCAGGTTGGTAACAGCAAGTGTGGATCCATCTGCCGAAAAGGAAAGGGAACCTATCCGTTCATCGCTGTCGGTAATTACCTGTGATTTTTTGAAAGTGGTGCCTGTACGTTTGATGATGTAAACATAAAGGTTGTTATAGGCTACAGCGATCAGGTTGCCGTCATAGCTGATGGCGATCTCCACCGCAGCATTCTCGGCCGGCCCCAGATCTTTGAGGAGAGGGCCGGGAGCGAAGCCATCGGCCGTGCGGGGCCATATGCGGATGGCAAAAGGTTCGGCAGGTTCAATGGCTGCAAAGTAGGTCCCGTCAGGGCTCATCCTGAAGTGTGAAGGGTTGCGTCCGTCACGGATCTTTCCTTCTGAGAAATTGAATTTACCCTGCGAAAAGAGGGATGTTGAACAGAGGAGAAGAAAGGAGAGTAATGTTCTGTTCAGCATGTATATCGTTTTATTTTCCGACCACAAATACAGGTGTATTCTTGAGCAGGTCGTTCACCGGCATGGTAGGATGCTGGGATTTGCCTTTTACTTCGGTAACGATGGCCGGAACCTTGGCGGCAACGAATTCATACAGCTCGCTTACGGTGATGATGCCATTCCCGTCCTTATCCGCTTTCCCCTGGGCAAGCCCTTCTTTGATGGAATAGGTGAACGCACCATTCTGCCATTTTACATCCTCGTATGAATACTCATCATTGCTGCTGCTGGAGAATGTGGTAACACCCTGCGACTGGTTGTTGAGGTCGCGGATCGCATTGTTGATGTCGGCTACGCTTGCTTTCGCACCGCCACTGAAACAGGCGTCCAGGAAAATGAGTTTTTTGCAGTTCACTTCCTTTAGCCGGGAAGTGATCTCGTTGAAGGCCACGGAATAGGTCTCCTTGTAAATATCCTTGAAGTCATCGCCCTGGATCCTGAACTCATCCTGGTAAATGAATCCGTGAGAGGAGATAAATACCAGCATCACATCGCGCGGGCCGATGGCGCCTGTTTTAAAATCGTACCGATAACGCTCTATGCTTTCCTTGATAGCGTTGGTGGTAGCATCCTTGCCGATAAGTGTCCTCACTTCCACGGATCCGAATAATTTATCTGCACCGCTGCCGCCCTGCCCTGCGAACAGATCAGCAAAGTCCTGGGCGTCCTTTTTAGGGAACTGAAGATCGAGAGAAGTACCTATGGCAAGGATATGAAGATTCGGTTTTTGAGCAGAGTAAAGCACCTTGATGGGCTTGGATGTTTTCTTTCCGTTCACCATCACCTCTATCAGGTTCAGGTGGTCGGCTGTTTCTTCCAGCGGAACGGAATTGGAATAGGTGTATTCAAAAAGTTCATCCTGTTTGCTTTCCTTGAGGCTCACTTCGTTGAACTTATTCTTTCCCTGTTCTTTTCCGTTGATGATGATCTTGATATCCTCGCTTCCTACTTTTTTGCCTGATAATACTTTGATGCGGATCTCGATGGTGCTTTTTTCAGCTACCACGGGCTTGTCGTTCATCACATCCGGGTTAGGACTGATCCAGAAGATGTTGGTGATGTTGTTCACCACTACAGGGTTGGTGTTCACCGGAACATTGTTCACCAGAACGGTTCCACTGGTAGTGTCTGGCTCATCTGTTGGCGTTTCAACAACGGTGTTGGTCACCAGGATGGGTTTTCCTTTAAAGGACTTGTTGGCATAGCATCCCTTTACTTCAAATAAGAAGGTGTTGGCCTTTGAGCTGGCCACTGCAAAATGCCCATCGCTGATGTAATCCATCCGGTCCATGGTCTCGCTGTACTGCCCGAATTCATTATTGAAGTTGAGTGCCCCGCTTGAAACATCGAACACAACGAACTTTTGCTGGCCCATCGGGGTCTTTCGGTTGAATACAGTGAGGTAGCGGCTGTCGGAGCTGAAGCTTACAAAATTGGAGCTCCATTTCTTGCCTTCCAGCAGGCCGCTTTGTTCAAAGCTGCCGTTGGCCTGTTTTTTCCAGATGGCCAGGTTGTCACTTTCTGTATAATACAAACAGGCAAAGTAATTTCCGTCAGGAGAAAAGCTGAAGGCATCGGGTATGAACGCCTCTTCCTGGTTCATCAATTTCTTAGGAGCGCTTACCGTGCCGCCCGAGAATTTATACATCCTTCCGCCTGCATATGCGATCCCCGCATCAGCAGGACTGAAACAAAAATCGCGCGCATCGGCAGGGGCATTCACTTTTACAAAGGCGCCACCGTTGGTCTTCCAGATCACACATTTATTGTCGGCATTGCTGGCAGCAAAAAAATTTCCGTCAGCAGAAAAGGAGAGATAGCCCGGAAGGTAATTGAAGCCGGTAAGCACCTGCACTTTTTTCATGGTGTTGCCCGACCGCTTGAAGATATGGATCTTGCTGTCGAGGGTGGATGCAGCCAGCAGGACACCATCATTACTGATAGCGATGTGGCTTACTGCATTCTCATTCTCGCTGAATCCTGTGATCAGCTCTCCCAGCTCGTAACCTGAAGCGGTGCGGTTCCAGAGCTGAACGGAGGAACCCATGCCGCTTGCCAGGAAGGAACCATCGGGACTTGCGATGAGCGATGAGGAGCCTGTATTAGGAAATGTCTTCTGCTCAGTAAGCTTGAACTCATCCTGCGCATGCACACTCATTCCCATAAGAGGAATGGAAAGCGCGAGGAGAAGCCGCTTCATTTCCCTCTTTATTTACTTGTAACGGTAAGTACCAACGGAACGATGGCATCTGGAGGAGCCGTACTTGCAAAGCTCATCTTATCCTGCTCGTATTTCACATCGCTTGATTTTACCATGCGCGTGCCAAGGGCTTTTCTTAATTCCATATACACCATCATGGATGGTGCTTTTTTCACCTGGTCAATGATAGATTTGATATCATCGATCCGTGTTTTTGAAAAGAGCACGATGAGGTTATCGGTACCAGCCTGTGCAATGGAAAGGGCGCTTTGGGGCGTAGGGATGATGATCTGAGCATTGGAAATAGGCACCAGGGGAGTTTCATTGAATCCTTCGTATTCCAGGGAAAGGTTGGAGGTGCGTGGAAAGTGTACATGTGCTTCCTGTTTTGAATCGATGCTGAACACATATACATACTCATCCGTTTGTGTGTTCTTGGCAACGAGCTGGAAGAGGTCACCTACTTTCCAATCCTTCTTCTCAAGGGTATAATAGCCGCCCACCATCAGCTGCGGCTTTACAGGCTCAAAGGTGAGTGTGGACCGGTCCTTCAGGTATTGAAAAACGAAATCTCCGCCCAGCTGCTGGTTAGGGGAAGAGGTCCCGACTACTTCCGGCTTGAGCAGCATCTGGAACCCATAACGTACATATTTTGCAAAATCCGTGTATTTGATCCAGCAATAGCCGCTGTCGGCCCAATCGCTGCCCCAGCTGTTCATCACTTCAAATGCCTCTTTGCCTTCATCGTAACCGATGATGCACATGGCATGTCCTCCCAAAGGCCAGGACGACCCTTTATCGGTATGCCAAACAGGATCCTTGGTGCTGATGTCCATGAAATTCTCGAGAAGTGTCATTCCTACCACTACCGGTTTATTCTCGGCAAGGCTCTGCTTGGTCTTCTGGATCTTCACGCGATCCTCTTCAATGGTGGTGTAAAGGCCCATAAAATCCTGGATGGCGAATTGCTTGGCCATTTTCTGCAATGAATCAGGAGGACTGGCGGAGCAATTGTCGCGGATGAAATCCTTGTGATAGCAGGAGCCTGTTTTTTGCAGCTTGGTCATGGCGATAGGGATACGTGTCCCCCCATCACAATCGGCCTCGGTAGCCATCACCAGGTTATACAGGAAAAGCCCTGAAAAAGCATGCTGGGTAATGATCTTTTTATCTGTCCATTTATTGCGGATGGCGTATTGAGTGCTTAAGGCGCCATAGCAGGTCGACCAGCCCACGCAGGAGCCTATCTCACCCTGGTCGCCCGGGGTAGGGGTCCATTTACGAAGGCTCACCTTCAGGGGCAGTTCTGAGAATTTGCTTCCGGCAAACTTGGACTGCATGGGGGAGCTGTTATATTCAGCATCATCAAATACAAGTCCTGTTCTTTTTTTCTTGTCGACCTGGGCATTTGAAAAGAATGCAAAACAGGTCACTGCTGCCAATAGTAAAGAGATCTTTCTCATAAACGGGGATTAAGGAATGTGGTTATCATACAAACTTAATAAATCTGTTGGTTTGGGCAAAATATTCTACAATGGTCGTGCCGCTTTTTTGGAGACGCAAAAGCAGTTGTAACGGCACACCACAGATTGTTAAGAAATGTGAAAATGCTGACAGGTCCCTGTTAAAGAAGGGGTCACTTCTTTCTTTCCTCTTCGGCTTCCTCTTTGGCAGTGTTGATCTCTTCTATCACCTCTTCGTTCACGGTAACGCTTGTTCCGTCATTGGTGATGAGCACCGCTTTCTGGCCTATCTTATTCTTCAGCCAGTGTTCGGCCCGGTGATGCAGGGGTACTATGATGCTGGCCAGGCACACCATACATACCAGGGTGAATATAAGATTGTGATGTACGAGCTCTTCAATGCGCGGATGCAGGAGGATGGCCAGCAGCTCAAAAACAATGAGTACGAAAAAGGTGCTCATGATATCGATCACCTTGGTCTTTACTTTTCTCCTGCTGAGCAGCATCAGAACGGAAATAAGGAGCATGATGAATACCCCGATGCCCATGAGCTGCAGATATTCTTTGCGTTTGTGTTCGGCCTCTGCGATCTCTTCCTGTCTTTTCTTTTCGGCTTCCTCGGCTATCTGCTTTTTCTCGAATTCGAACTCCATACGGGCCTGCACCGTTTTTTTGGTGTACTCCTCGTTATACAGACTGTCGCGGTAAGCAATATAGAGCTTGTGATGCTCTACCCCGCTTTTCCAATCGCCATTGGTGCTGTCGAGCGAGAACAGGTCCTTGTACGAATCGCGGATCTTGTCCTTGGCGCCCAGTTCTTTTGAAAGGGCCAGGGCCTTATTGAGGTATTCGGCAGCGGCTTTGTCCTTCAGTTTGGTGTACACTTCTCCAACACCGATATAGGAGTTGGCGATCCCCAGCTTATAATCTATTTCCTGTCTTATCTGTAAAGCAGTAAGCTGGTTCTGCAGTGCTTCCGCATAATCGGTCTTCTCAAAATAAATGTTACCGATGTTGCTGTAGATATCTGCAATGCCTTTTTTGTCACCGCTTTCGCGCGCCAGCTTTAGTGCATCCTGAGAATTGCTGAGCGCTTTTTCAAAATCCTTTTTATCGAGGTAAACGATGGCGATGTTATTGTAGGAGGCACACATCCCCGGCATATCATTCATTTCCTTCCGGATCTTGAGGGCTTCTTCGTGATTTTTCAGGGCCTCTTCATAATTGTGCTGTTCCCAGTAAACGATCCCAATGTTATTGTACGTGGAAGCAATGCGCTGTTTATTGCCGAGCGATTCATAGATCTTGAGGGTGTTGAAGTAATTCTCCAGCGCCCTGGGGTAATCGCCTTTGATGTCGTACACATTCCCGATGCCGTTATAGGTGCGTGCGATCCCGGCCTGGTCCTTCAGCTCTTCTCTTATTTTCAGTGAGAGACCGAAATTCTTCAGCGCAGCGCTGTAATCGCCCTGGTCTTTGAGCGCATAGCCTATATTGAAATAGGAATCGGCCATGCCGTCCCTGAATTTTATCTTTTGGGAAAGGGCGAGCGCCTCATTTGCGTTCTGAAGGGCTTCATTAAAATCGCCCATGCTTTCCAGCTTATCGGAAATGTCGTTCAGCTCGTTCACTCTGGCTGAGTCGGTTTGTGAGCCGCCCTTAGATGTGGCGAGGGAATCGGCAGTGCCTATAGCGGCATGGAGCTGTGCGGTGGCCAGGAGTAAAAAGAAGAAAAGAGTTCTCATGATGATCGTATAAGGTGCTTACCAAATATAGGTATTTATGAAAAAAGCCCTGGCGTTATCGACCAGGGCTTCCTTTTCTAACAGGTTTATTTATTTACCAAGCTTCTTTTTCAGGTTGCCATCCAGTGCAGCCAGGAATTCTTCCGTGTAAACATAGTGCTTGCCATGTTCCACTTTATTCCCGTGCACACACACGGCAAGATCCTTGGTCATGATGCCGCTTTCAACGGTCTCCACACACACTTTCTCAAGCGCCTGGCAGAAGTTCACCAGCTCCTGGTTGCCATCCAGCTTGCCGCGGAACTCCAGCCCGCGTGTCCACGCGAAGATAGATGCGATAGGGTTGGTAGAAGTTGGCTTGCCTGCCTGGTGGTCGCGGTAGTGACGTGTAACAGTTCCGTGAGCGGCTTCTGCCTCCATGGTCTTTCCGTCAGGAGTAACAAGTACGGATGTCATGAGGCCGAGTGAGCCGAAGCCCTGGGCCACTGTATCGGACTGAACGTCCCCGTCATAATTCTTACAGGCCCAAACAAAGTTCCCGTTCCATTTGAGGGCAGAGGCTACCATGTCATCGATGAGGCGGTGCTCGTACACGATCTTTTTGGCCTCAAACTTGGCCTTGAATTCTTTTTGATAGATCTCTTCGAAGATATCTTTGAAGCGGCCATCGTATTTTTTCAGGATGGTGTTCTTGGTAGAGAGGTAAAGAGGCCATCCTTTGCTCAGCGCCATGTTGAAGCAGGAGTGAGCGAATCCTTTGATAGACTCATCGGTATTGTACATGGTGAGCGCAACGCCATCGCCCTTGAAGTTGTACACTTCGTAGCTCTGCACTTCTCCACCCCCTTCCGGTGTGAAGGTAACCGTAAGCTTTCCTTTTCCTTTGGTGAGGAAATCGGTAGCGCGGTACTGGTCACCAAAAGCGTGACGGCCAATGCAGATAGGGGAGTTCCAGTTCGGAACAAGACGCGGAACATTCTTACAAACGATGGGCTCACGGAATACGGTTCCGTCAAGTATGTTACGGATGGTACCGTTCGGTGATTTCCACATTTGCTTGAGGGAGAATTCCTTTACACGCGCTTCATCGGGCGTGATGGTGGCACACTTGATGCCCACGTTGTATTTCTTGATGGCTTCAGCAGCCTCCACTGTTACTTTGTCGTCCGTTTTATCACGGTTCTCCATACCCAGGTCGTAGTACTTGATGTCCACATCCAGGTAAGGGATGATGAGTTTGTCCTTGATGAATTTCCAGATGATGCGGGTCATCTCATCACCATCGAGTTCTACAACGGGGTTCGCTACTTTGATCTTGCTCATATGAGAGTTAAACGTTTAGGGTTTGATTTAAATGTAAAAGGAAGGACAAATATAATAGCCTGCGTGAAACGGCAAGCATGGGAACCGATTTTATCCATTATTTAGGTTTTTCCGGAGGATAAGCAGCACAATTAACGCGATGAATGAATAGAATCCCAGCACTGCTCCTCCGATCACCACCACTCCCAGGCCGTCCCAGCCCGAGGCCTGGCTGAGCATGGCAAACCCGATCGCTGCTATGAGGAGGTAGATAGAGCAGGAGATCCAGAAGGCGATCCTGGCACTGCGGCTTTTTCGGAGAAGAAAGAAGAGAACGATCCACATCACCGGGGTTGCTGCGGTAAAGTACAGGGCCACTAAGAGTAAAAGATCACCCATGTTCGGTTTTGTTGCTGAGCCTGAGGTATAGCAAGGAAAGAAATAAAAGTAAGCTATATCCGCCAATTATGATGGCGCCTGTGCCCGAAAAATAGCTGGTGCCGAAGCAGCCTGGCTTATCCTCGAGCGAAAGGATGGCGATCACTACATAGCCGCCCAGCCCCAGGTAAAAATACTCCCGGCCTTTTCTTTTCCTGAACAGCAGATACAGGATGATCCATAAGACAGGAGAAACAACAGCCGCCATCGCTAAGATCTCGAGGAGTTCATGCTCACTCATCAGTAGCCGAAAATATCCTCCAGGGTAAGCATCTTAACGGTTCCGTATTTCTCAAGCGTCTTCATATCTAGCGCATTTTTATCTCCTAAGATAAGGATGTTGTAAAAATGCCCTTTGATATACTTCTGCTGAAATGCCTTTATTTCGGTGATGTTCATGGTCATTACCTTTTCGTAGATGTCCTTGCGGATGTCATGATCCAGCCCGAGCATTCGGGCCCCTTCAAAGCTCCAGAGTATGTTGGTGCGTGTAATGCGGTTGGTACGATAATTCTGTATCACCGCATCTTTGGAAGCGTTGAAGATATTGTCGGCCGAAGGCATATCATTGAGAAGCTCTGTCATCCCTTTCATGGCTTCCGGTAATTTATCGGCCTGTGTGCCTATATAGGCCGAATTATAAAAATGCCTGTCCTTTCTTTCGGGCGTACGGAAATTTGAGAAGGTGGAGTAGGCAAGGGCCTTGCTTTCGCGCAGGTCCTGGAAAACGATGCTGGCCATGCCGCCCCCGAAATATTCATTGTACATCTTTACCTGCGGGGCCAGCTTGGGATCGTACATATCACCGCGCGAAAGCATAAGGATCTCCGCCTGCTTCATGTCGTAGTTGATCACGTAAACGGTATTGGCCGTGTTGGCAAGCTCCTCAAATTGCTTGGGTGCTGGCACCGGTGCCAGGGTGAAAGGTGTTTTGTGCAGTGTGCCGAGCGTGATGGCCACATCATTGGCATTGGAAGGACCATAATACAGAATGTGATGCTGATACCCGTTCAGCTTCTTGATCATCTCGCAAAGCTCTTCAGGGTTCAGAGCATCCAGTTCAGCATTGGTGAGGATATTGGTGAAAGGGGAATGCGCACCGTACATGCCGTAATTCTGCATTCCATCCCATAGTATGGTCTCTTTATCAAGTTTGGCATCGGTCCTTTTCTTTTTGATATCCGACACCAGGTTGGTAAGCGCTTCGGGATTTGGTTTCGGATCGGAGAGCAATTTCTCGAACAGGGTCACTGCCGCATCAAAATTATCGCTCAGCCCGCTCAGCGAAACATATACCTTCTCATCTGAATTGAAAACACCAAAGGAGCATGCCAGCTGGTAGAATTCCTGTTTCACCTGGTCAGGTGTGCGGTCGGATGTTCCCAGGTACTGAAGGTAGTCAACGGCAACACCTATTTTTTTATCGGCATTGTTGCCCATCTCGGTGATGTAGTACAGGTTGAAGGTCTTGTTCTCGCTGTTGAGCGTGCAGTACAATGGAATGTTACCCTTCACCTTTACCTGCTGTATGTCCTTGTTGTAATCAAGGAAAACCGGTTCTATGTCCTTCACTTTTGTGCTTACTATATTCTTCAGGAAAACGCTTTGGGAGTCACGGTTCACTTCCACAGGCGTTATGACAGGCTTGATCACCTTCTTCACGTCCTTGTCTTCGCCCGTATGCTTATACACTACAGCATAGTTATTGTTGTAGTTGAGCTTTACAAAATCCATCACCTGGTTCTTGGTGATCTTGGCCATCTGGTCGATGTTGTTCACTTTGTCCTGCCATTTCTGACCCAGCACAAAAGCATCCACCATGCTCATGCAGCGTGCGTAGTTGCTTTCATACTGTTTGGTCTGTTCCAGCTTCATGTTATTCACAATGGCCGTAAGCAGCCAGTCGGGGAAATCGCCTTTCTTGAGCTTTTCGATCTGTGCGAGGATGAGGTCCTTGACCTGCACAAGCGTTTGCCCTTCCTTGGGCTCCCCGCCCAGCACATGCTCTGAATAATCCTGCATGATGTTGGCGTACGACCAGGCGCTCAGCACTTTTTGCGCCTGTACCAGGTTCAGGTCTATCAGTCCGGCAGTGCCATTGTAAAGGATCTTGTCCACCAGCTGTATCATGATCGCATCCTGCGAGGTGGCACCTCCAAAACGGAAGCCCAGCATCATGCTTTCTGCGTCCGGTCCGTTCACATCTTTTACAACAGGAGAGGTGATGGCATTCTCCACAGGAGGAACGAATGGTGTGAGCTGGCGACCGGGCAGGCTCCCGAATTTTTCATTGATGAGCTTTATCGTTGCGTCCGGGTCCACATCGCCCGAAATGCAGATGGCAATGTTATTGGGGATATAATATTTGCGATAATATTCCTTGATGCGCACCAGGGAAGGGTTTTTCAAATGATCGATGGTGCCAATGGTGGTCTGGGTACCATACGGATGTTTTTTGAAAAGACCTGCATTGAGCGCTTCCCACACTTTCTCCTGGTCGTTGTCAAGGCCGATGTTCTTCTCCTCGTAAACAGCTTCCAGCTCGGTGTGGAAGATCCGGAAAACGGGATTGCGGAAACGTTCTCCTTCAATGCTCAGCCATTTCTCCAGCTGGTTGGAAGGGATGTCGTTCACGTAAACGGTCTGTTCGTTGGAGGTAAAGGCATTGGTGCCTTTGGCTCCTATGGACGACATCATTTTATCATACTCATTGGCAATGGCGAACTTTGCAGCCAGGCCTGATACGCTGTCGATCTGGTGATAGATCTTTTTGCGCTGATCCTCATCTTTTGTATTCCGGTAGGTCTCAAAAAGATCATCGATCTTATCCAGCAATGGTTTTTCCTTCTGATAATCCAGCGATCCGTACTTGTCGGTGCCTTTGAACATCATATGCTCGAGGTAATGTGCCAGCCCCGTATTATCAGCCGGATCGGATTTGCTGCCTGCGCGTACAGCAATGGCGGTATAAAGGCGTGGTGCGTCCTTATATACGCTTATGTAAACCTTCAGGCCGTTGGAGAGGGTGTAAATGCGTGCATGCAGCGGGTCGTTAGGAACACTTTCGTATTTGAAGTCCTGCGCTGAAAGAAGGGTTGCTCCTGCCAATAAAAGCAGCAGGAACGAGGCGATGCGTTTTTGGAAAAGTTTCATGCGTTGATGTTTGCTCCCGTAAAGGAGGGAAGTGAATTAATATTCGGTATCCAGGTCGAATTTCTGCTTCAGGTTATTGAGCGCGGGATTTTTTTCAGCCATGCGCTTGAACTTGTCGGAGGAGGTATAGGGTTTTTTATCCGAATCGTTCTTGCTGATGATGGTGACAAGGGTCATCTCGAAATTCTGGAGCTCGCCCCGCAAAAAAGCCATCATATCACTCTTGCAGTTGCTCATCTCATCCACCTGCACCATGTTGTCTACCATGAATTCCACTTCCCAGTTCTCCTTCAGCACCGGCTGGCGGCTGCTAAGGGTGGAGTAGAGGTTCACCTTGCTTTTTTCTTTCACCAGCTTCGCGAATTGAAGCCAGGCTTCTTCGAGCTGCTGCTGGGTGAACTCTTTTTTAGGAAGGTCAGCGGCTTTTTTATTCTCGGTATTCTCTGCAGTTTGCGTTTGATCGGCAGTCTTATTCTTGTTGAGCAGGTTGGTGATGGATAAGCCGCCTGCAGGAATGTTCTTTTTGAGTGTTTGCTGGGTGGTGGCCTTCTTGGTCAAGGTATTTACGGGAGAAGTGTTCTCCGTTTCTTGCTTGACGGTTTCTTTAGAATTGCTCTTGTTATAAGAGGGTTCATTCTCCGCAACCTTGGAGGTCATCGTTTTTGGCTCCGTAGCAATGAGCGGGGAAGAGGAATCAACAACAGCTTTGTGCTGCCCGGGCAGTTTAATGCTTATCGATTCGTTTTTTTTTTCATCCTCCGTGGCGGAGTTGCTTTGCAATGAACACAGCTGCATGAGCGTGAGCTCTACCAGCAGCCTGGGGTTCTTGCTGCCCTTATAGCTGATGTCTGTTTTACTGCAGAGGTTAAGGGCGCGCAGTAAAAATCCCTGCGAACATTTCCCGCTCTGTTCTTTGTACTTATCGCGGATGTTGGCGCCCACTTCCAGCAATTGAAGGGTAACAGCATCCTTACACACCAGCAGGTTGCGGAAATGTTCGGCAAGGCCGTTGATGAAATTGTGCCCGTCAAAGCCATTGTTCAATATCTCGTTGAAGGCGAGCAGCACCGAAGGGATGTTTCCTTCCAGCACGGCATCGGTGATCTTGAAATAATAATCGTAATCGAGTATGTTCAGGTTGTCGATCACGGATTTATAGGTCACATTATTTCCTGCAAAGCTCACGATCTGGTCGAAGATGGAGCAGGCATCGCGTAAAGCGCCATCCGCCTTTTGGGCGATGATGTGCAGGGCATCTGCCTCCGCTTTCACTCCTTCGCTTTTGGCGATGAAGGCCAGGTGATTGGCAATGTCCTCTATCTGGATGCGGTTGAAGTCAAAGATCTGGCAACGTGAAAGGATGGTTGGGATGATCTTGTGTTTTTCTGTTGTGGCCAGAATGAAGATGGCGTGCTTGGGCGGCTCTTCCAGTGTTTTCAGGAAGGCGTTGAAGGCCTGCTGGGAGAGCATGTGAACCTCATCGATGATGTACACTTTGTGTGTGCCCAACTGGGGAGCAAAGCTCACCTGGCTGATGAGGTTGCGGATGTCGTCCACCGAGTTGTTGGAGGCGGCATCAAGCTCGTAGATGTTAAGTGAATGTCCTTCGTTGAAGGAAAGACATGATTCGCATTTATCGCAGGCCTCTATCTTATCTGTGATGTTAAAGCAGTTGATGGTCTTGGCCAGGATGCGGGCGCAGGTTGTTTTACCCACCCCGCGCGGACCGCAGAACAAGAAGGCCTGGGCCAGGTGCTTGCTTTTGATCGCATTCTTTAAGGTGGAGGTAATGCTTTGCTGGCCCACCACGGTATCGAATGTGGCTGGGCGGTATTTGCGGGCTGATACAACGAAATCGCTCATATTTTCCTTTGAAGAGCAACAAAGTTAAGATTTATATGGCCTGAAACAGGGCTGTTGAAAAGTCATGAAAAACCCTTTAATGTTTCGATCCGTTCAAACATCCTTCGGCAGGCTCAGGATGACCATTGCGCTATTCCACATCACACACACACCTGAACCCTACCCAGGGCTGGGGACCATCGTAATTTTGAATGGTGCGTATGTCTTTCAGCATGATGTCCTTATAGCTGAGGCCCTCACTCTTTCCCTTTCCAGCACAGTGGGATCCGAAGCTTGGAATTCACGTGACTTGAAGTCGCGGC
>JADMIO010768791.1_pt1 | contig 29510 bp, 28 predicted proteins | sample 8958161 | NCBI WGS metagenome assembly JADMIO01 (sample SAMN16585339, study PRJNA669376) | soil metagenome | isolation source: Crop rotation soil | place: USA: Cullars Rotation, Alabama | collected 2011 | reverse complement strand
GCCGCGACTTCAAGTCACGTGAATTCCAAGCTTCGGATCCCACTGTGCTGGAAAGCATGGCTGCGATGTGGAAAACCCGAGAGGGGGAGCGAAGCTAGACCGGCCGATCCGAAATTGCAATTGCCCGCCAACACCCTCTCGCGGTGCACGTTTTCCCTTGATGCGGCGGCTTGACCCAATGTCCGTGCGCCAGATAACTTTACCGGTCTGCGCCGGAAATTTTACAGCATCTTGGAGTAGCCATGGGCAAGCCCACCTATCGTCCCCGGAACAAGAGACGCATTCGCACGCACGGTTTTCGCGAGCGAATGGCGACCAAGTGGGGCCGCGAAGTACTCAGTCGCCGACGGAAGAAGGGACGCAAGCGCCTCACGGTGCAGCTCCCGTCGAAGTACGCAGGCGCCTGAGCCGTCATCGCGCGCGGATCAGCGCCTGCTGCGGCGTCATCGACTGACGCGCGGTAGTGAGCTGCGCGCCACCGTGCGGAACGGCCGCCGTCTCCGCACAGCCAACCTCGATCTCCGGGTAGTTTCGACGACCGGCGCAGTATCGCGGATTGGTTTCGTCGTTCCGAAGCATGGTCAATCGTCGGTCGATCGGAACCGACTCAAGCGTCGGTTGCGAGAGTTGGGACGCCTCCGGGTCTTGGACGTGCTGCGTGGCCACGACTCGGTGCCGGCGACCGATGTCGTTATGCGCGCCCAACCGGGGGCTTACCGACTCGAGTACGAGCAGTTGCGCGGCGAGATCGAGATGCTGCGCACCCGCTTGCTGAAGCACCTTCAGGGCCCACGTGGCGAGGGTCGTGCAGGTGAAGCCGGACAACCGCCAGGCGCGTAGGTCAATGGTGCGCACGCTTTTCATTCTCGCGGTACGCGGCTATCAGGTCAGCCTCGGTCAGCTGCTGCCGTCTTCCTGTCGTTATTTTCCCAGTTGCTCCGCGTACGCGATCGAGGCGATCAGCAAGTACGGCGCGGCGCGCGGATCTTGGTTGGCGGCTCGTCGCATTGCTCGTTGCCACCCATTCCGGCCGGGCGGGTATGATCCCGTTCCTTAGCAACTCGACGAGAGCCACTCGCTTGCATGGATAGACGAACCTTCCTGGCGCTTCTCCTCAGCGCGCTCGTCATCGTCGTCACGCCGATCGTCTTTCGTGGTTTCGGCGGCCGGCAACTTCCTCCGCCGCCCGCGCCGCGCGATACGACGAGCCCCGTGGCCGCGCCCACGGCGACGGCACAGACGACGCCCGCCAGCCCCCAGCCCGCGACCCCGACGCCGGTCGCGTCGGTTCCGACCGCTGCTCCACGCCTGGCCGCTGATACGGCGTCCGTCGACGCCGCCAAGACACGGTATGTGTTCTCGACGGCCGGCGCGGCACCGCAGTCGATTCAGCTTGGCTCCTACGCCAATCTGAGCGCGACTCAGCGGGTCCGCGCCAGAGCAACACTCGCCGCGAGTGCTCCGAACCAGCCGCCGCTGCCACTTCTCCGGTACCGAGTTGTTCGGTCCGGCGACACACTCGCGCTGGACACTGTGGCCTTTCGCGCTCAGCGCGACGGAAACGGAATCACGTTCACGAGCGGAGGCACCCCGGCCGTAACCCTTCGTTATCAGTTTGCTGATGACGGCTACGTGGCGCACGTGACTGGCGAGATCACCTCCACCGCTGGCGCCCCGGGGCCCGCGCAATTGCTCGTCGACCTGCCGACGACCCTGCGATCCCAGGAAGCGGATACCCTCGACGACGAGCGCCATCTCGCCTACGGCTACAAGGCGCAGCACGAAGACGTGAAGAGCGTCGCGTTCGGAAAGCTCGACCCTGCCTTTGTGCGCACAGACAGTGGCCCGATGGAGTGGGTCGCCGTGCGGAATAAGTACTTTCTCATGGCGCTGGTAGCGCCGACACCGTCCTCATCATTCCTCGCGCTCCGCATGCAAGGGGGCGCCCGCGTGGGCAAGCAGGCACCGGTTGCCGGCGCAACAGCAATTCAACCGGTACGGGACGGTCGATTCGGATTCGATATCTATGCGGGTCCGCAGTCATGGACGCAGCTTCGCGCCGTCGGCCATGACCTGGAGAACGTGAACCCGTACGGTGGATGGATTCCCGGCGTTCAGCCGTTCGCGACCATCTGCATGCGCGTTCTGCTCTGGATGCGACAGACGTTCAATGTGTCGTACGGCTGGGTGCTCATCATCTTTGGTGTGACGGTGCGCCTCCTGCTCTGGCCGCTCAACCAGAGCGCGATGCGCTCGAGCCTCAAGATGCAGCGACTTCAGCCAGAACTCGCTGAGGTTCAGAAGAAGTACAAGACCGATCCGGAAAAGCAGCGAGAGGCGCTGGTCAAGCTGTATCAGCAACACGGCATGAGTCCTTTCAGCCCCATCATGGGCTGTCTGCCGATGCTTCTCCCGATGCCGGTGTTGTTCGCGCTGTTCTTCGTGTTTCAGAACACGATTGAATTTCGCGGAGTGAGCTTCCTCTGGCTTCCCGATCTCTCGCTTCGTGATCCGCTGTACATCATGCCGCTGTTCATGGGCGTATCGATGTTCGTGCTGTCGTGGATCGGCATGCGCGCAGCGCCGCCGAATCCACAGACGAAGATGATGAGCTACATGATGCCGGCGGTCATGACGATGGTGCTGCTGAACTTCGCGTCAGGCCTGAATCTCTATTACGCGGTGCAGAACGTGGCCGCGCTGCCGCAGCAATGGTTGCTCACGCGCGAGCGGATGAAGGCGGCGCCGCCGGCACCAGCGCCAGCGCCCCCGCTGCGAGGTCGCCGGGCGACGACGTAAGCTCACATTCGGGAGGAGGCCGGTGAAGGTCACCTACATCGGACACGCGACGTTACTGATCGAGATCGGCGCCGTTAGGCTTCTCACCGATCCAAACTTCGATCGTAAGCTCGGCGGCTTCCTCCCTCGCGTTTCGCCGCCGGGAATCGCGATCGACAAGCTGCCGCAACTCGACGCGCTGCTCCTCACGCACGCGCACGCGGATCACCTTTCGTTCGACTCGCTCGACCATCTGCCGCGGGATATTCCGCTCTTCGCGCCGCCCGTCATCGCCCGCTGGCTACGAAGACGGGGGTACCAGCACGCGGAAGATCTCGCGCCCGGAAGCATGACGACGGTGGGGCACGTCGGCATTCACGCCGCCGTCGCGACACACCGAGGAAACCGATACGGGTTTGATCGGTGGCGAAGCGCGGCGAACATGTATTTGCTCGACGGCGGCACGGAGAGCTGCTTCTTCGCTGGCGACACCGCCCTCATGCCCGACACTCACCATCTGGTCGAGGGAAGGCTCGCCGCCACCGGCCGGCAGCTCGACGTCGCGCTGCTGCCGATCGGCTACGCGCCCTGGTGGAAGCGGACAGGGTTCCGACGGGGCCACCTCACGCACGACGACGCGCTGACGCTTTTCGAACGGTTGAACGGCCGCGTCCTCGTTCCCTATCATTGGGGTACGTTCCATCACGTCACCGCCCGCGCCCACGACGCGATCAACCGGCTCGTGGAGCGTCTCGAGGCGCACCATCTCCGCGCCGCGGTGCGAATTCTGGAACCCGGCGAGTCGCTCGACCTCTCCCGCGGCGCGCAGGCCGGCGAGCAACCCCGCCGCCGCGCTGCCGATCGGGCGTTCAGCGATTCCACAGGGCCGTCCGCGAACCGCGCCGAGGCGAACCCGCAGCCGCCGCGATGACCGGTCTCGACGCGTCCGCGGCGGCACTCCCGGGCGCGACGGACACAATCGTCGCCGCCGCGACGCCACTCGGCCGGGGCGCCCTGAGCATCGTTAGGTTGAGCGGACCATGTGCGCATCAGATCGCACGCAAGGTCTGCCGCCGATGGCCGAGTGCACCTCGACAGGCGGTTGTCACCGAGCTGCACGACGCGTCGGGAGCGACCCTGGATCAGGCGGTCGTGCTGCGCTACGACGCGCCGGCGTCGTTCACGGGGGAAGACTGCGTCGAGCTCTCCACACACGGCGGAGTTCTCGTACCAACAACTGTAATTGCGGCGCTGATTGCTGCCGGTGCTCGCGTCGCCGAGCCTGGTGAGTTCACCAGACGTGCGCTGCTGAATGGGAAGCTCGACATCCTCCAGGCGGAGGCGACTGCGGACCTGATCACAGCTGGCTCGAGGGCGGCCCAGCGCGTGGCGCTACATCAGCTGGATGGAGGGCTGTCGCGCAGAATCGCCGCGCTTCGCGACCGCGTGATTGAAATCGAGGCGCTCATTGCCTACGACATCGACTTTCCAGAGGAGGACGATGGTCCGATATCACCCGAGCGCACGTTGACCGCACTCGACAGCCTCGAGCGCGCGATTGGCGAGCTGTTGGCAACGGCACGGAGCGGCGAGCTCATTCGGGAAGGAGCGCTGGTCGTCCTGGCAGGAAAGCCTAACGTCGGCAAGTCATCGCTTTTCAACGCCCTGGTGGGACGCAGTCGAGCGATCGTAACACCCGTTCCCGGTACGACGCGAGACGCCCTGGAGGCAGTCGTTGACACGGAGCCGTGGCCCATCCGTCTCGTAGATACAGCGGGTCTCCGGCCGACAACGGATCTCATCGAGCAACTCGGGATCGAGGTCAGCGAGTCGTACGTGCGTCGGGCAGCGATCGTGCTCTGCTGCGGTGAGGACGCTGACTCGCTTCGAGAGGCAGTGGCCACCGTGCGCCACGTTCTCGACTCTGCGGAACCACCGGATGCATGCCGGATGATCCTCGTGCGTACGAAATCAGATCTCGACGGCTTGCCGCCGGGCGAGCTCGCAGCGTTAGGCAAAGTCCTCGAGGCGACCGCCACACTGGCGGTAAGCGCCGAGACAGGCGTCGGCATACAAGACTTGCTCAAGTCAATCGGCGACACGCTGGATCAGGACGCTGGAGCGCCGGAGCTGGACGCGCCGGTTCTGACACAAGCGCGCCATCAACGCGGTGTGGCGCACGCCCTCGCTGAACTCGGCGACTTCCGAAGGGCGTGGCGAGAATTGGGGCTACCTGCGACGGTCGCCGCGGTACACCTCCACGCGGCCGCCGAGGCGTTGCGCGACCTCATCGGCGGCATCGACACAGAGCAGATACTGGACGAGGTCTTTCGGCGCTTCTGCGTAGGAAAGTGAGGCTGACGCCTCACGAGCTTCGCCGTTCGTCGCTGGTGACCTGTCTCCAGATTTCGTCCGCAAGCCACTCCAGTCTATCGCGTGCGTAGGCGAGCTCGTTTGCGGGCAGCGTTGGCGCGTGATGAGAGAGATGTCGCGACAGCTGAATCATTTCATCGAGCAACTCGCGGAGGGCGACGTTCTGGCGCCGATCGCGGGCCGAATCAGGCACTGACGGCAGCGCTGTACGCGTAAGCCGAGAGCTCCGCGGCGCTGGCGCGCACGGCCCAAGCGATGCCGTGCGCGTCGATACCGGCCTCGCACATCCTGGCACCGAGGAAGTAGCCGCTCCGCTCCGGCAACAGATAGCGACCGTCGACCGTGCGCGACTCGTCGCTCATTCCGCCGGAGAGGTAGCGCAGGCGTAATCCGAGCGCGGCGCGGTCGAGCTCCGGCGCCGCCGCGCGTGCGATCACCGGTTCCAGCTCACGAATCCGAGCATACTGCCGCCGCTCGTAACCGTAGTATTCCCACGCCGCGTGACCGGGGCTGACGGCGCGCGAGACATGGACGGCGAGCCCCTCGTTCATCAATAGCTCACGCAACGAGACACGGCGGCCGGTGTCCCAGTACGAGTACTCGCCCTCAGCGCTGGCGATGAACGCACGAAGCTCGCTGTGGCTGGTGGGTGACGTGTAGCGCACAGCGTGCGCGTATTCGTGGGCGAGCCAGAGTGGCAACAACTCAGGATCGAGGCCGAGTCCCTCGGTCTCCTCGTTGGCGACGCCCGTGAAGTGCTCCAAACAGACGAAGGCGACACCCCGTCCGCCGACCACGAGCTCGCCGGCGTTCGCTGCGCCGACACCAACCATAAGGACGACGTCGACGTCTGTGTCCGTCGCAAGGACGGCGGCGCAGCGCTCGCTGGCATCACGAGCGAGCGCCATGACATCGGTACGCTCGAGCATCGCACGCAGATCTCGACGATCGGCGTGGACGGTGGCGTTTACTACATCTCTAAAGTGCGGGCCGTAGGGATCGACGACGTAGTTGTTCCAGTACGCCTCGAGGAGACGGCGGTGCGCGGCGAAGTAGCGGTCGTAGGCGGCGGCGCGGTCGGTGCTTTCGAGAACAGAGAAGAAATCAGGCAGCAGGTTGATCAGCATCTCGACCAGAGCGCAGGAAGGCGGCGCGGCGGCACGATGAACGCGGAATGATACCGATGGCTGTCAGGTGGAACAAGAGCGCGAGCCGTGCAGTTCTTCAGAGGAGAAGGCGCACTCGAGTGGGGCGGAGTTATGCGTCGAGGGCCGCCGCGAAGTGCCGCGTGCGAAAGTCGGTAAGGCCGCGCGCAAGATGGCACGCTTCTTCCCTTTCATGCTGTCAGCAGCACGCAACACATGGTTGGAGATGCACCATGACGACGCTTCAGCAAATCGACCTGCAGTGCCCGATCTGCGAAAATCGATTCCGATCGCAGGCCGTGGTGTCGACGAATTCGTTCGGTGGTAAGCGCACCGATTTTCACGAGCGAGCGGCCGGAACGCAGCCGCTGCCGTATCTGATCCACACGTGCAGCCGTTGCGGGTATTCGGGATCGGAGCGCGACTTCACCGAGGATGCAGACGTGTCACCCGTGCTCAAGGAGCGCGTGTGGAACGAGCTGGCACCGGCGATTGCCACGGGCCCGGTGTCAGGGTCGGAGAAGTACGAGGCGGCGGCGAAGGTTGCCGACTGGCAGGGGATGGAGCCTCGGCACGTGGCCGATCTACTGCTGCGCGCGGCGTGGTGTTGTGTAGACGAGGGGGACATCGAAGCAGAGCGGTTTTTCCGCCGCAAGGCAGCGTGGAAGTTCGAGGAGGCGCTGCAAAGCTTCGACGGTGTGGCGCGGGATGAGCGGGCGGTGCTCACCTATCTCGTCGGCGAGCTATGGCGACGAGTGGGAGACGCGAAGCAGTCGGCGGAGTGGTTCAACCGCGTGGCTTCGGAGGTGGTGGATGCGCACACCCAGCAGTGGGTGATCGACGCGGCGCGACAGCAGCGCGACTGTCCGAGGGAGTGGTTCGGCTGATCGGCGGGCGTGGGTGGTGTGGGCGAGTGAAGTGTGATGTGGGGTGAGAAGGCAGGGAGAGGGAAAGGGGTGCCGGGGGCGGCGCCCCTTTCGCATTTGGTGGCCATCGCTCCAAATGCGAAGCCTATGAAGCCTATATGGTATAGCGTGCGGCGTGCGCACCCTTCAATGCGCGCACTCGCCTAACGAGTCGATGTCAGCGAGTGCCGAAGAGACGATCGCCGGCGTCGCCAAGTCCGGGCATGATGTAGCCTTGATCGTTGAGCGCGCGATCGAGAGCGGCGCAGTAGACCATGACATCAGGGTGGCTGCTCGCGAGACGTCGCACCCCTTCCGGCGCGGCAACGAGACAGAGAAAGCGGATGCGTGTTGCACCGGCGCGCTTGAGCGAGGACACGGCGGCAACGGCGCTGCCTCCCGTTGCAAGCATGGGGTCGAGTAAGAAGAAATCCCGCTCCGCCGCGTCGCCGGGCACCTTGAAGTAGTAGTCCACCGGCTCCAGGGTGTCGTGATTTCGGTAGAGACCGATGTGGCCGACACGCGCGCCGGGTACGAGGCGGTAGATCCCTTCTACCATACCGAGCCCGGCACGAAGGATCGGAACGAGCGTGAGCTTCTTTCCACTGACGCGCTGTCCAACGGTGGGCTCGAGCGGCGTGTCCACGGGCGCGGGCTCGAGGGCGAGATCGTTCGTTGCCTCGTACGCCATGAGCATCGCAATCTCGTCCACCAGCTCCTTGAAGATCTTGGTGGGCGTCCCACGGTCGCGCAGAATCGTGAGCTTGTGCTGAATGAGCGGGTGGGAGACGATGCGCAGCGTGGGATACGCGGGGGTGGTGTCCATGGCGGGGAAGCTACTAATTTCGCGCGAATGAAAGAATACCAAGCCGTCATCCTTCGGCTCACGCGACACACGCGCGACGACGAAGATGCGCTCACCGATCTACTCAACGAGCGAAGTCGCGGCGGCTGGGAACCGGCACTGATGTCACAGGACGGCGTCCGCTTGACGGTCGTGTTCCAACGGCCGAGCGGCGGCGAGCAGTAGATCTGCGTTCCGAAGACGCTGATCATTCCGCGGTGCGGCGGATTCTCGACGCGACCGCGCATCGCGTCGCGTCGGGCGGCGCGGCCGCGCTCGCGTTGAGCGAGATCGCACGAGACGCCGGCGTGAGCAAGGCGCTCATCCATTATCATTTCGTCGACAAGGAGACGCTCCTCGCTCGGCTCATCGATCACCTTGCCCGTGACATGGTGGCGCGCGAGCGTGAGGCGCTTCGCCGCTTCGAGCACGAGCACAATCCGCTCGCCGTGGACGCGCTGTGGGGCTGGCTCGAGGGAGAGCTCGAGCGCGGCTCGATCAACGTGCTCCTCGAGCTCGATGCGTATCGAGGACCAGCCGTACGCGCCGCGGCACGCGCCGCCGCGGCCGCGAGGCAGGCCGCGTCGCAGGCAACGATCGAACAGCTGTTCCAGATCCTCGAGCTGCGGCCGCGTATCGAACCGTCGCTGTTGGCCTCAGTGCACGTCGCGTTCATCGATGGACTGGCCATTCGTCGGGGGCTCGCCAATGGCGAGGATCGCGCGTCGACGTCGACTCGTGTGGCATTCGACGTCTTCTGGCTCGCGATGCTGAGTCTGGCGGAGTGATGGTGCGGCAGAGAGCTTTGAGTGATGCGGACGACGCCGCGCGCTGCGGCGATCCGGCCGACTCCCGACAACCGCCGCCGTGCCGCCCTCCACTCGACCGAGCCTGTTCGTTCGCCTAACGAGGTTACTCGCCATGCTCGTCGTACTGGCGTGGCTCGCGTCGTTGGCGGGGGTGCTGATCTGGGAGCGGCGTGACAACGCGGCCCGCGCGGACGCGATCGTGGTGCTAGGCGCGGCGCAGTACGACGGCCGCCCGTCGCCGGTACTCAAGGCTCGTCTCGACCACGCTCTCGCGTTGTGGTCTCGTCACCTCGCGCCCCGGCTCGTCTTCACGGGCGGAATGGGCGACGGTGACACAACGAGCGAAGCCGCCGTCGGTCGACGTTATGCGGTGAAGCACGGCGTGCCAGACACTGCCATCCTCACGGAAACACGCGGGCGAACGACGGCAGAATCGATGCAGCGTGTCGCGGCGATGATGGACACGCTACACGGCCGTGAGGTGATCCTCGTGAGTGACCCGTTCCACATGTTAAGACTTTCCATACTGGCCCGGCGTTTTGCTCTCGTGCCACGAACGTCACCGACCCGAACGAGCCCCATCTCCGCAAGTGCGACGGAGTCGTGGCGCTATACGCTGAGCGAATCGGTAAAGGTGCCGCTGACGCTACTCTTCGAACATCCTGGTCGCTGAACCATCACTGGCCGACGGCGGTACGGAACCAGGTCCAGTAATCCGCCGGCGCGCGCTCGACGACGTCGTTATGCCCCGCGCCCGGGACGAGGAGCAAGGTTCCCTTTCGCTCGGCCGCCTCGTACACCGCGCGACCCATTCTCGGAGGCACGATCAAGTCGCGGAGGCCATGGGCGACGGACACCGGCACCGTAAGCGTTCGAACCCGCTGTTCCGTGTCATAGTGCACGCGCGAAACGAGCGGCCAGAATAGTGATAAACCCGGAAGGGCCATTCGGCGCGCCATAGCTCGCGCCGACGAAAAGGGCGATTGGAGCAGCAGCGCGATCGGTTTGGATTCGGCCGCAAGCTCGGCCGCGATCGCGCTACCGAGTGAGTGGCCGAAATACGCTATGCGATCATCGCGAACAGCCAGCTCACGCGTGATGAAATCTCGGGCGGCACGGGCATCGCGCGCGGCATCCTCATAGGTTGGCCGGCCCGCCAGACCATCGTATCCGCGGATCTCCGGAAGCAATACGGCCACGCTCGCCGCGCGCGTCGCCGCTTGTGCCCAGGGAACAAGAAAGCGAGCGAGATCGGCATTGCCATGGAAGGCAATGAGCACCACCTCGGCGCGGTCGACATTCCCGACGAGGAAGCCAAACACATCAAGGCCGTCGTCCGCTCGGTACGAGACCTGCCGCACCTGCTCGCTGCCGGTATATCGCGACGCAGGGCGCGATGCCGCGGGCGGTGGCTGGAAGACGATGCGCTCCTGATGCTGCCAGAGCACGCCAAGCAGCAGCAAATAGACAACGGCCGCTATCAGCACGACGAACCAGAACACGTGATGCGAGATGCCGAGGGCCGTCGACGGTGGCAGGGTTCCTGACGAGTGCGGAGGAGTGCAATTTACCGGGATGCGTATTCCAATCGAAACCTTTCGGTTGCCGAATGGCTTGTTCGTCACGCTCTCCGAGGATCACACGGCGCCGATCGTTGCCGTGAACCTTTGGTACCACGTGGGCTCGGCGAACGAGCGCCCGGGCCGCACCGGGTTCGCGCATCTCTTCGAGCACATGCTGTTTCAGGGATCAGCGGATGTCGGCGCGAACGAGCACTTCGAGTTGATCCAGCGAGCCGGCGGGACGTTGAACGGCTCGACGTGGTTGGACCGGACGAACTACTTCGAGACCGTACCGTCGAATCAGTTGGAGCTGGGGCTCTGGCTGGAAGCGAATCGCATGGGTTGGCTGCTGCCGGCGATGACCCAGCAGAAGCTGGACACCCAACGCGATGTCGTGAAGAACGAGCGCCGGTGGTCCGTCGACAATCAGCCGTACGGTACGTGGTGGGAGCGACTGCCCTCGCTCGTCTTTCCGGAGGAGCATCCGTTTCATCACTCACTCATTGGGTCGATGGCGGATCTCGACGCGGCGAGCTTGGAGGACATCAAGCACTTCTTCGCCACGTATTACACGCCCGACAACGCGGTGCTCTCGATAGCGGGCGACTTCGATGGCGCCGAAGCGCGACAGCTCGTCACCAAGTACTTCGGCGCGATTCCCTCCGGGCGGGGCAAGCCGCCCCTGCCCGACATGGCGCTGCCGACAACCTTCGGCGAGTGGAAGCGTGTCGTCGTCGAGGATGACGTGATGTTGCCACGACTCTTCCTTGCATTCCGGGCGCCGGCATTCGGCACGAACGCGTATTACGCGTCCAGTGTTTGCGCGACAATTCTCGGGTCGCGTAAAGGCAGCCGGCTCTATCGCCGGCTGGTACGAGAGCGACAGGTGGCCGCAGAGGCCCAGGCATTCACCTATGATCTGACGAAGGCCAGCGACCTGTTCGTCATCGACGTGACCGCGCGGCCATCCGTCAGTGCGGAAACGCTCGAGCGCGACGTCGCCGACGAGGTCGACATACTCGTCCGAGACGGCGTATCGGAGGAGGAAGTCGCGCGGGCCGTCGCGCTCGTGCAGACCGAGTTCATCGCGGCGATGCAGTCCGCGGGTGACCGAGCCGACCGTCTTTCGATGTTCGCGACGTATTTCAAAGATCCTGAACTGGTGAATACCCAGGTCCAGCAGTACGAGGCGGTGACGGCAGATGCCGTGAACGCCTTCGTGCGAGAGCGGCTCGGCGAGAACAACCGGGCGAGCCTTCTCTTCGTGCCGAAATCGGATGGCGAGAGTGAAGCGCTCGCCGCGGACGAGTTCGCGGCAGGGGTGGGTTCGGCGGTGCAGTCGTGACCGGCACGGCGACGGCGGAGCGGCTGCCGCGTCCCAAGGCCGGGGAGCCGAGACCGTATCAGTTTCCGCGGTTCGAGCGTGCGGTACTGCCTAACGGCATGAAGCTCGTAGTAGCGCCAATCTCGAAGTTGCCGATCGTGACGATCAGCGTGCTCGTGGACGCCGGGGCCGTCGCGGATCCGCCGGAACGATCCGGTCTGGCGCAGCTGACGGCAAAGCTACTCCTGGAAGGAACGACCTCCGCCGACGGCACGGCGATTACGGATCGTTTCGAACGCCTTGGCGCGTCAATCGATTCCCATGCCGACTGGGACGTCGCGGCGGTAAATGTCACGACGCTCACCGACAAGCTGCCCGAGGCGTTCGACTTATTGGGCGCAGTGCTACGGCGACCAGGATTCAACGAGCGCGAAGTGGAGCGCCTCAAGGCCGAGCGACTGGCCGAGCTGCTGCAGCAGCGCGCCGAGCCGCGTGGACTGGCGGACGAGCTCTTCTCGCGATTCCTCTACGACAGCCGCTCTCGTTATGCACTCCCCGACGGCGGCGACGAAACCAGCGTTCGCGCGCTGACCCGCTCCGAGGTCGTCCGATTCTACGAGGCGCGCTACTCGCCCGCGTCGATGACGATGATCGTTGTCGGCGATGTTCAAACGAGAGCGTTCGAGCGCATGGCCGCCTCCGTGTTCGGCGACTGGAGTGGTTCTCCGACAACGCCAGTGTCCGCGTCCGACGAGCCGGCACGGCGGAGTCGCGCGCTCCACATAGTCAACAAGCCGGATGCGCCGCAGTCGGAGCTGCGCATCGGTCACGTCGGATTGCCGCGCAATCATCCGGACTACTTCCCCGCGGTGATCATGAACGCCGTACTCGGCGGACTGTTCTCCTCGCGTATCAACCTCAATCTGCGCGAGGTCCACGGCTACACGTACGGCGCGAATTCGTACTTCGATTGGCGCCGGCAAAAGGGTCCGTGGGTGGTTGCCACAGCGGTCGCAAGCGAGGTGACGCCCGCGGCGGCAACCGAGGTGTTGAAGGAGATCGATCGGTTCCGCTCGGCGCCCATCACTGAGGATGAGCTGACACTCGCGACGAGCTACCTGGATGGCGTTTTTCCGATTCGCTTCGAGACGACGTCGGCAATCGCATCGGCGCTGACGACACTTGTCGTGTACGACTTGCCCGACGACTGGTACGACGAGTACCGGGCAAAGGTTCGCGCCGTGACGAGCGGTGACGTGCTCGTCGCCGCTGAGCGCCATCTTCACCCGGAGGCGCTGCAGATGGTCGTCGTTGGGAACGCTGCCGCGGTGCGAGAGGGAATGGAAGCGATCGCATTCGGTCCCGTCCAGCGATACGACGTCGAAGGGCGGCCGGCCTAACGATGGGAGACGCCACGCTCGGCTCGCGACGTATCTACACCGGCCGCGTGCTGAACCTCGATATCGACCAGGTCCGTTTTCCCGATGAGTCCACCGGCGAGCTCGAGATCATTCGACATCCGGGCGCGAGCGCGGTGCTGCCATTCCTCAGTGACCCAACGAGTCCCGATCCACAGATTCTGCTGATCAAGCAGTATCGCTACGCGGCGGAGGATTTCTTGTATGAGGTGCCCGCTGGCAGACTCGACCCGAACGAGTCTCCGGTGGATTGCGCACGGCGGGAGCTCATGGAAGAGACGGGCTGTACCGCGGATCACATGGAGCCCGCGTACACGTTCTACACGACGCCAGGTTTCATCGACGAGCGGATCCATGGGTTCATCGCCACCGGACTCAGCCGTGGTGAGAGCCGCCGCGAAGCTGACGAATTCATGACGATCGAAACGCTGACCCTCTCGCACGCGTTGGAGTTGATCAAGGGGGGCGAAATTCGGGACGGGAAGACGGCAGTACTCATCCTCTTCGCCGCGGGATTCCGAGCCGGCTTGTAACGGACGCTCGACAACCGGTGAGCTCGACCCTGTGTCGAAACGAAGGGTTGCTGCCGGTACGTGTCCATGTGAGCCGTCGCCGGGAGTGGACATTCGCGACATCGCTCGAGCTCGCTCCATTTCGAGCTCATGAGTCGCAAGTCTTTGTCTGAGCCCGCATTAACAGCGCAGCCCCGATGGCGTCCAATAGGGCACGTGGCCTGCTTTTGAAGGGGCATGACCCACGGGCGCGTAGTGCAACGTCACAATGGAGGAGCCCAGATCGATTCAGATTCGTCGGATCGAGCCCTGGTGCAGGACAAAAGGGGGCATAGGCATATGGCTGATGTCGCATTCAAGAGGGCGCCGCTTCCGGGCACGTCCATCCGAGAAAGGCTCCGCACGCAAGACGACGCCACGGTCGTATCCGCGTTCCTAGGCGGAGAGGAGCGTGCGTTTCAGGAGCTGGTCGAGCGCTATCAAACCAGGCTGTTGAACTTCATCTATCGCACGATCGGGGATCGCGAAAAAGCGGAGGACCTGGTCCAGGAAGTCTTCATCCGGGTATACCGCCACATTCATCGTTTCGATCGCTCGAAGAAGTTCTCGACGTGGGTGTACACGATCGCTTCGAATCTGGCGAAGAACGAGCTGCGGAATCGGTCCCGCAACCCTTTGGTGCTCTTCCAGACCATCAAGAGCAACTGGGAAGACGAGGAGCGACCGCTTCAGTTCGAGGATACCACCGCGCGGCCGGACGACATGTACCGAAAGCGGCATCTGCGGCAGCTGGTCGAGGACACGGTGGCGAAGTTGCCGGAGCATCATCGGCAGGTGTTCGTGCTTCGCGAATTGGAAGGCAAGTCGTACGAGGAGATCGCGGAGATCACGGACTGCAATCTCGGAACGGTGAAATCGCGGCTGAATCGGGCGCGGAATGCGTTCGCGTCGATCATCGAGCCCTGGCTCGATTGATTCCCGATCGCTCGCTGAAGGAATACGAAAGAAGCCGGCGCGACAATTCGCGCCGGTTTTTTTTGCGCTCTCATCGGATAACTCGCGGTACCATTTTTGACTCTGTTCCCTGGGCGAAAATGCCCCTGGCATTGGGGGTCGAGGGCGGGTAATTCTGGAACCGCGTCTGTCCTGTCGGGTACGGAGACGCGAACCAATAACGCAACGAATTGCTCTGATGGATTGTCGCGCGTTTCGAGAGAATCATGTCGGCTTTGTCGATGACGTACTTCCAGCGATCGACATGGAAGCGATGCATCGGCATGTGCGGTCTTGTGGTCGATGCGCTCGTCACGACTTGGCGGTGCGGCGTGGATTGTTGATTGTGCGGAATCTTCCGTCGATCGAGCCGTCGGCGGATTTCATGTCGAAGCTTAGTGAGCGCATTGCCGAGCTGCAGTCGTCCGGAGCACTCGCCGAGCCGGTACCGGCATATCGCCTGACGAGTGGCGCGTTCGCCGCGCTGGCCGCGGGACTCACGCTCTTCGCATACGCGACACTCGAGGCAATGAGCCGCTTCGGTTCGCCCGAGACGCTGACGCTTCCTCCGGTCGTCGCGACAGCCCCCGCCAGTCCAACCCCGACGCTCAGTGCTCCGGCCTACATGGCCGCGATCTCGACGGGTATGCCGCTCTGGCCAGCGGTGTTAATGGCTGACGACGCCCCGCGTCAGATGGCTGACGTCGAGCTTCAGCAGGCTGCGCTGAGATAGCGCAGGACATCACATTGGAAAGACGCCGCGGATGCGACCGCGGCGTCTTTCGTATATTGTCTGCGCATGGCCGCCGCTCCCACCTCCGCCGGACAGAAAGCGCTCCGCACCGCACTGCAGACACGCGTATTCGACGCCGTCTACTACTTCTACGGGGCCGAGGACTACCTCAAGGATGAGACGCTGAAGCAGATGCTCGAGGTCGCAGTCGAACCAGCGACGCGCGACTTCAATCTCGAGACGCTACGCGGACCGGAACTGACCGGCGAAGGACTCGGCTCGCTGCTCGGGACGCCACCGATGATGGCCGAGCGGCGCGTGGTTGTGATACGTGATGTCGGTGCACTGCGGAAGGAGGCGCGCCGCGCCCTCGATCAGTACCTCGAGCGGCCCGCGAGCGACATCGTGCTCGTACTCATCGCGGCCGCGGGAAGCAAGGACGATCGGGCGCTCATCGAGCGAGCGACGGCAATCGAGTTCGATGCGCTATCCGGCGCCCGCGTTCCGAAGTGGATTGCGTATTACGCTACACACGACCTGGGTTGCGAGATCACACCAGAGGCCGTGCGTCTTTTGCAAGATGCAGTGGGCACCGAGCTCGCACAGTTGCGGATCGAGTTGGACAAGCTCGCCAGCTTCGTCGCCGGCGGCGAGCACCGGATCATCGACGAGGACGCGGTGTCGGCCATCGTCGGCGTGCAGCGTGGCGAGACGTTAGGCGATCTCCTCGACGCGGTGGCGAATCGAAAGGCGGCCACGGCACTCGAGCTCTTGCCGCACGTGCTGCAGCAACCAAAGACGAGCGCCGTCACCATCGTGATGGCGCTATCGACGCAGACGCTTGCGTTGGCCTGGGGCCGCGCGGCGCGTGACGCGGGGACAGCATCGTATCGGATGGAGAACGAGTTCTTTGCACTGCTGAAAGAATCTGGCTCGGCCTATACCGGCCGAAGCTGGGGCGAGGCTGTGCGGGCGTGGGCCCGCGCGCTGGACGCGTGGAGCGTCGTCGATCTGGACGCCGCGCTTGTGGCGCTGCTGGCGACCGATGTCGCGCTCAAGGACAGCAGGGTGTCGTCTGATGAGCAGTTGCTCCAATCGCTCATCCTGACATTGTGCGCGGCCGGTAGTCCCAGATCGCAGCGTGCCGCATGAAGCACGCTCGTTTCACGCTCATGCTGGTGGCGAGTGGCGCGTTCACACTTGCTGCGCCATCGGCGGCGCAGACCACAGATAGCGCGGGAAAATCGCGCGCCGCGACGACGAGCGATCCACGCGACACGCTCTTCCTGCGGGCGCGGCGGCTCGTGGCCGAAGGAAACGGCGCGGCGGGCCGTGCGCTGGTGGATTCCGCGGTTACCGCGGCGACCGTCGGGACCACGGAGTACGCGACGGCACTCTACTGGCGCGGAGCGTTGTCGTCGACCGCCGCGGATGCAGAGCGTGACTATCGACGGATCATCGTCGAGTACCCATTCTCGCCCCATTCGGGAGATGCGCTGCTCGCGCTTGCGCAGCTCGAGATGGCGCGCGGCGAGCGCGATCCCGCGATCGACCATCTGCAACGATTCCTGCTGCAGCGGCCTAACGACGCAGAACGAGTGCGTGCTGGAATCTGGCTCGGCCGGCTGCTGCTGGAGCAGAATCAAATGGTGAAAGGGTGTGCCGTGCTCCTGCGAACACGTGCGTCGTTAGGCGACGCGGCGGTGGAAACGCGCAATCAGGTCGACTATTACGCCGCACGCTGCGCCGGCGTGGATACGACGCCAGCCGCGCCACATCCCGCGACCGTGCCGGCGCAGACGCCGGCAGCCAGAGCGCCGCGCGTGGACTCGGGTGCCGCTCGTCGTCCGACGCGTGACAGCACGCGCCCCGACACGGCGCGGCGGCAAACGCCGGTCGGGCGCGATTCGGTGCGCCGCGACTCGTCGATAAATACCGCACCGAATCGCGACAGCGCGGCGAGAAAGCCGCGAGCCCGGCGCGACTCGAGCACGGAAGATCCGGCGCGCCGCAAGCCAGTCGCGCCTAACGCCGGTTCGACAGCGGCGCCAGGACGCTTCACGATCCAGGTCGCGGCGTATGATACCCGCCAGTCGGCCGAGCAGCTCGTCACGCGATTGAGCGCCCGAGGGATCGTTGCGCGGTTGGTACCGAGCACCACTCCACCGTATCGCGTACGCATCGGTCGGTATGCGACGGACGAAGCAGCTACGGCGGCAGCGCGCGCGTTGAAGGAGAAGGGCATTACCGGCTTCGTGACGACGACAGACAACGAGGGCGCATCGGCGCCGGTGCGGAAATGAGCGGGATCGGCGAGGCGGCCACGCCGCTGATGCAGCAATACCGGGAGATCAAGACGCGTCATCAGAACGCGCTCCTGTTTTTCCGGATGGGCGAGTTCTACGAGATGTTCTACGAGGACGCCGAGATCGCGTCGCGAGTACTCGGACTAACGCTGACCGCGCGCAACAATGGCGGCGCGGCTGACGTCCCCCTCGCTGGCGTGCCGGTGAAGGCAGTGCAGGAATACCTGCGGCGGCTCGTGCAGCTCGGCTATCGCGTTGCGATCTGCGAGCAGGTGGAGGATCCGAAGCTCGCCCGCGGCATCGTACGGCGTGAGGTTGTCGAAACGGTCACCCCCGGCGTCACCTTTGCGGACGAACTACTCGAGGGGACAAGGAACAACTTCATCTGCGCTCTCTGGTCAGCGGGACGCGCGCGGGACGGCCAGGCGAGCGCGATTGGCGTCGCCGCTGCTGACGTGTCGACAGGCGAGTTCCGACTCTGCGTCACGAACGCCGCCGAGCTCGACGCCGTGCTGGCTCGTTATGCGCCGCGGGAGATTCTCCTGCCGGAGCGGTCCGAGCTGCCGCTGCCGCCGTCGCGGGCGGAGGCGATGATCACCGAGCGCGAAGACTGGGAGTTCGACGCGGAGAACGCTGCCGAGGATCTCAGACGACACTACCGCGTGCAGTCGCTCGAGGGGCTCGGCATCGGTGCGAGCGAGCGCGTGGCGATCGCCGCGGCCGGCGCCCTCGTCCGCTATCTCAGGGAATTGCAGCCCGGTGGCGTGCCGCAACTGGCGCGACCGACGATCGAGCGCGCGGCGGGCCTGATGCCGCTCGACGAGATGACGCGGCGTAACCTCGAGCTCGTGGAGTCACTGCGCGGCGGAGGACAGGAGGGCACGCTGCTCTCGGTCCTCGATCGAACGGTGACGCCGATGGGCGCGCGTCTGATGCGACAATGGGTTCTTGCGCCGCTCACCGACCGGACAGCCATCGAGGAGCGGTTGGCGGCCGTGGGACTGCTCTTCGGCGACGCCCTGGCTCGTGAGGCACTGCGTGGTGCGCTGGACGGTGTCCGGGATGTAGAGCGGCTCGGTGCGAAGATCGCCTCTGGACGCGCTACGCCGCGCGACGTCGCGGCGCTCGGTGCATCGCTGGCACGACTGCCCGAAGTGCGGCGGATCGTTAGGCAGGTTCGAGAGCGGGGCGCGGCGTCTCTGTTCGACCGCCTGCTCGACGAGTGGGACGACTGTGCCGCTGAGGCCGAGGCAATCCAGACGACGATTGTGGCGCATCCGCCGCTGACAATCGGCGAGGAGCCGACGGTTGCCTCCGGTATGGACGAGGAGCTGGATCGGCTTCGCGCGCTGCGGGACGGTGGGAAGGACGGTATCGCGCGCATTCAGACGGCGGAGCGCGAGCGCACGGGTATCGCGTCGCTCAAAGTCGGATTCAATAAAGTGTTCGGCTACTACATCGAGGTTACGCGGTCGAATCTCCACCTGGTGCCGAGCGACTTCCAGCGGCGGCAGACGATCACGAATGGAGAGCGGTTCGTCACGCCCGCGCTCAAGGAATACGAGGAGACAATTCTCACCGCGGGCGAGCGCATCGAGGCACGCGAGCGATCGCTCTTCGACGCGTTGCGGACGAGAGTCGCGCAACGGATCGCCGCGCTGCAATGTGCCGCGCGCGCGCTGGCGTTGCTCGACGTTCTCGCCGCGCTCGCCGAGGTCGCGGCGCGCGAAGGCTACGTGAAGCCGGAAATCACCGATGAGATCAGCCTCGATATCGGCAGCGGGCGGCACCCCGTCGTCGAGCGGATGATGCCGCGCGACAAGTTCATACCTAACGACGTGCGGCTCACGGAGGAGGCGCGGGTCATCATCCTCACCGGTCCCAACATGGCCGGCAAGTCGACGATCCTGCGTCAGGTAGGGCTGATCGTACTGCTCGCGCAGATGGGAAGCTTCGTTCCGGCGAGCTCGGCGCGCATCGGGCTGGTCGATCGCGTGTTCACGCGCGTCGGAGCGAGCGACAATCTCGTCCGCGGCCAGTCGACGTTCATGGTGGAGATGGCGGAGACGAGCGCGATCCTGCACGCGGCCACGGCGCGGAGCCTCGTGCTTTTGGACGAGATCGGTCGCGGCACGTCCACGTACGATGGTGTGTCGATCGCATGGGCCGTGAGCGAGCACCTGCATGAAAGGACGCGCTGCAAGACCATCTTCGCGACGCATTACCACGAGCTGACACAGCTCGCACAGGATCTCGAGGCCGTCCGCAACTTCAATGTCGCAGTGCGCGAGGTGAACGACGACGTGCTCTTCCTGCATCGCTTGCAGCCAGGGGGCGCCGATCGCTCGTATGGCATCGAGGTGGGCCGGCTGGCGGGCTTGCCGCGCGAAGTTCTGACTCGCGCGCGACAGGTGTTACAGCTCCTCGAAGGCGAGCAGCTCGCGGCGGGCCGGCGCCAGCCGAACAGCAGCGCCAAGAGGGCCGCCGCCGGGCATGATCAGCTCGGTCTGTTCGCCTCGGCACCGAACCCTCTGGTGGAGCGGTTGGCATCGTTGAACACCGATGCCATGACCCCTCTCGAGGCGCTGACGACGCTCGCTGAGTTATCGCAGGCGGCGAAGCAGGCGTGAGAGCAGTAGAGGGGGGAGGGGAGACCGTCTTACATTTCCTGCCGATGAGGCGGAACGCGCGCGCGAACGAGTCGAGAGATCGTCGAAAGCCGGGATGGACCGGTGCTCGACCGCTCGCCGCGTTCCTGGTCGCGGCGACCATCGCGGGAGCGTGCGTCGACAAGGATCAGACGCAAAAGCTGGCGAAGAGCTTCGAGACGGGGCCACAGCATCCGGACGAAGCTCCAAAGATGCTAAACAAGGAGCTGCCGTTTCATTACCCTCAGGCGCTGTTCGCGAAGAAGGTCCAGGGCAATGTCACGCTGCGTCTGTTCATCGACCGTGATGGACACGTTCGTCCAGACTCGACACAGGTCGTGGAATCGAGCGGCTACGCCTCGTTCGATTCAGCGGCGATCCGCGGCTCTCAAGAGCTCCAGTTCGTGCCGGCAAAGACGAAGGGTGAGCCACAGCCGGTGACGATTCTCTTCCCGGTCTACTTCCGCTTTCCGGGCGCTCCGCCGCTGCCGGGCGACACGGTGCTGAAGAAGGGTCAGGGTCAAGGGCCCAAGGGATGAGCGAGCGTAATCGCAGGCCCTACGATTCCGTTCTCGAGACGATTGGCTGGACGCCGCTGATCCGGCTGCATCGAGTGACGCGTGGTGTGCGGACGCCGGTGTACGCGAAAGCCGAATTCTTCAATCCCGGCGGATCGGTGAAGGATCGGATCGGCATGCCGATCATCGAGCGCGCCGAACGTGAGGGCCGGCTCAAGCCCGGGGGTACGATCGTCGAGGGTACGAGCGGCAACACGGGTGTAGGCCTCGCGATCGCCGCGGCGCTCAAAGGTTATCGGTGCATCTTCACGATGCCCGACAAGATGTCGCAGGAAAAGGTGCGACTCCTCAAAGCATTCGGCGCGGAAGTCATCGTGACGCCGACGGCGGTCCCGCCCGATCATCCGGACAACTACGTGATGATGGCGAAGCGGATCGCGCACGAAACGCCTAACGCGATCCTCGCGAATCAGTTCTACAACGACGCCAACTCCGACGCGCATTACGCGACGACGGGTCCCGAGCTCTGGGAGCAGACCGACGGCCGAATCACGCACTTCATCGCCGCGGCCGGCACGGGCGGCACGATCACGGGCGTCGGCCGCTACCTGAAAGAGAAGAACCCGACGGTACAGATCATCTCCGGCGATCCGGTCGGGTCGATCCTGGCCGAAATGTGGCGGACGAACGGCCAGAGCAAGCCGGAGGGCACGCCGTACAAGGTGGAGGGCATCGGCCAGGACAAGGTGCCGGGCACGCTCGACATGTCGGTGATCGATGATTTCATGACCGTCACCGACAAGGAAGCGTTCAACATGGCCCGCCGCCTAACGCGAGAGGAGGGTCTGTTCGTGGGCGGGTCGTCGGGGCTGATCGTGCACGTCGCCATGCACGTCGCGCGACGAATCGACGATCCCGACGCGTGCGTCGTGACGATGCTTCCCGACACGGGCGAACGATACCTGTCGAAGCTGTACAACGACGAGTGGATGCGCGAAAACCAGCTGCTCGATGCCGACAAGACGACGCTCGCAAGCGTCCTCAGCACGAAACCCCCGACGGATCACCCCGTGGTCAGCGTCGCGCCGGGAACGACGGTGCGTCAGGCGCTCCGTCTGATGGCGCTCCACGACGTCTCGCAGCTCCCGATCATGGACGGGATCAACTGCATCGGGTCGGTGAGTGACTGGTCGCTGTCGGCTAAGAGCCTCGACAATACGAAGCTCCTCGACGCAACGGTGAGCGAATTGATGGATCCGCCGTTCCCGACGGTCGACGCGCAGCAGCCGGTGGACGCGATCGCGAAGCTCCTCTCGAAGTCCAATCCCGCGGTGCTCGTCCGGTCGAATGGAAGTGTTCTTGGCATCGTGACGCGATCGGACATGCTCAGCTATCTCATGGCGCGGGGCTAAGGCATTGCGCATTTCGGTCTTGATGGGGGGGACATCCGCGGAGCGAGACGTGTCGCTGGCGTCGGGGCTGCGTGTTACCGAAGCGCTGCGCACGCGTGGACACAACGTCGTGGCGATCGACACGGCGCGTGGTCCGCTCAGCGCCGAAGACGAGAAAGTGCTGCTGGCGCGAAAGGTGGTGCAGACGAAGCCACCGTCACAGTCCGAGCTGGAGCGGATGGCTCGCGAGACGCTGCCCCAGATGCAGCGTGTGCTTCCGTCGCTTCGCGAAGCCGACATCGTCTTTCTGGGGCTACACGGCGGGTCGGGGGAAGACGGAACGATACAGGCACTCCTCGATCTCGCGGGGATCCCGTACACGGGGAGCGGCCATCTGGCGAGCGCACTCGCGATGGACAAGGACCTCTCGAAGCACCTCTTCGTGCGCAGCAATGTGCGCACTGCCGAGTGGGTGATGGCGACGTCCGGGTCAGCTGACGTGAAGTCGTCGGCGGGAAAGCGGTTTCGCGACGAGGCTATATCGGCTCTCGGGTTGCCGGTAATCGTGAAGCCGTCGAAGCAGGGCTCGACGGTGGGCCTCAGCATCGTGAAGAAAGCGCAGGATCTCGCGGGCGCGATCGAGGAGGCGTTCCGGTACGACGACGAGGTGATGGTCGAGCGGTTCATCGCGGGCCGGGAGCTCACGGTCGGAATTCTGGGCGACGAGGCGCTCCCGGTTGGCGAAATCATCCCGAAGCACGAGATTTACGACTACGAGTGCAAGTACCAGGCGGGGATGGCCGTCGAGGAGTTTCCCGCGAAGATTAGTGCGGCGCAGACGTCGGCCGTGCAGGAGGCGGCGCGTCGCGCCTTCCGAGCGCTCAAGCTGCGTGGTTATGCACGCATCGATTTTCGCATGAGCGAGGAAGGCGGCGGCGAGTTTTATTGTCTCGAGGCCAACACGCTCCCGGGAATGACCCAAACGAGCTTGATTCCTCAGGCCGCGGCCGCGGCCGGAATCGAATTCCCAGAGCTCTGCGAACGGATCGTCCGCATCGCTCTGGATGCGAACGCGAAGGGAGGATAAGACGATGGCGCAAGTCGCCGGTCCGACCGCTGCTCTCGCTGGTGTTCCGGCGGGCTTGCAAGCGCAAGGGGTGTGGTCGGGCCGTCGCCAGATCTTCGTGCGGTTCGCCGCCGAAGCCGAGACCGCGACGATGTACACGGCGGACGCACTCGCGAACGAGCTACGGCGGAGCGCGAGTCGATCGTCGTACCACTCGATCTCGATCTCGGGGCGTGATCCGCTCTCGAATGTCGACTATCTCTGCACCGCGTTCGCGAAGCCGCCCGTGGACCTTCCCGTTATGCTCGATACGGACGGCCAGCGGCCGGAGGCAATTCCAGCGCTGAAGAAGCTGGTGGGGCTGACGCAAGTCACGCTCGAGGGACCAACTCTCGAGGCGGCAACCGAGCGCGGTCTTCGGACGCTGCACGCGGCCGCGGAAGCGGGGATGCAGCACGCTCTGGTACTGTGCTCGAGCGAGCAGACGAGTGACGCGCAACTCTTACGAATCGTCGAGCAGGCGCGTAGCGTCAGCGGCGCGACGCAGATCGTGATTCACCCGCCGCCGGGAGTGCCGGTGGATCGCGATCGCCGATGGATGACATTGCTCGAGCGCGCCGCGGCGCTGCACACCGATGTTCGGTTCGCGCTGAAGCTGCCCCCGCCGACGGGAATGAGGTGACGTAGCATCGCACGTGCCGAGTTGACCCTGCACGTCCCACGGGTGACGGAACTCACCTCGCAAGAACGTGTTTTACTGTTAGTTTCGCAGAGACGAGCGGCGACTCACCGACAGGCGCCGCAGCAGATATTCCGGCTGAGCACTCCACCCGACTCAGCCAGTGATGGGCGGGACCATGAGCTACCCGGCGACGAACGAGCAGGACTATCCCCGCATGACTTCCGTCGTGCAGGCGCTGATCGCGATCAACGTCGCGATCCTGTTCCTGCAGATGACGATCGTCACGCCGGAAGCAGTGCAGGGCGCCCTCGGATTCAACTTCGCGACCGCGCCGTCGCGCTGGTGGACCGTCGTCACGTACATGTTCGCGCACCACGATTTCTGGCACCTGTTCTGGAACATGTACGCGCTGTTCATTTTTGGTCCGCGGCTGGAGCATCTCTGGGGTCCGAAGAAGTTCGCGTTCTTTTATTTCCTGGGTGGGCTGGGCGGGTTGATCTGCTACACGCTGTTCTTCCGTGACAGCGGTGCGCTCCTGCTCGGTGCCTCGGGCGCGATCTTCGGCGTGATGGGCGCGTACGCGCTGCAGTGGCCAAAGCAGGAAGTGTATCTGTTCTGGGTGCTGCCGATGCGCGTGCTGACGCTCGTGCTGTTGCTGGTCGGCTTCAACCTGGCGATGGGCGTGTTCAGCCTCGCGGGCGGCAGCAGTGACGTCGCGTACTTCGCTCACCTTGGCGGATTCATCGTGGCGTGGCTCTACATGCGAACGCCGCCCGGTGTGAGCATCGAGCAGCTCCGTCAGCGAATCTCTCAGGTGCCGGATTCGGAGGATCCACCGCGCGCCATTCCTCGCGCGCTGCCGCGGTCTCGCGAGCGCGTGGAGGAAGTGGATGAGATCGTTGCGAAGAGCAAAGCGATCGCCGCGAAGCGTCCAGCGACGATCACGCCGGCGCGGAAGGTTCTGTCCCGCGATCTCAAGGCGGAGGACGTGAACCGCGTGCTCGACAAGATCTCCGCGGAAGGCCTCGACAGTCTCACGAGCGAGGAGAGGAGTGTGCTCGAGGAGATGTCTCGACGGCTGCGGAAGAACAGCTAATCGAGCTCTCTGGTCATAGCTGATAGCTATCCGCGGATTCGGAACGAAACGTTGGTTGGGTGAGGTGCAGATTCCTCGTCGCTTCGCTCCTCGGAATGACAAACGTCAAAACTGATAGCTAGAAAGAAAGTGCCCCCCGGCTATGCCGGGGGGCGGGTGCCGCCACGCCGTTCTCGCGGCGGCGATGGCCGGCGCAGAGTGCACCGGACCAATCGCAATATGGAAAGCGTGCACGCGGATGCGCCAGAGGCAAGATGACGGCTCCGAAGCACTACCCCTGCTGCGACTGGCCAGCGATTGTACAGCCATGCCCAGGCCAGAGCTTCTCGAGACGTTCGATAATCCGTATTCCGATCGAGACTATTCCATCAGTATGGAGTGTCCGGAGTTCACCTCTCTCTGCCCGCTCGGCGGTGTGGAGAGCGACGCCGAGGAGTTGCGGGCGCTCGAGGGAGGTGCTCCGGATTTCGGGACGATTCTCATCGATTACGTGCCCGATCGACTGTGCCTCGAGCTCAAGAGCCTCAAGCTCTATCTCTGGAGCTTTCGCAACGACGGCATCTTCTACGAGCGCGCGGTGAACCGGATCCTCGACGACCTCGCCGCCGCGTGCCGACCACGGTGGATGGAGGTGACGGGTGACTTCAACATTCGCGGCGGCATCAAGTCCGTCATTACGGCCACGGTCGAAGCGCGGGACGCGGGGCGGGGGGCGCGGGACGAAACCAAACGGGACGCGGGAGCTGGGACGCGGGCCGAGAGCAAGCGCTCGAAGAATCGTTAGGCGGGCGTTCGCGGTTCTCTCGTGCGGAGCCGCGGCCGCCTGCGCGAGCTCGCCTGCTTCCACTGCGAGGGCTACTCCACAGGCCGCGCCGATGTCGGCGACAACGCCGCCGGCGATCGATCGGATACGGGAAGAGGATCTTCGCCGCGACATCTTCTATCTCGCGAGCGACGCGATGCGCGGACGCGAGGCGGGGACGCTCGATGAGATGCGGGCGTCGATGTGGGTCGCGAAGGCCGCGCAAGAAGCGGGACTCGAGCCAGCGGGCGATGACGGGACCTACTTCCAGTTCTGGCCGATGCGACGCGTTCGCCTGTCCGACGCGAGCCGGATCGCGATTGGTGGACGGCCGCTGGCGCTCTGGCACGACGTGGTCGTGACGGCACCGGTGACGACGAGCGTCGATCTGCCACTCGCGTTCGTGGGAGACGGTCGGCCGGAGCAGCTCGCGAGCGTCGATCTGCACGGCAAGGCAGTCGTCGCGGAGATCCACGAGCCGACGAATCCGCCGGCGCCCACGATGAGCTTGCGCGGCTATCGTTATGCGCTGGCCGCGGTGCGGCAGCAATCGCAGGCGCTGATCGAGCGGGGTGCAGGCGCGGTGATTCTCGTCTCGGACTCCGTGGCCGACGATCCGATGGCGTTCGGGTTTGGCGGTGTCGCGCTCGCACGCGGCCAGTACGGGCTGGATACAGCACGCGCAACGGCGGCGGCGCGGCCTAACGCGACCGTACCCGTCTTCTGGGTGGGGCGGAGCCAACTCGACGCGCTCCGCGCGCCCAACCAGCGCCTAACGGCGCAGCTCTTCACGGAAAGCTTCTCGTATCCCTCGGTGAACATCGTCGCGAAGGTGCCGGGCACCGATCCGGCACGGCGCAACGAGTACGTGCTCTTCAGCGGCCACCAGGATCACGATGGCGTCCGCTATCCCATCGACGGCGACTCGATCTGGAACGGCGCCGACGACAACGCGTCGGTGAGCGTGGCGCTGCTCGCGATCGGACGTGCCTGGGTGAGGCAGCCAGCGGCGCGGTCGGCGCTCTTCGTCTGGCACGGCGCGGAGGAGCGCGGTCTCCTCGGCTCGTACTGGCACGCGTTGCATCCGGTGGTGCCGCTCCAGAGCATCGTCGCTGTGCTCAACGGCGACATGATCGGCCGGAACAATCCGGACAGCGCGGCGTTGTTAGGCTCACAGCCGCCGCATCGCAACTCGACGGCCCTGGCGCGAATGGCGCTCGAGGCCAACGATCGCGTGACGCATTTTGGGATCGACAGCAGTTGGGACCGGCCGACCCATCGCGAGGGATGGTACTACCGGAGCGATCACTTGCCGTATGCATGCATGCACGTGCCGGCGCTGTTCTTCAGCACCTTGCTACATCCCGACTATCACACACCACGCGACGAGCCGCAGCGAATCGACATCGCGAAGCTGGCGCGGATGACGCGGTGGCTATACGCGACGGGGTGGGCGGTGGCGAATGCGGCGGAGCGTCCGGCGATCGATCCGGGATTTCAGCTGGAGAGGCGATGCGCGATTGGGCCGAGAGAGTGACGGCGGGCGGGGCGCGGAGAGTAGAGAGCGGAGAGTGGAAAAGCGGAACGCCCGGTGGAACTCCACCGGGCGTTCTTCATTGCACCGAGTTGCCTAACCGCGATCAGAACTCGTAGCGGAACGTTAGCGCCATCTGGTAGCTCAAGTTGCTGGCGAAGGCGAACGGACCTTGGGTCTTGAAAGCCGAGTTGAGGCTGTAAACCGGCATCGACTGGTTCAGTGGCCCAGGCGTGCGCGCGACCTGACTGACGATCGTCTGCTGGGGATTCGCCGTGATGGTCGAGCCGTAAATCTTACCCCACTGCCGGTTGCGTCCATCGACGTGATTGAGCAGCAGCCCGAGCGCGTTGGAGAAGTTCAAAACATCGAGCTGCACGGAGAACGCCTGCCCGCGAATCTGCGGCAGCGACTGACGCAGCGAGAGGTCCATGCGGTTCTGCCATGGCGTCGTGCAGCTGCTCCGCTTCATGATCTGACCACGCTGATCGTTCAAGCACTTCTGGCTGCTGATGAAATCGTTGAAGAGCTTGGCGTCGGCCAGGTTTTGTGTGAACACCCCGTTCGTCTGCGTTCCGATCTTGAACTCGTTCGGATCGGTCGCGTCCTTGGGGATGTAGATCGGATCGTTGTTCGTCCCGTCGCCGTTGAGGTCACCGTTACCGCCGGCGATGTAATCGATCGGATTGCCAGAGGTACCCTCGTAATACAGCGTGATGTCCGTGCCGCCCCACTTCTTCCACCACGGGAGAGTCCACGTGCCGTACGCAAGGACGCGATGACGACGCTCGAACTGCGACGTCGTGAGGTTCTGATCGGACTCCAGTCCCGAGTACTCGCGGCCGAAGCGCCAGTTGGAGATGGCGCGATCCGACGTCAGGCTCTGGACGTCGTACGCGCGGTTGTAGGTGTAGGCAACCGTGACGTCGAGTCCAGCGTAGAACGTCTTGCGAAGCTGTCCAGTGAGCGAATAGTTGTAATCCTTCGACTGATTCGTCACCATGATCGCGTCTTCGGTGAAGTTCACACCGTTGTAATTCGTGACGGCGCGCTGATTCGTGTTCGTGACCTGACCAGTGGCATTGATCGTATCAGCGTACAACACGCGACCGTTGCGATCGGTGTAGATCTGGCCGTTGACCGTCCGGGGACCGAGCAGATTCACGTCGCGGATGAAGACACCGTGAACGGCGTGTCGATAGAGCGCCTCGAAGGTACCGACGAGGCCATAGGGCAGGGCGCGGTCGGCGCCGAAGGACACCACGAGGCTCTGCGGATACTTGAAATTTGGGTCAGTGAGGTTGATGCCTGCCGTGCCTGCTGATCCGGCCGCCGGCGGTGCTTGATTCAAGCACGCTTTCGGGAGTGCGCTTTCGTTGATGGTGAATGCGGGCACATTCGCGCCGGTGCAGGCGAGCGTCACGAGACCGAGACCAGTGTTCTGGTACGCATTCGCGACGAGCACGAACGGCGGCGGCCCGGTGAAGATGCCGACGTTGCCGCGAAGCTGATTCTTCTGGTTGCCGGTGACGTCCCAGTTGAAGCCGATACGCGGCGACCAGAGGATCTGATTCTTCGGCGTCCAGGAGGTATGAATCTCGATCCCCTTGGCGAGGAACGCGGCGGCAAGCTGCGTGTTCTCGCTCGGCTTGTCGAGGAAGTTGGGCGCGTCGGCACGCAGACCAACGGTGAGCGTGAAGTTCGGCGATACCGCCCACTGGTCCTGCACGTACAAGCTCTTCATGTCCGTGTTGAACGTCGCCGGAATGTCGTTCGGATTGCCGCTGTTCGCGTAGGCGACGCGATACCCGCTCGGCGCGAGATTGTTGAGTGCCGTCGTGTCTGGGAACACCCATACGCCACCCGCCGCCTGGGCGAAAAAGTCGTAGACGTGCAGATGCTCGTAGCGGCCTCCCACGGTGAACGTGTGCGCACCGAAGGGAATGCTGACGTTGTCCTGCAGCTCGAGCATGTTCTGCTTGAGGTCATTGCCGACCGAGAACTGTTCGGTGCCGACTTTCCAGCACATTGGGATCCTAAGCTTAGAATTCCACGTGGACAAGTTGTCGCG